>JACCDK012173739.1_pt1 | contig 10293 bp, 7 predicted proteins | sample 7445871 | NCBI WGS metagenome assembly JACCDK01 (sample SAMN15323436, study PRJNA562643) | freshwater metagenome | isolation source: river surface water | place: USA:Blue River Watershed | collected 2017-08-15
GCTACCAGGATCCATGATTTTGGAACACCTCTGTTATTTAGGAAAACAGAAGCATCTATGGAACAATCACGTTCAAAAGGGTCGCCGAATCCGATGTCACTTCGATGGTTTTCAGATTTTCCAGAGTTTTGTTTTAGGGGGAAGAGAGGTAATGATAATCTGTTGTTTTGGATAGCCTCTAAGATTTAGGGAAAATAGAACCACGTTCAAAAGGGTCGCAGAATCCGATGTCACTTCGATGATTGCCAGATTTTACAGAGTTTTGTTTTAGGGGTAAGAGAGGTAATATTATTTGTTTGATTTCGAGTTATTATATGCTATCAATCAACCCACCTCTCGATGAGTGTAGTATAAACCCTGGTATAACCAACGCACCCATGTAGGTCGGAGAAGGCCCCCTGCGGGGGCCCTTGAAACAAAGTTGCCTCAAAAAATTGTCCGAACGCAAAACGTTAAGTTTTGCCAGTTCGGGGTGTTCTTTGCGCGCCCCCCGCAGGGGGCGGTCAAAAAATTGTTTGGTCATGAAACAATTTGTTTCATGACCGAAGTGTTTTTCAAACCCTCACTCTTTGAGTGAGGGTTGAAAAATTGTCCGAACGCAAAACGTTAAGTTTTGCCAGTTCGGGGTGTTTTTTGCGCGCCCCCCTGCGGGGGGCACTTGAAAAATTGAAATCTTTAATTTGTAAAAAACAAAAGACACTTAATTAGAACCCCCCCTTAAAGAACCCCGCACGAACACGAACACGAAAATGGAACAACAAACTGCCACTGAGACCAAAGTCGCCACCACTGAGACCAAAGTCGCCGCCATCAAGCGAACCATCCCCAACAAACAGAAGTCCGCAATCAAATTGGTGATGTGGACATTGAGTCAGGTGATGGAGAAGGAAGCGATGATAGCGAAGATAGTCGAAATGTTCAAGGTGACAGAGACGATTGAAACCATAATCGAGACGGTAGATGCGGTTGAAAAGAGCCCAGAATACATGACGATGGATACGGAGTTGGCCGCGATTCGCAACCCGAAGACGAAGAAACGCGCGAAAGTGTCTGGTGACCCAGACGCAATCATCAAACAACTGGTGGATATGGCGACAATGGAGACCACCGCAGGTGCCGCAGGTAAGAAGAAAGGCAAAGCACCGAAGGAAGAAGGCGAGCCTAAGAAGACGCCTCGAGGCAAGAAGGTGGATGACTCAACAGAGCCATCCCAAGATGCGCCTGCGGCTACTGCGTCTGCTGTAGAGACAGAGCCGAAGAAGAAGGCACCTCGAGCCAAGAAGGCGGCAAAGGTGGATGACTCAAAGGCGAATCCCACCACAGAGGCACCCACCGAGGCACCCACAGAGCCTAAGAAGAAGGCACCTCGAGCCAAGAAAGCGGCGACTGCGCCGCCTGCGGCGGCTGAGCCAACCACTACTGAAGAGGCGCCTTCGGCGCCAACTGATGAGGCGAAGGCGCCAAAGGCGCCGAAGAAAGCACCCGCAAAGAAGACGAAGACGACTGTCGAGTCGAATGGAACCACACCTGCTGAATCAACTGAATCCGCACCCAAAAAATCCAAGACCAAGAAGGCGACAGTGGATGGAGAGGCGCCGAAGGCGCCACCCTCTAACATAGTCGAACCAAACCCTTATGAAGCCGCCGAGGATTTGCGCGAAGATGAATACATGTTGTTGAATGAAGTGGTGGTCGATGGCAAGACATATATGGTGGATAGCAACCAAGACGTGTACAACGATTTCAATGAAGTGGTAGGTAAGTATGAGAATGGAGTCGTTACCATGAAAGCGTAAATAAAACCCCCCCCAACATATAAAACACAATATAGCTCGATTTGGACTATATTGGCGTTTTTTTCGTGCCTCTATTCGGACCTTGGCAAAGAGGCCTCGGCAAAGAGGTTTCATCAGACCTCGGCAAAGAGGTTTCATCAGACCTCGGCAAAGAGGCATTATAAGACCCATTTATTAATTCCCCACTCATTTCTCGATATCTATATAATAGCAAAAATCAATATAAACAAATGGCATAATGTAAAATATAATAATGAATGAGCCATTGAATATAGTAAATTTGATAGAGAATAATACGGTGTTAAAACTTTCACCCGATTATAATAATCGCTTTATAAATAAAGTCAAGGAAACCTTCACAGAAATGCAACAACAATTGTTTGTTTCGTCATTTTATTGTTATCTGAACTATCATCAGACAAATGATTTTGTGATTGACCTAGATAATATTTGGAGCTGGTTAGGTTTTCATTCAAAACAAAATGCAAAAATATTATTAGAAAAATGTTTTATTGTAAATAAAGACTACACATTGCTTATCCTGCAACATAAGCAATCATGTGACACCAGGGGTGGTCATAATAAACAAACATTTTTATTAAATATCCGCACCTTTAAACTTTTTTGTATAAAGGCAGGAACGGCAAAAGCCAATGAAATCCATGAGTATTTTATCAAATTGGAAGATATCATGAATGAAATTGTAAAAGAAGAATGTGTGGAACTAAAAGAAAAGATAGAAAATCAAAAAATATTGAATAAATTAGAAAAAGAACTTTTAAGAGAGAAAACACTTATTGAACAGTTTCCAGTAAACACACAATGTGTATATTATGGTTTAATCGATGATACAAAAGAGAATAACGAACAACTGATAAAATATGGTAATTCAAATAATTTACAACAGCGAGTAGAACAGCATAAAAAAACATATACAAACTTCAGGCTTGTCAACACATTCAAAGTTGAAAACAAATTACATATTGAAAATGCTATAAAAAATTGTGAAGAAATTATACCATACAAACGAACAATCGAAATAAAAAATATAAAATATACTGAACTGATATGTATTAACAATTTATCGTTTGAAAAAATAGATGCAATTATAAAAAATATAATAACAACAATTGAATATACTCCTGAGAATTATATAAAATTATTATGTGAAAACAAAGAATTGAACAATGAAATTGCCATACTAAAGAATGAAAATAAAAAAATAAAACAAAAAGAAAATGTTACCAAGTATACGGAACCAAGTGAACCAAACGAACTCCGTGAACCAAATGAACCACGTGTAAAAAGAATACGACGATTTCAAAAACAGAAAGATAATTCTTATTATATCGATTACAAAAAGTATGAAAAATTAACCGGAACCAGACAAGAAGTATGGGATTCTGTAGCATATATGACATCTGGGCAATTATTGAAAGAAGACCTTGAAATCAATAAATCAGGAAAGGTTATTTCAAAAATTAAAAGCCAACAAAATGTAAATAACCCACGTAGTATTTGTAAGCCGACAATAAAAAATGATACACACTATCACCCCCCGAATTGTGAAACTTAACGCTTCGCATTCTGACTATTTTTGCGCCAAATATGGAATGTAAAATTTTTAAAACCTCGGACAAGAGGATTCGAAAAGAGGATTCGACCTTACAATTTACATACACAATGGTCGTGACACAAACCTCTCACACAACCTTGGTTAAGAGGTATCACACAAACCTCTCACACAACCTTGGTTAAGAGGTATCACACAAACCTCTCACACAACCTCGGACAAGAGGATTCGACAAGAGTATTCGATAAAAATCTTGGCGCGGGGGGATTTGTCAATTATCGTTATCCCACCCACTTTTCGTTTTATTACTCATTTATTAATATGTCACTCATTTCTCGATATAGTGGTTTTGCGATTTTTTACTGAAATATACCATAGTTAAGCAGTTATGGTATATTGTCCGGATTAGTGGTCCGGTATAGGGTCGGGATGTCGGGTGTCGGGTCATCGAGTGACGGGTCTTTAAACAATGACCTCCGGACCCAGAGGTTGGCACAATGGCAACACCGAGGCTCTCAACAACACTCGAGACAACACTCGGCACCGAGGTTGGCACAATGGCATCACCACCACTCGGCACAATGGCATCACCGAGGCTCTCAACAACACTCGGCACAATGGCAACACCGAGGCTCTCAACAACACTCGAGACAACACTCGGTACAATGGCATCAACACCGAGGCTCTCACTAACACTCGAGACACCACTCGGTACAATGGCATCAACACCGAGGCTCTCACTAACACTCGAGACAACACTCGGCACCCGAGGCTCCCACTAACACTCGGCACCGAGGATGGCACAATGGCATAAACAACACTCGGCATAAACAACACTATCCCCGTCTTTTTGTTTTCCGCCAACCTCTATTGTATCTGTTTGCAAAATGCGTCCATTTCGCGCGTCTCTTCTTACTACCACCAAATCGGTCTGAATTACCACGCGCACGTTCTTGTTCTATACGATATATATTCTCCAATACAGCAGGCGACATTGGCACAGCACAACTCCGACACGTATAATCCATAATGTTGACATAATCGACCCCCAGCAACAAGAAAAAGTCATACAACCGTTCCAATGACAAATCCATGATGCGGTCCTGTCTCCCGGAAAACCCCAATACAGCAAGTGCTGCCTTGACAGTCGCAACACTCTTCTTCAAAACTGTATTCACCATATGTTTGACACCATCCTTATAAATCAAATTAAAGTTGGAAATATCCATTCGTTCAGAGGGACTCCACAACCGTCGATAATGAATCGAACCATCTTCCTCTATTATCTTCTCTCGAATATCAACAACGTGGATGCCAATACCTTGGTGGTCAATCTTATCACCGGGCTCACGGTCGTAAAATCCAAAGGTCTTGTCAAACAGAAAACTGCTCATCCCGGAAGACCGTGAAACATTGGCTCTCACATGGTCTATCGAAGCCGTCTCATCAACAACCTTTTGGTATTCGTCTTTGGCCGCCACAGCATAACCCTCTAAAATCGACAAGGTATCGCCACTATTACTGGAAAACCGACCCCGAATATCCTCTAACATACCACGTACTCGATATTTGTTTCCGATGGAGGCCGTGCCGGGCACACACGACCTGCTATATACATGTTGCCCGAACCGAACTGGCTTCAATGGTTTGGTATAGTCTTCGCAGCCGTGGCCGAAAATTGCGACGGACATGATGAGCGACGAACGACGAGGGTTAGACTTCCGAGTAGCACGTATTCGTTCGATTCGGTCCAGTTGGCGTTGGCTGAGTTTATCCTTTTCCCATATCGTGGACATAAACTATATATTATACAAATATCATTGGTCACAACCTTAGGTCAGCCTTCGGCAAAGACCCCGGTCAACCATATTCATAAACTCCACCGTCCTCTCATGTTGATAGGTCTCACACCGGAAATGAAAAATACCCAACTCAACCATCCTCGCAATGTTTTCCTCACCGGTCTTGATGCGGCACCGGTCTAAGTGGACAATACCAAATTGAGGTTCTAATAATGCACCGATAGCGACGTCATCAATCAAGTCGCGCCTCAACAACGAAGTCTCCGATAACAACGAAGTCTCCGACAACAACGAAGTCTCCGACAACAACGAAGTTGTATCCATATCGAGTAAATACTGAACCGCCTCTCGGGAAAGAAGAAACCCGGAGCCGGAAGCGAAGCGAATATGAGAATCAAAGTCGGCCTCTATGGGTGCCAAACCAATATACCCGGCATAAAACACTTCTCTGTTCGACTTATAAAACACTTCTCTGTTCTTTGAGTGTGACTTATCAAGCACTTCTCTGTTCAAGTTATGAACGCTGTTACAATATCGAACAAGCCCGTCAAAGTCCAACACCGACGACAAATTGGTCCGCCACACAAAGTCATAATCGAGCCCAATGGCACGTATTGCCTCTATGGTTTTGTTTAAAATCCCGGGAATATAAGTTTCCTCGCCCTTGACGTAAATGGTCATCGCATCTTGGTCGAACTCAACAGTATCAGAGAGGGGGCCGTCGTTCGCAATATCGCCGACCCATAGCCGAGCGGGTTTTGCTTTTACAAACCAGACATCAACAATATCTGAGTTGCACCCATCGTTCACCGAAGGCAACACCGAAGGCAACACCGAAGGTGCACCAGCACCAGCACCAGCACGCCTACCGGTAACACCGGAGGTGCACCTCCTTACACCGCCGAAGGCATCACCGCAGGTGCACCCGGAGCACCTTCTTACCCATACCTTCTGCATCTCAACATAGTACGCCGGCGAATCGGACGCAATCACAAGAACCAATATTCGCATTATACGTTATTAACAAAACCTCTCTAACCAATTTACTGGTAAATATTTGTAGAAAAATACAAAATAAAAACAAAACGCAAAACATAGTAAATGTCATCGTTCCAATACCCCAGTTGTACATTGGTAACGGCCTGCTTCGACCTTCACAAATACAGCCCCAAATGCCGCACAACCGAGGAATGTCTCCATCTCATCGACCCTCTACTCCAAATCCCAGTATATCTCGTAATCTATGGCAGCAAAACGACGATACCCGCTATTCGCGCCCGCCGCCACAAATACGACGCAATCACCAAATATATCGAAATGGAAATCACCGATTTGTGGAGCTACCAGTTCTTGGAGCAAGTCAAACAGAATCGAGCGAAATACTGGCCGACCAGAGACGAACGCACATGTGCCGAGTCGCATATTATTTGTTGTAATAAGTTTGATTTTGTGATGGAAACGATTTCCATCAATCCGTTTAATACGACGCATTTTGGATGGATCGACGCATACTTAGGAACACCGCAGGTAACACCGAAGGTGCACCAGCACCAGCACCAGACACCGGTCGCAAGCTTACCGCAAGCGCCAGCACCAGTTGTAAGCGCAAACACCTCTGGTAACACCGCAGCCAACACCTCTGGTATCACCGAAGGTGCAATTGGCTTACGTATCTGCGAAAATTATACCCAAACGACCATCCCCCGTATCCTCCGCACCATCGCAGACGAATGGAAGTCCTCCAAGTTCCACATCCAAATCCTGAATGCCTGCGAAAAGCGATTCAAAGAGCCCCAGCACAAACGCGAATATTACAACCAATATCGCTGGCTCATATGTGGCGGATTCTTCGTAACCGCCCCCGATGCGGGAATCGCCATCCTCTCACGATTAAAAGAAATATTCGTCGAAACAACCATGGCGGGATATGGACACGGCGAAGAAATGTTCTATCTGGAAGTGCTGGATGAATACAAGGACCAGATTCGCGGGACATATGGAGACTATGGGCAAATCCTCGACAATTTCATCTACCCAACCCGAAATATCGAATACGTATTCCACACAATCATGGCAAACTATCAACGATATGGATATCACGCCGAATACGCCGCCGCCGCCACACAACTCAAAGAATCGGCGGACAAATCATGGGTCATCATCGACGACGACACGTATCGTACAATAGCGAATATTCACAGTTAAACGGTGTAAAATAATATTGACCGATAAATATATAAGTTATGCTTATTAAGCCTCAAGAAACAATCCGATTATTCAACCAAGGCGGTCACGGATGTCTGTTTCATCCCGGTCCCAGCTGCCAAGGAGGTATGGAAGATAAAAAATATTTGACCAAAATACATTTGGATGACGAAAAACAGCAAAATGAGATAGCAATATCGAATAAAATAAAAAAAATAAAACGATTTGCCAATTATTTTTCACCGATTATATCGCATTGTAAATTAGATTTAGCTGAAATCTCCGAAACAGAAATCAATAAATGCGATTTCATCCGAGAAAACCCGTACAAACGCAAAAACTACATGACAACAAAAACCTTCTTTATCAAGGGAAAAGATTATAGCGACTATTTAAAAGAAAACGACCACTCGGCGCAATTCGTAGTAGAAATATACAATAAACTCATTATAATTATCAATAAATTGGCGGCTCAAGGAATCTGCCATTTTGATTTGAAGACGTCGAACCTCATCATTAAATTGGATACGCTTCAACCAATCGTGATTGATTTTGGAATATCAATTATTATTGATGAAGTCAAGACGGAGAAACAATACAAAGATGCGTTTTACATATATTCGACGGATTATTTGCCGTGGTCAATTGATATTGTTGTCATGTCGTATTTAGTCCAAAAATATAGCACATTTGATTCGCTTATTACGGAAATGGATATTCAAGAAATTAAAAAAATAATAAATATAAAAACAGATGAAATCGCGGCAATCATAGATGTACAAACCATGGAATATCGAATGACCAAATACCAGCAGTTTACAACATATCGGAATAAAAAGGTTCGAGAAGTAGTAGAGGAATTAAAAAGACACTATAAAGAATGGGATATATATTCGATTGCGATAATGACGGCATCAGTTGCTCAAAATTATGGCATCACATTGAAACCAAAAATAAGGGAAAAAATAATTCGACAAATATTATACCGGTGAAGATTTCAATGGCGTAATTCTTCAATGAAGGACCCCTTGTCCATCGACCCATAAAATAATAGCCCCAAGAATAATATGAAACTATCAATCATATTATTTACACATAATATATATGTCATACAATGGGTATTTAGATAGGAAAAAGGCCCGAAGTTTCGCGGTTGCGAGTGGTCAATGTCTTACATCCAATACCACAATATCGAATACAACCATATCAAACACGGGTCCAACGGGTCCAACCGGACCATCGCCCTCACTTGGTGATTATGGTCAAGGAACCACAGGTCCAACTGGTTTCCAAGGTATGACAGGTCCCAACGGCATAATAGGTCCAATCGTATATCAATCCATTGTTCCCGCCGAACCCAATCTATCCGTTGGCACACCTCTCACTAGTTTCAGCGCGGGATATTTCAACTCAGGTCGTTTTGGTCTTATCGAGCTATCCAACAACGCAATGATCCCAATTGACCAACAAATCTACGATCTAGGGTCGGAGGACCGGAGGTTTAATAACATATACGCCCGCGAATCGCACATTAGCCCCAATACCATTATTATCACGGACGAGGCAACTGGAAAACAAATGAACATGTCGTTTAATATCAGCACCGGTGGTGTGGCATATACGCACCAAGACCCATCCTCTGGTGAAATCAATACGGTGAGCGCAATTCAAACATCGCGCGGCAATTCGGGTCAAATCGACGCCAATTTGATTCCATTCAAATATTTGCGATTTTTGGGCACATACCCGGACAGCATCGACGCCCTCTCTTCCGTTTTACGCGCGGTCTTTGTAAGTGTCCCCGCCGACACTCTATCGACCGGCGTCCTCTATGAAGACCCAATCGCCACGTATACAAGTGGTGGTTATTTGGTGATGATGGGACTCAACGTTATCGACCCGGCCATTGACGCGTCGTTCCAGGCGGTCCAGCCGACGATTCCGCGCACATTCACCATTTACCAACAATGGACCACAACCGACTTGAGCGGCGATGGCTTAGCATATTTCTCGGACGGCGACATTTTGATTGCGGCGGTTACGCCGCGTAACGAGACCATCAATGAATACACGGCAAAGTGGGTGAAAATCCGATTCAATATGAATCGCAGTGGTATTGTCAATACACAGAATATCGTGAATGCGGCAGTCACGACGGAGTCCATTGCTTATGGCGCGGTAACGACGGATAAAATCGCCGACAATGCGATAACAACCGAGAAAATCCAAGATGGCTCCATCGATGGAACGAAAATCGCATCGAACACCATCACAAACGCGCATATCCAATTGGGCGCAATCACCGCGGACAAACTGGCGCCCAACGCATTTACGGCGGCCAACTTGGTACCGGGTACTTTAACCACCGCCAATTTCGCTGCGGGGTTCATCACAAATGACCTGATTGCGGATTCGACAATCACTACCGAGAAAATCCAGAATGGCACAATTACGGCGTCGAAGATTGCCGAGAACACAATCACACTGGCGAATCTGGCGGATGATGTAAAAGCCAATTTTTCAGTGACACCGGCCACAATAGGCCCCCAAGGCGACCAGGGACCCGCCGGACGAGATGGTGCGGATGGTCCAACAGGCCCCACTGGCCGAACTGGTGACACGGGCGCAACTGGTCCCACAGGACCCCAAGGCTCAACCGGCACAACTGGTACCACTGGTCCAACTGGTCAGACTGGCGCAACTGGCACAACCGGCAGCACTGGTTTTGCGGGCGCCACCGGTCAAACTGGTGCGACTGGTCAAACTGGTTCCACCGGCCCCACGGGTGATACGGGCGCAACAGGCGCAACAGGCTCAACTGGCGCAACCGGTCAAACGGGCTCAACTGGCGCAACTGGTCCCACGGGCCCCACGGGCCAAACTGGCTCCACTGGCGCAACCGGCCAAACAGGCGCAA
>JACCDK010236612.1_pt1 | contig 10289 bp, 5 predicted proteins | sample 7445871 | NCBI WGS metagenome assembly JACCDK01 (sample SAMN15323436, study PRJNA562643) | freshwater metagenome | isolation source: river surface water | place: USA:Blue River Watershed | collected 2017-08-15
GACCGGAGAGAGTCATGAGATTGAGTGATCTTGGTAAAAAGAGCCGGATTGTGGTTGCGGTTTCACTGGTTCTCGTTTTGGCTATCTCAATCTCTGCCTACAACGTCAGCGCGAATCTAAAGAACTACAGGTCTCTTCTGCAGAATGAAGCATCTGCTAGCGAGACTAAGAACTATGAAGAATCTGTCAGAAAGAACCTGCAGCTGGCTCTGAACATCTCGGGTGCGCCGGGTATCGCGCAGATACTCAGTCTTTTGGATCTTAATTTCTCTTCCATCGAAAGCGAGCTTCTAGCATCGATCGAAATTGCTCCTGCAATCTTGGCAAGCCCAAAGCCACTGAAGTACTTAGTTGCTATTCAAAATAGTGCCGAAGCCCGTGGCACGGGTGGAATTTTGGGTGCATATGCAATTGTCGAGTTCTACAAAGGCTCAATAAAAGTTGTTAAAACCGGATCTAATGAACCGCTCTATGGAACTTCATTGAAGAAAATCCCTGTCGATGTACCAACTGAATTTTTGAATCTTTATGGAAACAATCCTGCAATCATTCAGAATTCAAATCTTTCTCCCCATTTTCCTTACGGTGCAGAGATCTGGCTAGGACTTTGGAAAGAGGAGTTCGGTGAAGATCTAGATGGTGTCATTGCAGTTGATCCGACTGCCCTTAGCTATGTACTTCGATCTACTGGTCCTATTACTTTGGCCGATGGCGAGCAAATTACTTCAGAAAATGTTGTCGCAGAAACTTTAGAGGTGGCTTACAAGCGTTATGAGAACGATAACAAGGCTCGCAAACAACACCTCGTAGACATTATGGATGCGGTTGCTGCAAAGTTGAATTCTGGCGGCTATTCAAGGCTAAAGATGGCGCAAGCACTGCGTGATGGAATTATTGCAAATAGAATCCTTGTATATTCTGCTGATCAAGAAGTTCAAGCGAAACTAGCGAAGGTTCGACTCGGTGGCTTTATGTCTACAGAACCTAACAATGAATTCCGTGCTGTTATCCAAAACATTGATGCTGGAAAGCTCGATTATTATCTGGATCGTTCTGTAGAAATTGAAACTCAATCCTGTGAGCGCGTAAGAGAGACTCAAGTGAGAGTTCGCGTCACAAATACTTTGAAGAGTGCAGAAGGTTTATCGGCATATGTGTTAACTCGCGCAGATAAAGGAAAGCCTGCTTCGCTTGTTCCAGGATCGCATCGATTCAAGGTCTTCATCTATGGTCCAGTAGACGCAAAAGTGGTCAGTGTTTCGCGTGAAAACCGAATAGCAAATCTAGGCGGTGCATCTACTGAGCGTAAGCGCCCTGTCTATGTTGTTGATGTTGATCTAGCACCTGGTCAGAGCGAAGAGCTCTTAGCAAATTTCAGCGGTGGCACGGGTAAGATTTCCTTCATTGACCAACCGTTGGTTCGTACGACGAGAGTTAGCATCTCTGACAACTGTTAAGAGGGTTTGTTCCCAATGAAGATTGCTCTCCTGAATAGACGGATTGCAATCTCCGTTGCACTTATTCTCGCACTTTTCGTTGCGCAATTTCCAAACACATCTGTCAATGCAGCCACAGTGTGTATCGGACCGGCAGCTTATCCTCCAGATCTTCCAGACTGTTTAGATCCAGTCGTACTTGCAAAGCAAGAGGCAGATAGAAAAGCGGCTGAAGAAGCTGCTGCAGCTGCAGCAGCTGCGGCAAAGGCAGCGCGAGAAAAAGCTGAACAGGATGCAATCGCTGCTGCAGCGGCTGCTGCGACGACTAGAGAAGAGTTTGCTGCTGCAGCGGCTCGTGCACGCGCTGCTGCAGAAACTGCAGCGGCTGAAGCAGCGGCCGCAGTTGCTGCACGTGAAGCTGCAGAGCTTGCGGAGAGAGAAAAGATTGCACAGATTGCTGCTGCAAAAGCGGCAGCAGATGCTGCTGCAGCGAAATTGGCTAGTGAACGAGCTGAAGCGGAGAGAAAAATCGCTGCTGCAGCTGCTGCAGCTGAAGCACAAAGAATAGAGGTAGTAAGGCAACAGGCTGCAGCTGCTGCGGCACAGGCTGCATATGCCGCGCAAGCTGCAGCGTTACAAGCAGAGATTGATCAGAAGAACAGAGAGGCGGCAGCGGCTGCAGCAGAAGCAAAACGACTTGAAGATGACAACAGAGCAAAGGCAGAAGCAAAACGACTTGCTGATGCAGAGGCGGCCGAAAAGTTAAGACTAAAGGACGAGGCTGACGCTGAATCTGCACGGAGGGCAACAGCTGCTGCAAATGCACTGGCGGCTGCAACAGCTGCTGCAAATACTTTAGCAGCATCTGAAAACGCTGAAGCGAATGCAAAAAAAGCGTATGAGGACTCACTTGCTCGAGGGTTGCGAAGTTCTGGGCCTATGTTTTTTAGCGATGATGCTACAAATCTAGTGGCAACAGTTGAAGAGCCATCTTTGACGACGGCGCAGCTTTTGGTTCTTTACAACGAGGCGATTGCAAAGACGAACTCGGATAAGGCGGCTAAGGATGCAGCCGATGCAGCGAAGGCCGCTGCTCAAGCTGCGGCAGCAAAGGCAGTTGAAGATGCGGCGGCAGCACAGCGTGCAAATGAAGCCGCGATTGCAGAGGCTGCGCGTCTTAAGACAATTGCCGATAAGGCTAAGAAGGATGCTGAGGATGCCGCAGAGGTAGAGCGCTTAGCCAATCTTGCAAAAGCCGCGGCAGATAAAGCAAAGAGTGATGCGCTCGCAGTTGCACAGGCGGCAGCGGATCTTGCAACTGCTGCAGCAAATGAGAAGAGACGACTTGATGCAATCGCTGCAGCAGAAAGCGCTGCCAAATTGAAACTTGAAAATGATGCAAAGGCTGCCGCTTCAGCCTATGCCGCACGTCAGGCTGAACTTGCTGGAATCGCTGCTGCAGCCTTAGCAGCTCAGGCTGCTGCAGCCGTTGCCTCTTCTAAATCCACTGCATTAAGTGGGGCGGCAACCAATCTTGAGTCTGTTGCAACATCAACAGATGATTTTGCTGCGGCAGCCGCAGCGGCCGCGGCTGCGGCGAAAGCGGCACTTGAAGAAGCGTCTAGACAATCTGATGCTGCGGCTGCGGCTGCGGCTGCGGCATCTGCTGCGGCACAGGCAGAGAGAGATCGAGCCGACAGAGCTCTTGCTGATCAAGTTAGGGCCGAAGCCGAGGCACGACGTGCTGCAGCCGAGGCTGCAAGAGCGGCGGCTGCGGCATTAGAAGCGTTGACGGCTGCAAGCCCTGAAGGAAAGCTTCGTGCACTTCTCTCAAAACAAGCAGAAGAGGCTCGCGTGATTGCAGAGGCTGCTAAGAAGAAGGCGGAAGAAGAGAAAATACTTTTGGCACAAGACCGTGATGCTGCTGAGGAGGCTGCGGCACGTGCTGCTGCATTTGAGGAAATGTCGGCGGCTGATAAGCAGGCTGCTGCTGCAAAGGCAGAGGCAGATCGCTTAAGGGAACTCGCTGCTGCCGAAGCCGCAGCCCTCGAAGCAAGGAATGCTGCGCTGATTGAAGAAGCGAAAGAGAAGGCAAGAGCCGAGCTTGTTCGCATCAAAGAAGAACTAGCAAAGATTAAGAATCGAGTTATTCGCAAGCCTGCAGTAGCCGGCGGTTCTAATCAAGTCGATAAAATTGAAGTCGCACAGAGTCAGGTTGATGAAGCAGTTCGTAGCTTTGATGTAGCTGCCGAAAAGGTTTCAGAAGCGAGCAGCGCTTATGCAGCGGTACAGGCGTTGGTGAAGGATTACGAAAGCGAAATTGCATCAATAAGTAAGTCGATAAGCGCCGTTGAAATCAAGATAACTATTGCAGAAGATCAATTGGCGACTGCGGAGAAAGCGCTCACAGTCTTCACTGCTGAGCTCAACGTGCTGCAACAGCGATATCAGAGTGCAGTCACCGCAGCGACAACATCTGCGGCAAATGCCCGGAGATTGTCTGCGGCTGCCGATGCAAGCAAGAAGGCTGCCGATGCTGCTCTGGCAGCGTATCGAGCTGCATCAGGAAAGAATTTGATTAGTACTGAAAAACCTTACTCTGTGAGCACATCCGTTGTGGGTGAAGAGTCACTAAACCGAGCGACCAGCGACATCAAAGAACTTAAGGCGATTGCCGACCGTGCTGCTGCAAAGTATGAGAAGGATAAAAAAGCTGCAAGCGATGCAGAGATAATTTCAGATCAGAAGTTGGCCTTAGCCAATAAAGTGAAGGAAATTCTCGAGGATAAAGTTGCGCAGGGCCGTGAACTAAAGAGTCAGATTGCTGCTAAAGAGAAGAGCATCGAAGGACTTCGCTCTCAGTTACGGAGCCTTGAATCGAAGAAGGCGCAAGCGCTAGAAAATCTATCCAATGCAAAAGCTGCATCTATTGCAGCGCAGAACAAATTGACAGCAGCGCAAGTTGCAGCTCAGAAGGCGCGCGTAAAGGTCGACAAACTTGAAGCCAATCTGGATACTGCGAAGAAGGATGCAGCAAATGCCGACAAGGTAAATGATGCTCTTGAGCAGGCAGAGAAAGATGTCGACCAGGCGCAGAAGGATGTAGATGGCGCTGAAGATAGCGTTGATGGAATCACGACTGTCGGTGGAACAACTTCAATGTGGAGATCGTTGCCTCTCATCTTGACCATTGTTGGAGTCGTAGCCGTCGTTACATTCTTTGCGATGAATGCGATTAAGCGTTCACGTCGAAAGGGTGGCGAAGGTGAGCTCGACATCGATGAATTCATCGGTGGCGCCGAATTAGCTCCAGTGGCTAAGAAGGCAGTGGCTAAGAAGGCAGTGGCTAAGAAGGCAGTGGCTAAGAAGGCAGTGGCTAAGAAGGCAGTGGCTAAGAAGTAAATACCGACCAGTCACCTATCGGTGAAGTTGGGTTTTTCCCCTTAAGGTATGGTCTTGTCCAGACAAGTCCAATAGGGGAATCGTGTCTAAAACTTTTAACGCTCGAATTCTTATTGCTGAGGACGAAGAGTTCACACTCAATCTCTTGCGCGACGTCCTGGAAGGCGCAGACTTCCAAGTTGAAATCGCAAAGAGTGTTTCAGATGCGATTGAGAAAATAGATTCATTCGACCCTCATGCAGTGGTCACAGACTTAAATTTTGGGCTCACGGCACCGAGCGGGGCGGATCTTCTTCACTACATCGAAGAAAGTCATCCGTGGATCGGCAAAGTTGTACTTACATCTCACGCTTCCCCTATCTTGGCGATTCCAAATGCTCGGCCTATCCCAAGCAGCGTTACATATTTGGTGAAGTCTGAACTTGGTTCAATCTCTGAACTCATCACCGCTGTCGAAGAATCGATCTCGCGAACATCGAATATGCCGGTTCAGCCCACTGTAGAAGGTGATCGGATTGTGATTAGCGCGGTGCAGGGAGAGATTCTCTTGCTGTTGGCAGAGGGATATACAAATGCTGCGATTGCGCGACACCGTGGCACTTCCTTGCGTGCGGCTGAAACTTTGTTACAGCGCACCTTTGCGAGCCTGGGAATAAAGTCTGACGAAGATTTCAATCCACGAATTTTGGCAGTGAGGATGTGGCAGCAGGGCAAAGTCACGATTAAGTGAGAGCTTGTTAAATGAGAGATGGTTGGGAGAATTTTAAGCTTGTAGCCACAGGCAGATGGTCAATTTCATTTATTGGTTTTCTTCTCACCGTTCCATTTGGAGTTTTAGTCTCTATTGAACGTGAATTAACTTTTGATCCAGATGCGGATCTTTACCAAGCATTTCTTATCACCAGCGCCGGGTACTTCGTGACCTTCCTCTATGTCTTTACGTTGCAGGCAACTATCTTGAGAAAGCGAGTGCAAAAGCCTGTACCAATCTTGAAATGCATACTCATCTGGTACTCAGCGGGGCTGGTCTACGGAATTTCTACGGCGACGTATGCGAAGTTCGCCTTTGCATCTAAATGGTGGGTATTCGAACGCACCGCGATGCCCACGGTGTATATCGGGGCTGCGCTTGCTTTGACCGCCTATTTCTTGGGAACAATCGGCCGATTGCGAGAAGAGAATCGAGCATTTAACAATCTTGAGGCTCTTCTTCTGAGTGATTCGAAGGGATTAACGCTCTCTGAAGATGAGAGCTATCAGAACGCAACTACCGTGTATGCGACGCTGGTGAGGCCGGAAGTAAAGAAAATCTCAACCGTTCTCTACACGCTTGAGGATCAGGTGACTTATGCTCACTTAAGGAGTCAAATAGTTAAGCTCCAGGATCAAACTCAGAAGCTTAAGAGAATTCTAGACAAGCGAATCAATTTGCAGCTTTCTAAAGTGAGTGATCCGCTGGACTCTTGGAAATTGCGAAACAATGAGGTTTCTCTCTTTTCGGAGGTATTGCCTCGACATATATCTGTGCGCCTCTCCTTTTTCGTTATCGTACTTGGAGCAGTCACCGGGCAATTTCCAAGAAACGGGATTCCCGGGGTAATCGCAGGCTTAACTGGTGCTGTCTTTATTGGTATCGGATTGTTTGTACTCGCAAAGTTTTACAAAAAGAGTTTCGTGCAAAGGCACCTTTCACTTCGTTTCTTATTCTTTTTTCTAGCTTTTGCTATTCAAGTTTTCTGGACCTTCATACAACCATACGTTGGCTTTCATTTGAAAGATCCATATAACCCCTTTTACTCAGGTGCCAAGACAATTTATGGCGTGTATATAGCATCGATTATCGCTAGTTTAATTGTGATGAATGCCGAACAAAAAGGTATTTACTTTGAGCGAAGTCGTAGGCTTCTAGCCGAGTTTGAGCGACGTACAGGTGAGATAGAAGTGAGCGAAGAGAGAATGCTCGAGATCCGTTACGGAACACTTTTAGGCAAGCTAGGTAGCGTTTCGTTGGCTATGAATCTTTTGGAAACCTCAGAAGAGATAGGTCAGAGGTCGCTAGATATCGAAGCGGTTTTACGAGAAGCATCTGAATTGCTGGATGAGTCGATTTCAATATTGGAAAGTATGTCCGATGTCTCTGCGTAATAACTCGTTAATCCGTGAGTTAACTGAAATCGTCAAGGCGCTACCAGCGAAGAAACTTACCTACTCTGCATTCTTATGGTCGACACCATTCACGATCCTGGCAAGTTTGCTCACCACCTCGCATCTTGCCCTCAATCAATCTGAATTCATTCGCTGGATTTTCATTCTCTGCTTAGCCCATCTTTCAATGTTGCCATTTATCGTTTATGGCCAGGAGGCACGGGCGCTGAAAATTCAGTTTCCACTCTTGGGGTTAATGGGACTTACCCGTGGACTTGCAATCGCTATTCTGGAACCTCTCTTTCGAATTGATCTTCAACTCCCCCTTTATGTAGAGATTCTGAACTCTGTCATAGTGCTTTTCTATTTCTTCTCCATCTTTGCGATTGTGAACTTCTTTCGAATCACTGTGAGGGCGGATATCAAGGGCGTTCTCGAGGAGTCGATGCTACAAAAGACTGACTTGGCGCAATCACAATTGGCGCAATCACAGAATAGCCTTATCGAAAAGATAATTGAGATTCAGAAGAAGTTAACACTGGCTGCCGGGACAACAGTGACCCGACAGAGCCTGCAAGAACAGGCGCGCGAGATTGATCTCCTTATTCGCAACCACGTAAGGCCCTTGAGCCACTCTGAATGGCGCAAAGGTGAACTTGTGCCAGTACCTGGTGGATTTCGTTCGGTACTCCAATCCGCACTCTCCAAACGTTTGATTCCAGTGTTGGGTGTTTCCTTCTTTGCTATACCTTTTTACTTTAAGTACTCCACGCTTGCGAGTGGGTTTCTACAGGCGATATATATAGTTTTTACCTTCAATTTATTTGTCGCACTGGCATGGTTGTGGTCGCATAGATCGCCTCAATTTGGGCAGGCAACAATCTTCCGTAAAAATCTTGCTTTTTTAGCTTTACTTCTCTTCTTAGTTTTTCCGCTAAATACAACCCTAGAACTATTCTCACCCTTCGGGGACGCGCGCTTAGTAGATGCAATTCGAGAGAACTTACTTCTTTATCTCTTCCTATCACTCTTTTGTCTGCTGGCCGTACTTTCCCTACAACTTATCGGGGAAGAAAAATCTGCAATCAGCATCATTCGCAGTGAACTTGCGAGCCAGAGTCCCTACGCCGCACCATTAAGTCAGCAAGCATCCGTTGATTCGCTCAATTACGCGCAGTACCTACACGCTGAAGTTCATTCTCAGCTCCTTGGCTGCAAGTTGTTGCTACTTAAGGCAGCAGAGAGTGAATCCCCTCAGTTTACTCCAGAGATGCTTCGTCTGATCAATGAAAAACTTCAAGCTCTGTCTCATCCATATTCACCGAGTGCGGAGAAAACTCCATCAGAGCGAATCAGTGAATTTTTCTCTTCATGGTCTGGCATTGTGCGAATTGAATCTCTAATTTCCCCTGAAATCGATCAGGCCGGTGAGTCTGGAACACATGCTGCGCAGATCATTGAGGAATCTGTCGTGAACGCGGTTCGGCACGGCCAGGCAACAGAGATTCGCGTAATGCTAGAGGTAATCGCGGATCAGATAACGATAAGCATTTCAAATAATGGCTCTCTTATTGAATCTAATTCAGATTCAGGGTTGGGCTCACTTCTCTTTGACACCTTTACCTCTGAGTGGAGTATTAGCTTAGAAAATTCAAAAGTGGAATCACGTTTCAAGATTCCGCTCACCGCTACTTTGTAATTTCGACCGTATCCCCCGACGCATCGGATTGCATTACTTTAACCGTGAATCCTTCAACGATTACTGACTCACCAAGTGCGCGTGGAGCTAGCAGATATCGTGGATCGTTCTTCACATCAGATGGAAATACCTTCACCGGCCCGCCGCCTGATTGCAGTGAGGAATCCACTACATATACAAGTGCGCCAGATTTAGCGATCGCCTTATCGATTCCGAGTGCTCTGCGACTTTCAATGACGAGAGCCTTTGTCCGCGAGAGAGGGATGATTACCGCCTTAGTTCCGCCAGCACTTTGAATAGGTGTGATCAATTTTGTTACTGATGTGCCTTTTACGCATTCAATCTGAGAATCATCCAACCAGCCAAGATTCCAGCGCTCAAAGGCAAGCAGGCTCGGTGCGTTGCTGCTGTAGCTACTCAAGCCCATGTAGCTGAACTCGCCAACGTAGCGATGCCCGTCATATCTATTTGTGGCATCGCCTTGGGTATATGCATAGAGATCAACAAGGCCCATGCTGTGTGAAATTTCGTGGTTGAGCCAAATTGATTTCCAGTTATTGAGATCGTAGGCAGAGGTAGCACCATTGGAAATGTACTTTCCATCAAGTGTTATTCCATTGCCGCGAATTGCAGAGAACGCTGGGCCTGAGTTTCCGATTCCTCTTGCATCAGGGTTTGCGAGAATGATGATGTTATCGGTTGTACTAAAGTCCACATCAGGATCGGCAAGGCGAGCGGCTTCGATGATGTAATCCCTATGTTTTTGGAAAGTCCAACCGCCTGCGACATACTCACTTGAATTCTTGCTCATGCGATACCACTTCAGCTGTGGCTTTAAGTTGTAGCTGAGCTTTCCATATGACATCTCTTTAAATACATCTTGCGCTGGGGAAATCCGTTCTAGCGCCGCTGCAGGCGTCATTGATGCCGGCGCATCAGGGAAATCGACCATGATCACTGTCGCAGTCAAATCTCCAAGGACTTTAGAGCGCTCGGCAATACGTGGCCATCCACCGATGGAGACATCTCCTCTGCCATCGGCAACAGGTAACTTGCACTCAGCGCGAAGGTCAACTGCGGGTGCAATCGTTGGTGTGGGGGTTGGGGTGGGTTTTGCGGCTGGAGTTGGCGTTGGCGTGACGGCAACGGTTGGTCTCTTAATTGCTACACCTTTATCCCAAACAAACTTCTTTCCAGATTTAATGCAGGTAAAGGTCTTGCCGGATGCCACAGATTTCTCTCCAGCTTTACTACATGCCGCACCAGCTTTAACGGCCGCTTGTGCAGGTACTAGTGGAATTGCAATGGCAAGGCAGAGCAGTGTTGCGAGGGCGAAATGTCTCTTGCGCATCGAAGAAATATAGAGGAATGGTGCACTGATGCCAATCGTAGGTGGCTGAAACACCGATGTGTCCGTAAGGTTTAGTAGGTGGCTCTGCCGCCAGAGGCATCAAATGTAAATCCTGTCGTAAATGAGCAGGCTTTAGAAACCATAAAGGCCAACATCTCCGCAGCTTCTTCAGGTTCACCAACACGTCCCATAGGAATTCGCCCCAGCATGTACTTCAAAGTTTCATCGCTAGTGCCGGCATTAAATGGAGTTCTGA
>JACCDK011252724.1_pt1 | contig 10286 bp, 8 predicted proteins | sample 7445871 | NCBI WGS metagenome assembly JACCDK01 (sample SAMN15323436, study PRJNA562643) | freshwater metagenome | isolation source: river surface water | place: USA:Blue River Watershed | collected 2017-08-15
CGTGTTTGACCAGCTGCTGTGCGCTGTGGGCCGCGTGGCGCGTTTGCAGGGGTATGGCCTGGAAGACTTGGGCATCCCAACACAGCGCACCGTGGACACCAACGAATACCTGCAAACCATCTACCCCAACATCTACGCCGCAGGCGATGTAGCGGGCCCGTTCCAGTTCACCCACACCGCCGCGCACCAAGCTTGGTATGCCGCCGTCAACGCGCTGTTTGGTGAATGGAAGCTGTTCAAGACCGACTACTCGGTGATTCCGTGGGCGACCTTCATCGACCCTGAGGTGGCGCGTGTGGGCCTGAACGAGCAAGAGGCGCAAGAGAAGAACATCCCGTACGAAGTGACGAAGTATGGCATCGACGACTTGGATCGCGCCATTGCAGACAGCGAAGCGCACGGTTTTGTGAAGGTGCTCACCGTACCGGGTAAAGACAAAATTTTGGGCGTGACCATCGTGGGCGCACACGCGGCAGACTTGCTGGCTGAGTACGTGCTGGCCATGAAGCATGGCCTGGGCTTGAACAAGATCTTGGGCACCATCCACACCTACCCCACCATGTCCGAAGCCAATAAATACGCGGCGGGTGAATGGAAGCGCGCGCACGCGCCCCAGAAATTATTGGCTTGGGTCAAGAAATACCACGAGTGGAGACGGGGTGAGTGACATGCCCATGATCCAAGCAACAAGGTGGCGCATGACCCGCAGGTGCAATGCAGCGGGTCTGGCCTTTGTTTTATGCACTGCCCTGAATGCCCAAGCCACAACCCTTTCGCCGCTCATCCCCGCAGAGGGCACGCAAGCTGCTGCACCTTGGCGCGTGGTGGGTTTTCCCAAGGCCAGTGCCAACATTCCCCTGACCCGCTTTGAAGTGGCCACCGTGCAGGGCGAACGGGCCATCAAGGTCAGCACACAAGCTTCATATGGCACTCTGGTGCACGACTTGCCCCGCACGCCAGCGGGCCGTTTGCAGTGGCGCTGGCGACTCGACCAAGCTTTGACGAGCGGCCAAGGCGTGGCCGACATTCAGACCAAAACCGGGGATGACGCGGCCCTCAAAGTGTGTGTGATGTTTGACCACCCTCTGGCGCGTGTGCCCTTTGTGGAGCGCACCAAGCTGCGCATTGCACGCAGCGTGAGCGGCGAAGACTTGCCAGCGGCGACGCTGTGCTATGTGTGGGACAGCGTGCACCCAGCGGGCTTGCGCGGGGCCAATCCCTACACCGCACGGGTGCGTTACATCACGCTGCAAGGCCAAGGCGCGAGCCTGGCCCAGTGGCGAACCGAATCACGTGACGTGGCCACCGACTTTGCGCAGCTGTTTGCCGACGAACTGCCCAAAGGCGCAGCCGTACCGCCGGTGCGTGCCGTGCTCATCGGGGCGGACAGTGACAACACCGGCAGCCGTAGCGTGGGCTGGGTCGGTGCGATGGGCTGGCTACCCTAGCGGGTTGGCTGAACGCTTAAGAGTCTGCCTTGAAGCCCAGGGCCGTCACCAAACGACGCGCCATTTCCGAGTCATCAGCCAGGCGGCGAGTATGTTCTGCCGTGGTGCTGGCTTCGAGGTTGGCGGCCAAAGGGGTCACAAAATCGCGGATGTCTTGCTGGTTCATGGCTTGGCGCAACGCCGCATTGAGGTTTTGCTTGACCGCATCGCTCACCCCTGCAGGCGCGAAGAAACCGAACCATTCACGCACCAGCAACTCGCCAAAGCCTTGCTCGCGGTATGTGGGCACATCAGGGGTGAATACAGCGCGATCAGGGCCTGAGGTGGCCAGAATCCGGACCCTGCCGCCTTTGTGGTGCTGCACCCAATCGCCCAAAGGCGATGACATGCCCGCGAGTTGCCCGCCCATGACTTGCGGAATGGCGGGGCCAGAACCCGCAAAAGGAACGTTGGTGATTTGGAAACCGCCCAACATGGCCAAGCGACCGGCCAGCAAGTGTGGCATGGAGCCCGCTGCAGGATTGCCGATGCTGGCTTTGCCTGGATTGGCTTTGGCCCATTCGACGAAGTCCTTGATGTTCTTGACCGAATCGGGCACAGCCGGTCCGACCACGAAAGCGTGGTCAGTCGAGTGCCCAATGCCGATGGGGGTCACATCGGACTGCGCGTAACTCAGCCGTGTGTAAGAGTGCGGGTAAATCGTCAGCATCGAGGCGGGCGAATACAGGATGTGGGCGCCATCGGCCGCAGCAGACTTCAGGGTGGTGACGCCGATTTGACCGCCTGCGCCGGGCTTGTTGTCCACCATGACGGTGTTGGCGTAATTGCCACGCAGCTTCTCAGCGATTCGGCGGGCAAATGCATCGGTGGTTCCACCGGGGGGAAAACCCACGATGATGCGCAGATTTTCCAGGCGACTTTGGGCAAAGTTGGGCAAATGGGTCAAGCCCAACAGGCTGGCGGCAGCGCCTTGCATCAATTGGCGACGGGTGGTCATGGATTGGAACTCCTCAAATCATGAAAATGAACAACTCCAAGATTGAAGCATTTCAAATCGCATGTCCACAGAGGGTAATCACTGACCGTAAGGGCTTTGCACCAGGTCATTGGCGCTGATAAGCCAATTTCTGCTACCAAAACGTCCGCCCAAATTCATCCCTGAAAAGTCCATAGAAGTGATGAATCAAAAGACGAATGGTCGGGGCGAGAGGATTCGAACCTCCGGTCTCTACGTCCCGAACGTAGCGCTTTACCAGACTAAGCTACGCCCCGAAATTCAGGGGAATTATTCTAGCAAGAGCACGGCTGGACACGGTCGGCTTTGACCACCACCAACAGTCTTGGCCTCATCTGTTGGCAGCGTCAAAGTCTTCAGATGCGGGGGAGATCTTCAGTCGGCAGTCACACCGGCTTTGCGGATCACAGGGCCCCATTTGTTGATCTCGGCCTTCAGGTGGTCTTCCAGTCCTTTGGGAGTCATCTTGTCGGCCGAGGGGATTTCCGAGCTGAGTTCACCCAAGCGTTGGACGATCGAAGGCTCGGCCATCGCTGCACGCATGGCGGTGTTGATTTGGGTCAGCACCGGGGCGGGGGTGCCTTTGGGGGCATACATGCCGTGCCAGACCTTCACCTCAAAACCTTTGAGGCCTTGCTCGTCAAGTGTGGGCACGTTGGGTAATGCGGCCAGACGTTTGAGCGTGGTCACACCGAAGACCTTGACGCGGCCGTCCTTGATCATGGGTACGGTTTGAGTGGTTTGGTCGCACAGCACATCCACCTGGCCACCCAGCAAGTCGTTCATGGCGGGACCAGTACCCTTGTAGGGGATGGTATTGATGTTGATGCCAATGGCACTCTTGAACATCAAGCCGCACAAGTTGGACACGGCGCCCAAACCGGCATCGGCCAGTGAAACTTTCTTTTCGTTGGCTTTGATGTACGCGATCAGCTCTTGCAAATTGTTGGCTGGAATGTCCTTGCGGGCAATCAGTGTCATGGGCACATCCAGCACCTGACCGATGTATTCAAAATCGGTGAGTGGATCGAAGTTGAGTTTTTTGTAGAGGGCCGGCGATGTGGACATGCCCATGTGGTGCAAGAAGATGGTGTAGCCGTTGGGTGCCGAACGTGCGACTTTGGTGGCCCCGACCGTGCCGCCTGCGCCGTTGACGTTTTCAACCACGACCGACTGGCCCAGTGACTTGCCCATGGGGATGGCCATCATGCGGGCCACTACATCGGTGGGGCCGCCAGCGGCAAAAGGCACCACCAATGTGATGGGTCTGCTGGGGAAATTCTGGGCTTGCGCAGCTGTGCAGGCCAATGCCAAAGTGCTCAATGCCAAACGGATGGTGGTTTTCATGGGGTCTCCTGTTGATTAAATGTTCAGTCGGATCTGTGAACCGGAATTTTTATGAAGGGTAGGTCAGGGCGATACGCACAAACAAATCCATTGGCTATTTTGACGCGATGAATGCGGCAGGCAAGCCGTGTTTGGTGAAGATGGTCTTTCACAAAACAAAAGGACTCAAGCATCCATGCCTGGGCAAACCCTATTGACGCACATGATCAATGGGTTTCGATCGCCCCATCGCAGACCCTGGGAGGGCGTTATGCCCCTTCAATGAACCAGGTCTTGCGACTGGCCGTGACGAACCTGTTTTCGTTTTTTAGACTCTTTTTTCAGCAAATGAGGCCAGAAGGGCCACAGGCTCGCACACGACAACAGCGTATCCGACGTTGCTGAGCGTCTGAGATTTATGGACTGCCCGGCCAAAAAATCGGCTAAGACTTGAAATCCAAGCCAATTCGCGCTTGCATTATTGAAAAGTGGATGTCCTATTAAGAAATATTAAATAAACAAATTAATTTAATAAAAATACCAGGATACTCCAATTGGCCAATTCACTTGTGATGCTGATGTCCATATGATCTTTGAACACATTTGATCAACCGGTGTTTTCTGTTCTGCCAACAAGCAACTCACTGCCATTTTTCAACGTCAATTTTCGAGTCGCCCTGCTTAGAGCCATGAAAAACAACAACATTTACACATCTCTGTTCATTGGCCTTTTTGTAGCGCTGTGGGGCGCATCTGTGTCCAAAGCGCAAACCACTGTGACGACCAACCAAGCGGGTGTCAATGCGAGGGCAGATGCTTTGGGTGGGGTATTCACACCACTCACGAACATCGGAACCCATCAAAGCCGCATCGTTGTTTATCGGACTTTCAACACCCAACAACTGCCCGGTGCAACGGGGGTGTTCATTCAAGGTGATTACCTCACATCCCTGGTGCCTGGCGGTTACAGCCAACTTTGCTTGCCGCCCGGTCAATTTGAGGTTGGCGCGCGCCAATTTCGAGTGGGACAAAGTGCACGGGACAGTTATGACACGGTCACTGCCATCGCACTGAATCCTGCACAAACTCAATACCTGACCGTTGTGGAGTCCTCAGGTCGACCCGTCATGAAGCCTGTGACGGCTGCGCAAGCGCTGCAAGAGTTGGGTGCGACTCGTCTTCAGATACATACAGTTTCCAGAGTGGCTCTGGCCCAACATTGTGTGGCGGTTCCTGCAACTGCTGTGGCACCAGCCATACAGCCAGAGCAATTCATTTTGTCGGCCGATGCTTTGTTTGCATTTGGTCGATCCGATCTCAACGGGTTGACGGCATCGGGGCGTGAGTCATTGGACATCTTGACGTCGCGCATACGCAAAGATTATGTCCGTGTGGACAGCATTCATGTGATGGGTCATGCCGACCCATTGGGCGCACCAGACTTCAATGAGCGTTTGTCGGTCAACAGAGCCAATACTGTGCGTCAATATCTCAAAAACAATGGCCAAATATCCGCCCCAGTGACTGCAGAGGGCAAAGGTGCTCGACAGCTGATCGAAACCCGCTGCGCACGCCAGCCAACGAGTGCGGCCATTGCGTGTAACCAAGTCAACCGCAGGGTGGTCGCAGAGGTGACTGGCCAACGCCGATGATGTGGCCTGTATTGCCTGCTAATGCCGCACTTTGTGCGCCCATGCACCACCCATGAAGATTCAGAGGAAAGGCCCAGGGCGCTCCTTGTTCCCATGTTATTGAGATAAAGAAAAAATGATTTTCAGTGCAGAACCAATTCCACCGCCCCGAGTGATGGGTATAGGTCTGTTCGATGGTTCACACACAACCAAAAACAGACGCACACATTTGATGCTGCTCAAAGGAGGATGTTTGTGGGCAAGTGGCGAGGAGCGACTTGATATTCGACAAATATGTAAAGGGTGCCTTCCATTCCAATGAAATCGAGAGGTGTTTCTCTCGTTCATAAGGAATGTCAACATGAAAAAACACGTTGTGATAGCGGTGATTTTGGCGGCAGGTTCGGTGACCGGGGCGTTTGCCCAGGCATCTGGAGACAGTCCCTGGATGGTTCGCGTCCGATCGGTGCATCTGGACAGCAGCAACAAGGACTCAACGCCCTTGGGCTTGTCGATCAACAACAAGACTTTTGGTGAGGTGGATGTCACTTACTTCCTCAGCCCCAACTTGGCAGCTGAACTGGTTTTGACGACCCCTCAAAAGCAAACGGTTTATGCCAATGGCAACGAGATCGGCTCTTTCAAGCATTTGCCGCCGAGCTTGCTTTTTCAATACCACTTCACCGACCAGCAAGGCATCAAACCTTATGTGGGTGCGGGCATCACTTACACGCATTTCAGCGATGTGGCTTTGCCAGCGGGCGTGAGTTTGGACAGTCACAACTGGGGTATGGCATTTCAAGCTGGACTGGACATACCGCTGGATCGCAATTGGTCCATTAACCTGGATGTAAAGAAGGCTTACATCCGCAGCGATGTGTATGTTGCGGGCAGCAGCATCGGTCGTTTGAAGGTCGACCCGGTTTTGTATGGGGTGGGTTTGGGTTACCGTTTCTGAGTTCAGGTGATGCCGTTTGCGGCCGGGTCGATGGTTCGAGCCCGCAGGCGCTGCATCTCTGGATGGGGGATGGATAATTCGTGAATGATTGACCGCCTCAAGCTTTATCTGGACCTGATTCGCTGGAACCGTCCTGCCGGTTGGCTTTTGCTGTTGTGGCCTACCTTGTCGGCTTTGTGGGTGGCCGCAGACGGCTTCCCGGGTTGGCACTTGGTGGCGGTGTTCACGCTCGGCACCATTCTCATGCGCAGCGCAGGTTGTTGCGTCAACGATGTGGCCGATCGCGAATTTGACAAGCATGTCAAGCGCACGGCCCAGCGTCCAGTGACCAGCGGACGTCTGGGCGTTAAAGAGGCGCTGGGTTTGGGTGTGGTGCTGGCGTTCCTCGCTTTTGTGCTCGTGCTCAGTACCAATCAAGTCACGGTGGCTTGGTCATTTGCAGCTTTAGCAGTGACTTTGGTTTATCCCTACGCCAAACGTTTCGTGTCCATGCCTCAGGCCGTGTTGGGGGTGGCCTTCAGTTTTGGGATTCCGATGGCTTTTGCCGCGGTTCAAAGTCAAGTGCCGCCATTAGCCTGGGGTTTGCTGTTGGGCAATTTGTTCTGGGTGCTGGCTTATGACACCGAATATGCGATGGTGGACCGTGATGACGATCTGAAGATCGGCATGAAAACCTCGGCCATCACTTTGGGCAGCTGGGATGTGCTTGCCATAGCGGTGTTTTATGCGACCTTTTTGGCCATCTGGGCACTGTTGCTGAGCGCACCCGCACGCGGCGCTTGGCTTTGGGTGGGTTTTGCCGGTGCGAGTGCACAGGCTCTTTGGCATGTGTGGTTGATCAAAGACCGCAGCCGTGAAGGCTGCTTCAAGGCTTTCCGTCTGAACCACTGGGTGGGCTTGAGTGTGTTTGTGGGCGTGGTTCTGTCGTATGGATGAGCAGCGCAGCCTGGCCCAGGGACACCGTTGATTTCAAGCCTTGCCAAATTCGTCGCCCAATTCGCGAGCACGGTGCTCAGCTGCTTGCATGGCTTTCACAAAAGCGGCTTTAACGCCGGATGATTCCAAGGCGGTGATGGCTGCATACGTGGTGCCACCTTTTGAGGTGACACGCTGGCGCAGTACTTCGGGCGATTCGGTGGACGCGGCTGCCAGCGACGAGGCGCCGGCAAAGGTGGCCACCGCCAGTTGGTAGGCCTGTTCGGCGCTCAAGCCCATGCCCACACCCGCTTCGGTCATGGCCTCCAGGAAATAAAACACATAGGCTGGACCGGAGCCTGACAAAGCGGTCACAGCGTCCAGTTGAGTCTCCTGTTCCACCCAAATGAATTGCCCGGTGGTGCCAATGACTTGTTCCACCAGTGCCTGGTCAGCCGGTGTGACCGATGAGCAGGCAAACAAACCGGTGATGCCTTGGCCTACCAATGCCGGTGTATTGGGCATGCAGCGCACCACACGATTGGAGCCGACCCAGCGGCCAATGCTGTCAGTTCGTATGCCAGCCGCCACCGACAGGTGCAGCGCATCTGCGGTATGTGGCATGACAGGGGCCGCGGCTTCACTGAAGACTTGCGGCTTGACTGCCCAGACCACCAAGTCTGCCTGAGCCAGAGCAGGCCCAGCGGCGGGCAAGGCGCTGATGCCAAAGTCCTTGAGCAGTTTGGCTGCGGTATCGGCAAAAGGTTCGATCACAGTGAATTGGTCTGGCCGCATACCCTGGCGGATCAAGCCGCCAATGATCGCGCTGGCCATATTGCCGCCGCCGATGAAGGCCATGTGGTGTGAAAAAGTAGTCATGTCGCTAAGTCTCGCAGGTGTCTTTGCCAAAAGGTCTATCGGGGAATTGTCGCTGTTTGTAAGGGCTGCTTTGCGCTAATCTCGAATGCATGGATTACATGCTTTCAATTGACCAAGGCACCACCAGCTCAAGGGCGGTGGTATTTGACCGAGCTGGCCAAGTGGTGGCCATGGCGCAACGCGAATTCACGCAGTATTTCCCCCGGCCGGGTTGGGTGGAGCACGATGCCAAAGAGATCTGGCAAACCCAGTTGGCTGTGCTGCGCGAAGTGTTGGTCAACGCTGGCATCACGGCCCGACAGGTGCGTGCCATGGGCATCACCAACCAGCGTGAAACAACGGTCCTTTGGGATCGCCAAACGGGTGAGCCAGTCTCCCCAGCCATCGTCTGGCAAGACAGGCGCACTGCCGGATTCTGCGAGTCCTTGCGCGCGGCAGGCCATGCGAGGGCCATTACCGCCAAAACCGGCTTGGTGTTGGATGCTTATTTTTCGGGCACCAAGCTGGCATGGTTGTTGGACCATGTGCCGGGGGCACGGGCGCGCGCAGAGCGGGGAGAACTGGCCTTCGGCACGGTAGATACCTGGCTGATGTGGCAGTTGACGGGTGGGCGTGTTCACGCGACAGAGCCCAGCAATGCCTCACGCACCTTGCTTTTCAACTTGAAGAGCGGCAGATGGGACAGTGACATGCTCGCATTGCTGAACATTCCACCCAGTGTTTTGCCCTTGATCTTGCCTTCATGTGGCCAATTGGCAGAGACCGATGCGGACCTGCTGGGGGCCAGCGTGCCGATTGCCGGGTGGGCGGGCGATCAGCAGGCGGCCCTGTTTGGTCAGGCTTGCTTTGCCCCTGGTATGGCCAAAAACACTTATGGCACAGGGTGCTTCATGCTGATGAACACGGGCGATCAGCCCGTGGCCAGCCGACACCAATTGCTCAGCACGGTGGCCTGGCAAGGCCCCAGTACAGCGCAAAGCCCCATGGCCTATGCCCTGGAAGGATCGGTATTCATGGCCGGAGCCACTGTGCAATGGCTGCGTGATGGTCTGCAGATCATCGACAGTGCGGCTCAGGTTGAAGCCCTGGCCGCCAGCGTGCCCGATACGGGTGACGTCTTTTTGGTGCCCGCCTTTGTGGGCTTGGGTACACCTGATTGGGATGGCCAAGCCAGAGGCACACTGGTTGGCATGACCCGGGGGACAGGCCGGGCCCATATCGCCAGGGCAGCCTTGGAGGCCATCGCTTTACAAACGGCCGATGTGTTTTGGGCGATGAGCGCTGACAGCGGGTTGTCACTGACGGAGCTGCGGGTGGACGGCGGTGCCAGCCAAAACAACCTGTTGATGCAAATCCAAGCGAATGTTCTGGGCGTGACAGTTGTTCGTAACCGAATCAGTGAGACCACAGCTCTTGGGGTGGCCTATCTGGCGGGACTGGCCACAGGTTATTGGACTGGCGCGGAGGAGTTGTCGGCGCAGTGGCAAGAGGAAAGTCGATTTTTTCCGCAGTGGAAAGAGTCGCAAAGGACGGCTCATGTGGCGCGCTGGCGAGAAGCTGTCGCTCGTTCACGTGCTTGGGCCTGCAGCTGAATTCCAAAGTGTTAAGGGCGGGGGGCTTTTGAGCGGGATGGCCCTCTCCAGCCCAGGCAAGCCTTGAAGACAGTTAAAAATTTTCATAAAAATCTTGCCCGCGACATTTTTTACAGGCATAATCGTGGGCTTCGCCTTTCAAAAGGCGTAGGTATCTGCCCAAACTGAAGCAAGGCGAGTGGTTCGCTTTGTGAATGACGGGCGCAAGTCTGATTCACCGATGTTGGCTGTTGGGCTGGCAGAAAAAAGTATACAAGTTGGGAACAAAGAAATGATCCAGACAGAATCTCGGTTGGATGTGGCCGACAACACCGGCGCCAAGTCCGTGCTGTGCATCAAGGTGCTCGGCGGGTCTAAGCGTCGCTACGCAAGTGTTGGCGACATCATCAAAGTGAGCATCAAAGAAGCCGCTCCACGTGGTCGCGTCAAAAAAGGCGAGATCTACAGTGCAGTGGTCGTTCGCACCGCCAAGGGCATCCGCCGTGGCGATGGTTCGCTCATCAAATTCGATGGCAACGCCGC
>JACCDK012100891.1_pt1 | contig 10282 bp, 9 predicted proteins | sample 7445871 | NCBI WGS metagenome assembly JACCDK01 (sample SAMN15323436, study PRJNA562643) | freshwater metagenome | isolation source: river surface water | place: USA:Blue River Watershed | collected 2017-08-15
CCTGAAGCAGGCGCAGTTTTGGGTAACAAGTTAGGAACATCACGCCAAGCTTGGCGAATTTCATTCAACAGCGTGTGAACTTCTTGCAATGCATCGAGGTCATTGCGGGCGTTCACATGCACCAAGCGGCGAGTCACGTAGCTGTACAACTCATACAAGTTGCGAGCCAAATCACCACCTTTGTCCAAATCCAACGAGCCTTGCAAGCCCAAAACAATGCGGCCAGCGCGCATCAAACTTTTGTTCTTGTCTTCAATCGAGCCACGCTGAATGTGGCCCTTGGCGGTCACCAGGCTGTCAATCAAGCCGTCAAACAGCATTTGAATGAGCTCAACTTTATCGGCTACCAGTGCTTGTGATGCATGGTTACCTTCGCCGTAGCTCTCCATCGCCTTGAAATGTACTCGCATGATGTCTTGTTCCTTTTGATCCTGACACAGCAGGAATCGGAGGGACACCGGAAAACTTGAGTCTTCTTCTAGAAAAGAAGCAGGAAGGGGCCCATTGAAGAAGCCAGGGCTTGAAACTGAGACGTGGGCAAGGAAAGTAGCAAGCATCATGGGCCCTTTCCCGTCTTGGGCTTGGCCACGTGAGCGGGCTCGACTTTCAAAGTACCCCGCAATTTTTTAACCACGGCCGTGAGCAATTGGCTCACCCGTGACTCAGTGACACCCAAAACTTCCCCAATTTCTTTGAGGTTGAGCTCTTCAACGTAATACAAATTCATTAACAATTGGTCGCGCTCTGGCAAATCGCCAATGGCGTCCGTGAGCGCGCCCATGAACTGCTCATGCTCCACAATGGCCTCGGGTTGCTGTGAAGCATCGGTGGCAATGTTCATCACCTCTTCGGTGACCACTTCCATGGAATAGGTCTCAAACCGGCGAGCCTGCGTGCGCTCCTTGTGAAACAGCTCAATGTCTTTGCCCATGTGATCGGCCAACTCAGCTTGAGTGGGGGTGCGCCCCAGCTCGGCGGCCAACTCATGGGTGGCCTCGCTGTGCGACTTATTAATGGCTACAGCCGAGCGCGGCAAAAACGACAGCCGACGAACTTCGTCCAATATGGCGCCGCGCACACGGCTGTGGGCAAAGTTCTCAAACTCCATGCCTTTCACAGGGTCAAAGGCGCGTGCTGCTTCTAGAAGGCCAATCATGCCCACTTGAATGAGTTCGTCCAACTCCATGAAGGGCGGCAGCCTTACTTTGAGGTGCAAAGCCACGCGCTTGACCATGCCCAAATGGGCCATGACCAGCGCTTCGCTGTTGTTTTGAACCTGTTCGTAAAGGCGAGTGGAGTTGGCCATGTTGTTTATGCGCTGGTTTTCACCAAACGCTCCACAAAAAATTGCAGGCCACCCGAAGCCTCGTCGATGGGCTCGAGTTGGCGCACGGCTTCTGCCAAACGCCTAAAGTCTCTTGCACCGGCGCTGCCAGGGGCAAATTCTGAAACAGGCTGGTATTTTTTCAAGGCCGCCAAAATGAGCTCATCGTTTTCAATCGAGCCCAAATATCGAATGGTTCGGTTTAGAAAACGAGCGCAAACCTGGTTGATCCGCTCAAAGAGTTGGTAGCCCTCTTGGGCACTGCTCACGCCATTGGGCACCAGGTAAATCTCGTCCAAGCCATGGTCTTGAATGAGCACTTTGATGGTGGCATAGGCATCGGCAATTGAAGACGGATCGTCTCGCACCACCACAAAGCGCCTAGAGCAAGCCGCCATAAAGGCCAAAACCTCTGGCGAAATGCCAGCAGCCATGTCGACAATGAGGAAATCGATGTCATCGTCGAGGGCACTGAATGCGCGCACGATGTTGGCCGCCTGAATGTCGCCCAAGGCGGCCATTTCTTGAATGCCAGAGGCACCGGGAACCAATTTAACGCCCTGACGGGTGGTCACAATGATTTCGGCAAGGGTTTTTTCGCCACTTAAAAAATGACTCAAGTTGTAGGGACAACGGCAGCCCAATGCAATTTGAGCATTGGCCAAACTCATGTCGGCATCAAACAACATGACGCGGTGACCCATGGCTTGCAGTGCTACAGCCAAGTTCACGGAGACAGTGGTCTTGCCCACTCCTCCTTTGCCACTGGCGATGCCAATGACCTGCGTCGTTCTTGCTTTATCCATGAAGCTCACTTTGAGGAATTTCAAGCGACCAATTGGGACGGCTCAAACCCATGTCATGGGTAAGCGGCTCATTGGCAGCTTCTACTTCGCTAACCTGAGTGTCTAGTGTCGCAGGTTTTGCGGCCTCTTCAAGCGCGTCATCTTCAAATGCGTCTGAAATTGGTTGCAAATTGTCTATGGCAATGTTGATCAGTTTTTGCAATCCTGAAGATTTCAAACCATCGGAAATCTTGTCGGAACCACCGCCCGCAGAAACCACGCACTGGGCACCGTCTGCTATTAAAAACTGGATCAAAGGCCAGGGTGAATTGGACTCGTCCAACTTGCTGATCATGAGTGACTGCCATGGCAGCTTGGATTTCGACATGATTCGGGACAAACTGACACCCGAAGAATCGGCAGGAACCACGGCATGCAAGCCCGCCTGTGGGCAAATTTGCACAATTTCAGACAAACGCTCGGTCATTTGAACGCCTGGCGTGTCAATCAAAATAAGCCTTCTGGGCGACAACTCATTGAGCAACAACTGCAATGTTTCAGGGCTGCTGGCACGGAAGCAATCGACACCCAATTGGGCGCACAACATTTGCGTTTGACTCCAAGCACCGGCACGCATGTCGTGGTAACTCACCACGGCCACATACTCGGCGCCGTAATGCATGGCCGCCTGCTGAGCGGCTTTGGCCACCATCAAAGTTTTGCCAGAGCCCGACAAACCCGCCATCGCATGGATGCCGCGATTTGGAAAACCTTCTTGAGGACGTTCCAAATTGTGCGCCAATTGAGCACGGATGCTGTCCAGGGCGCGGTCTAAGGTAGGCTGTTCGCGCAAGCCTTCTTGCAACAAGGCGCGCAAAGCGGTAGGCACACCCGCTTCGGTCATGGCTTGAATCAAGGGCTGAATGTGCGCTGGCCAATATTGGTTCATTTGCCAGCTGGCTGTTTGCTGGCTCAGGCGGAATTCTTGGCGCAATGCGGCCAACTCTTCGCGCACCAATGACACAATTTCTTGGCTGCGCACTTGGTCGCGGCCTTGGGTCAAAAGCTGCTCTGTGCTGGTAGGGGCAGCAGGTTCAACTTCTTCTGCTTGCGCCATTTTTGCGCTGGGTTGCAACAACTGATGCAAATGATCGCTGAAGGGATTGTTCACAGAAGACGGCGTGCTGGAAACACGCGCACGGGGGCTTGTAGCTGCCACAGTCACAGGGCTAGCAGCTTGGCTTTGAGCCTCTGACGCCATTTCAAACAGTTCTTCGGGTGCAGCTTCAGCCACGTCTAAGGCCACGATCAACTCGGTTTGGCCTTCCACTCGGTGGTTAGAGATGATCAACACATCGGGGCCGTACATAGCCATTGCCTTTTCAGTGGCACTGCGCGTGTCGCGGGCAAGTATGCGTTTGAGTTCCATGGTGTTATCTCTTCTTCAATCTAAATGTTTGAATGTGTTTTATCGAGTTTCAGCGTGAACCGTATGGACCACCTTCACGGTCTGGTCATCTGGAATTTCGCTGTAAGACAACAAGGTCAAATCGTTCACGCGATAACGCACAGCCTTGGACAACCAAGGGCGAATCACGGGGGACACCACCAACACAGCGGGGTGACCCATTTCTTCCACGGCGCGAGCGCCTTCGCGCAAAGCACCAAACAAACGCTCAGCCAAACCTGGCTCCATGGCAATGCTTTGGCCAGGGGCGGTTTGTTGCAAGATGTTATGAATGAGCTGCTCAAGGCTAGGGTCCAAAGTCATGACCGACAAACCATTGCTGTCATCCACCAAGCTCTGAACAATCATGCGGCCCAGCTTGGGGCGAACCAGCGATGTGAGTTGCTCAGGCTCTTGAGTGCGGCTGGCCACTTCAGACAAAGTCTCGGCAATGGTGCGCATGTCGCGAATCGACACCGATTCGTTCAGCAAGTTTTGCAAGGTGCGTGTGACCACTCCCAAAGACAACTTGCCAGGCACCAAATCTTCCACCAACTTGGGCGACTTGGCAGCCAACTTATCGAGCAGCTGCTGAACTTCGTCATGGCTGAGCAAATCGGAAGCGTTGTCGCGCAAAACTTTGTTCAAGTGTGTGGCCACTGCGGTACTGGCATCCACCACGGTGTAACCCAAGGTGCGCGCCAAGTCGCGTTGCGAAGGATCAATCCACACAGCGTCCAAACCAAAGGCAGGCTCTTGCGTGGCCTGACCTTCGAGGGGGCCATACACTTGGCCTGGGTTGATGGCCAATTCTTTGCCCACTTTGATTTGCCCCTTACCGCGAACCACACCCTTCAACACAATGTGATACGCATCAGGATCGATGGTCAAAGCGTCGCGAATGCGCACGGGTTGAACCAAAAAGCCCAACTCAGCAGACAATTTTTTGCGCACACCCTTCACACGATTCATCAATTGACCGCCTGTTTCGGGGTTCACCAAGGGAATCAGGCCGTAGCCAATTTCAAGGCCAATCAAGTCCACTTGATCGACATCGTCCCAATCTAATTCTTTGGGCTCATCCAAAGCCGCTTGAGCCGCTTGCTCTGCAGGCGTGGCAACGGGAGTGTCTTGTTTTTGTGTAATGCGATAGGCCAAGGCGGCAGTGGCCAAGGCCAAGGTAATGAACACCAAGTGAGGCATGCCAGGCACCAAACCCAAAATGGCCAAAATGGCAGCAGACATGTACAAAGCCGTAGGGTTGGACAATTGAGATGTCGCTTGTTCTGTCATGGACTCAGACGTGGTCACACGAGTCACAATGATGGCGGTTGCCAAAGACAAGAACAAAGCTGGAATCTGAGCCACCAAGCCATCGCCAATGGTGAGCAAGGTGTAAATGCGACCAGCGTCCGCCAAAGACAAACCGTGTTGGGCCACGCCAATGGTCAGGCCCCCCACCAAGTTGATGACCAAAATAAGCAGGCCAGCCACCGCGTCGCCAGACACAAACTTTGAGGCACCGTCCATGGAGCCGAAAAAGTCAGATTCTTGAGACAGTTCTTCGCGGCGCTTCTTGGCAGTTTCTTGGTCAATCACGCCAGAGTTCAAGTCGGCGTCGATGGACATTTGTTTGCCAGGCATGGCATCTAAGGTAAATCGGGCGTTCACTTCAGACACACGACCCGCACCTTTGGTGACCACAATGAAGTTGATGATCATCAAGATGGCGAAAATAATGAAACCCACCACGTAGTTGCCGCCAATCACAAACTCACCGAAGGCGGCCACCACTTTGCCTGCAGCCTCATGACCTTCATGGCCATTGACCAAAATGACACGGGTAGAGGCCACGTTCAAGCCCAAACGGAGCATGGTGGCAAACAACAAGACAGACGGGAAAGAAGAAAACTCGAGCGGCTTGCGGGTGCCAATGGCAATCATGATGATCAGCAAACTGCAAGCAATGTTGAACGTAAACAGGATGTCCAACATCAAGGGCGGCAGGGGCACCACCAACATGGCCATGATCAACAACACCATGGCGGGCAAGCCCAGGCCGGTGTAACCGAATTTGGACAGGTTCTGTAGAACCGCTGACAGGGGCAAGGTGCTCATGGTTGGCCTAAGGGGCTGTTTTGAGGGGTCAAGCAATCAAACTGCATGGTTTTCTTCCATAGTTCAGCTTGTCGAGCAAAGACCATGCCATGTGGAATCCCGACACCAAGCCCTATTCCCCAGATTCAGCCAAAGCGGCAAGCCCTGACCTGTCACGGTTTTTGCTAATACAAGGCATGCCCGGCCTGAAAACCGGGGTGAATAGATCCAACTGAAGATGGAATTAACATGGACGCCAACCTCAATTTTGCGACGACCCCAAGCTCAAACCCCACGCCAGTAGGGGCTTCCAGCGGTGCCAAGGGTTTAGACCCGAGCCTTTCCAAGCCCATGAATGGGCAGGAATTTGCGGGGGTGATGCGGGACTTGATGGCCAAGGGAGAGCGGCAAGAGCTTGCCGGAACCGAGCCCAAGGAAGCCACCGATGCCACAACGGCAGCCCTGCAAACTCTGAATTTAGGCAGCCAGTTCTCTGTGATCACAGCGGCTTCGCCTTTGCCCGACCCCAACAGTCTGGCCCAATTTGCTCGAGCTCAAGGTTTGAGCGAGTCGGCGGTCCAAGCCCTGTTTGGCGACTTGACCACCAAACCCACAGACATCTCCCCGGCACAGACCGCAGAAATATCTTCTTTTGGTGGCCTGATGGGCTTACCCGTTGCACCCGTTGCACCCGTTACAACCGTTGCAACCGTTGCAACCGTTGCACCCGTTGCACCCGTTGCAGGCTCAGCAGACATCAGCACACTGACTATTTTGCCAAGCGCAACGCCCATTGGATGGATTCAGTCCCAACCCAGCAGCTTGGCCCATTCAGATCAGGTCGGCAGCTCTGGATTGACGCTAACCCCCCAAATGGCCACCCTTGGCGCACCGAAGGCCTCCGATGTGTCTGCCTTGTTGGCAACAGCGGGCGCCACTGGCATTCTCAAAACAGTGAGCGACATGGGCACAGCACCAAGCCAAGCCCTGGGCAGCGCTGACACTGTAGATATGTCGCCCGAACTTGGCCCTCTGGACGCCATGCGCATGCGCATGGTGCCCGCATGGGAAAACATGACCCGCCAATTGGCCAAATTGAACGGCACCGATCAGGCTGCCGCCTGGGGACAACTGACCTCGAACATATTAAGTAGCAAAGTTCTGGGCGGTGATGTACCCGAGGTTTTGCTGGACTTGGGTGCCAACAACCCCGCACTCTTGTCGACATTTGACGCCCTTCAAGACCTCGGCAGTGGGAGTGGTGGAAGCAGTGTGAGCACCATAAGCCTGGATTCAGCGCGCAACACAGCCAGCACAGGCAGTCTGGGCGCCGCCGCCACCAGTGCAGCCTTGGCCAACCCCGAACTGACCGACAGAGCGGCTCAAATTCAGGACTTGGCCGACAAACTGGGCAAAGCCATGGGTGAGCGACTCCAAGAGCAGTTGGAACGCGGGGAATGGAAACTGCAATTGAAGCTAAACCCCGCCCATTTGGGCAAAATTGACGTTGAGCTGGACATGAGTGCAAACGGCTTGGACGCCATTTTCAAGACCGACAACCAGCTCACACGTGAATTGATTGCACAAGGCATGAACAAACTCAAGGATAGCTTGGCACAATCAGGCATGACAGTTGCTAATGTCTGGGTGAACAGTGAAAACCAGCGTGGATCTGGCGGAAACTCGACACCTCGTCAAAACTCGGAATCTGACAACCAAGTCAGTGCCCCTGTGTCGGATGTCAAAGCCGCTGAATCTCGCATCAAAGAACTTAGATCTTCCGATGCCTGGGACACACTGGCTTGAGATTTAACTGAAACGCCCGGTTCAACCGGTGTCAATTTGTTTATATAGAGGTGCCCTATGGCAACAGCAGCCCCAGAAGCAGCAGAAGTCGTTGAAGAAGAGCCGAAAAAGAAAAAGCCCATCGTCCTGATCATTGGGGGCGTTGTTGGTTTGATCGTCCTCATTGTGGGCATTGTGCTGGGTACGCTCTTTTTTACAGGTTACTTCAACCCGAAACCCGTGGTCGACCCTGAGCATGCTGAAGAAGCGGCGGGCGACAAAAAAGACGACAAAAAGCCTGGCAAAAAGACCAAAGAATCGCCAGAGCTCACTCGCTTTGAATACACCTACTTGCAAATTGAACGCGAGTTCTTGGTCAATGTGAGCGGCTCCAAAAAAGTCATGTCGGTTCAAATTGCCGTCATGACCCATTACGATGAGCGCGTCTTTGAGAATGTGAAAAAGCACGACTTTGCCATTCGCTCCGCCGTCATGGATGTGATGCGCCTGACCACCGATGCAGACTTGGTGAAACCCGAGTTCCGCAAAGAGTTGGCTGGCAAAATTCGCGACAGCATCAACACCTTGCTGGAAAAGTACGAAGATTTTGGTGGCATCGAAGAGGTTCATTTCACGAGCTTCATCGTTCAGTGATAGAGCCCATGGTTCAAAGTATTTGCGTTATTTCATTTTGATTGTTTGAGTTTCATGGCCACTTCTTTACTCACACCCGACGAACTCTCTGCCTTGGCAGAAGGCGTGATGGATGGATCGATCCCAGTTGACACTGGTTTCAACACCACCGCACGGGTGAAGAAACACGACTTGGCTTCTGAGGACAGCAGCTTGGGGGTGAACATCACCTCCATCGACATGATCAATGAGCGCTTCATTCGCACTTTCCGCTTGGGTTTGGTCGAAATGCTGCGCACCAGCCCCAAGGTCAATCCCAACCAAGTTGAAATTGTTCGCTTCGGTGATTACCTCAAAAGTTTGAAAGCCCCTTTGTCTGTCAATGTGGTTCGCATGAACCCCTTGCGCGGCAATTCCATTGTGGTCATTGACCCTACGGTGGTTTTCAGTTCACTTGACAGTTTCTTTGGTGGGTTTGGCAAGGGCGTAGGCAATTTGCCGCCTGGTCGCTTGTTCACGCCCACCGAAACGCGCATCATCAACATGATTTTGGAAGTCTTTTTCAAATCGTTGACTGACGCTTGGTCAGCGGTCTTGCCGGTTGAGTTTGAATTGATCAGCTCTGAAATCAATCCGCAATTTGCACAAATTGCCGACGAAAACGACTTGGTCATCTTGACTCGCTTCGAAGCCGAAGGCAATATGAACTCGCAAGGCTTCATCGATCTGGTCTACCCCTATGCCTCACTCAAACCCATTCGCGAACTGCTGCGCAGCCGAGTGCAGTCTGGCGATGGCAACGATGAATCAGACAAGCAATGGCGCATCGAGCTTGAAGAGGCCGTCGACAGCGCCAGCTTGGAAGCCAGGGTTCTGCTCGGCAGCATTGAGTCTTCATTTGGTGAAATTGAAACCATGAAAGAGGGCGACGTGCTGTTCTTCAAGAAACCAGAATTGGCCCGATTGCTTGTGAATGGCTTGCCAGCTTTTGATGTTCAAGTAGGGACCATTGGCGCACAAACTGCTGTGCAAATTGAACGGGCTTGCATACCCGGTATGCAATAAATTTTCAGGAAAACGACATGACCGATACCACCACAGAAGCCGCCATCGAAAACGAAGCAGCACATCGCCAGATCAATCCTGAGGTGTTGCAAAACATCAGCGTCACACTCTCCATTGAAGTGGGCCGCGCTATGATCAAAATTCGCGACCTCATGCGCCTGACGCAGGGTAGCGTGGTCGAACTCGATCGCATCGCGGGCGAACCGCTCGACCTCTTGGTCAACAACACCGTGGTCGCCCAAGGCGAAATTGTGTTGGTCAACGATCGCTATGGCGTTCGCCTTACCCGTGTAGCGCCCGCATCAGAACGCATGAAGAACCTTTAAACTTCAGGCTTCTGAACCACAAGAAAAGAGCACCGCATGGCACCCGGTTTTGAAAGCGCCGACCTGTTTCGGATGATCGGCAGCTTTGCCTTGGTGCTGGCAATCATGGCTGGCCTCTTATGGGCTTTGCGCAAGTTGCAATCCCGCCTGAACAGCCAGAATGCTGGTAAACGCATGCAGGTCCTAGAAACACTCAGCGTGGGTCCGCGCCAAAAATTTGCGCTTCTCAAAGTGGGTGACAATGAAGTTTTGGTCGGCATCACGCCCACTCAAATGACCTCCTTGGGACAATGGCCCGCATCGGCCGCCACGCCAATCGATACCCGCATTCACGCAACCCCTTCCAACAATGGAGCACCTCATGTTGCGTAAATTGATCCAACAACCTTGGTTCTTGGCCACCGGCATCATTGCCTTGGCCATGTTGGCGTTCCCATTGGCCGCTGCCGCACAGGGCATTCCCATGGTCAACGTTACAGGCGGCCCCAAAGGCCAACAACAGTACAGCTTGTCGCTGCAACTGTTGGCCTTGATGACATCGCTGACCCTGTTGCCATCCTTTTTGCTCATGATGACCGCCTTTGTGCGCATCATCATTGTGTTGTCCATTTTGCGCCAAGCATTGGGAACAGGTCAAACGCCGCCCAACACCGTGTTGGTGGGTTTGGCTTTGTTCCTCACCCTGTTCATTATGTCGCCCATCTTGAACGACATTTATACCAATGCCTTGGTGCCCTATATGCAAAAAGGCATGGCTTTTGACAAAGCCTTGGCCGCCGCAGAAGAGCCTTTGCGCAACTTCATGATGAAGCAAACCCGC
>JACCDK011273608.1_pt1 | contig 10281 bp, 9 predicted proteins | sample 7445871 | NCBI WGS metagenome assembly JACCDK01 (sample SAMN15323436, study PRJNA562643) | freshwater metagenome | isolation source: river surface water | place: USA:Blue River Watershed | collected 2017-08-15
CAGCTCGGTTTTCCGTCGGTAATCATAAATATCTGTTTGTTGGTATTTCGCTTTCTGCGCAGAATATCCATCGCTAATTGCAGTCCAGCCACCGTATTCGTGTGGTAAGGTCCTACTTTTAGATAGGGGATATCTTTGATGGAAATACTCCAGGCGTCGTTTCCGAAGACCAGTATGTCAATTGTATCTTTTGGATAGCGGGTTGTGATGAGTTCTGCCAAAGCCATCGCCACTTTCTTCGCCGGAGTGATCCGATCTTCCCCATACAATATCATGGAGTGGCTGATGTCGATCATTAATACAGTACTCATCTGGGATTTGAATTGGGTATCTTCAACCACTAAATCTTCCTCCGTTAGCTCGAATTCGCCTATTCCATGATTGATTTGGGCGTTTTTTAAACTCTCTGTAAGTGAGATTTTTTCTAGACTATCGCCAAAATGATACGACCTAAATTCACCCGTTAATTCATCTCCTTGGCCAGACGCCTTGGTTTTGTGATTGCCAGCGCCACTTTTATTTAAGTTTCCAAAGATATTCTCCAAAGCTGTCTGGCGAATTGCTCGCTCTGTTTTGGCCGTAATCCCCATTCCAGAACCTCCATTCTCGTCTATTTCTTCGCGGATATAACCTTTGGCCTTTAAATCCTCAATGAAATCTTCAATGGTATAATTCTCATCCGTCAGCTCGTACTCCTTGTCTAATTCGCGCAACCATTCGATCGCCTCATCAAAATCCCCCGACGTATGTGTGATTAATTCCTTGAAAATCCCGAAAAGCTTATCAAAAGCGGAGATGCTTTTCTCCTCAAACTCTTTAAAATAAAATCCCTTTTTATTCATGTCTTTTAAACCCGGCTAACGCTTTAATTGTTCAAATAAACGACTAAATTTGACAAAATGAGCGAACAAATTATTTCTATTAGATTTTTATCCTTCCAAGGCTTCGCAAACAAGCGTTTCGCCTTTGCTGAAATGGGTCGCTCATTCGTTAAAAGCTGGAAATCCGAAGGACTTTCTTTTGCTAAACATTTAGGGGTAGGCGCAGGAAATGGTTTTTCTATTTGGCCAGATTTTTCGACCTACGCTTTTCTAGGTGTCTTCGATAACCAAGCCGCATCTGATCATTTTTTCGCCTACAATGAGCGCTGGTTAACTCTTTCTTCACATTCATCCGTTACCAAAGGCTGGGATGCGGTTGCCATTAAAGGCCACGGAACTTGGAATGGATCAAATCCATTTTCTGTTGTGGAAGATCCAGGAAAGGGGCCGCTGTTAGTGATGACTCGAGCGAGTATCGTTTGGTATAAATCGCCCATCTTCTGGTTTTACGTATCTCACGCCAGTAAATACTTAGAAAATAGAGCAGGTTTATTATTTGCCAAAGGCGTAGGCGAATTTCCCCTCATCGAACAGGCTACGCTGAGTCTTTGGGACTCTGCAGAAAACCTGGATTCTTTTGCCTATAAAAGCAAGGAGCACAAGCCCATGATTAAGAAGACAAGGACGATTGGGTGGTATTCGGAGGAGATGTTTACGCGGTTTCGTGTGGTTAAGGTTTTAGATTAGAGATTATAGAGTAGAGAGTATAGATGTTTATTGACAATCTTTTTATTGCCTATCTATAATCTCTACTCTCTTATCTATACTCTATTCTCTACGATTCGATAAAAATGCCTTGCATTTTTATCGAATCGCCTCAATCCCCCTCGTCCTCGTACGAATGCGGATCGCATCCTGAACGTCATACACGAAGATTTTGCCGTCACCTACGTTGCCCTCTGAGGCATTATCGAGGATGACATCTAGGCATTTTTCGAGGTTTTCATCGCTTACGACACAGATGATCATCACCTTTGGCAATAAGATCATCGACTTCTCCGTACCGCGGTATATTTCTGAATAACCTTGCTGCAAACCTGCCCCACGAACGGGAACAACGGTCATACAAGGAATATCTGCATCGATCAAGCCTTTCTGAATAGCCTTTAATTTCGATGGTTTTACAATGGCTTCTACCTTTTTCATATCGTTCTTATTTAGCTATTATTCAAAAGTTGTGTATGCTTCTACTCCAAATTCAACGGCATCAATACCGGCAGATTCTGCTTTGTGACTTAAGCGAATACCCATGGTCTTTTTCAATGCCATAAATACAGCGTATGTAGTAGCAAAGGAGAATACACTAATGACTGATACTCCGATTAATTGTGTGATAAATTGTGCGCTTTCACCTGTGATGAATAGACCATTTTTCTGAGAGAATAATCCGACGGCAATGGTTCCGAAAAATCCATTCACGCCGTGAACTGCTACTGCACCTACGGGATCATCTACCTTTAATTTGTCTACTACGACCACTGCAATATCGACAATAGTACCTGCAATGAAACCAATGATTAACGCTGAATCAGCTGATACGACATTGCATCCGGCTGTAATGGCTACTAAACCAGCTAATACCCCATTGATTACCATGGTGATATCGACTTTTTTATAACGCAAATACGTGTATAACATGGTGGCTATACCACCGGCAGCTGATGCTAAAAAGGTGTTAGTGGCAACTGATCCGATTAGATCCCATTTTCCCACCGCTCCTAAAGTAGAACCTGGATTGAATCCGAACCAACCGAACCAAAGAATGAAGGCACCTACGGCAGATAAAGTTAAATTATGTCCTGGAATTGCATTCGCCGTTCCGTCTTCGTTGTATTTTCCCAAACGGGGTCCTAAAACGATCGCGCCAGCTAAGGCAGCAAAGCCGCCCATGGCATGAATCGCTGCGGATCCTGCAAAATCGTTGAAGCCTCTCGTGGCTAACCAGCCCCCCGGATTCCACACCCAGTTCGCTGCTAGTGGATACAACACGGCACTAAAAATAGCTACATAAATAGCATATGACCACATTTTCATACGTTCAGCCACCCCACCTGAAACGATGGAGATAGCCGCGACTGCGAAGCCCATTTGGATGAACCAGAAACGAGAATTAGAAATAGTCAAACCTAGACCCAAATCACCTTCCATAATGCCGGTGTCAAAAGCCCAATAGCCATTCGATTTGCCATAGGCAATTCCGAATCCGACTAAATAAAAGGCAACGCCACCGAACATGATGTCGATCATGACTTTGGCAATAATACTGATGGCATTCTTTGAACGGACGAATCCAGCTTCTAGGAGGGCAAATCCTCCTTCCATTTGGAAAATTAAAGCGGCGCAAAGGGCCACCCAAACAGTGTCAATAGCGTGTGTGAGTTCCACTTGCTGAGCAGCAAGCGTGGCAGTTTCATTCATGGTTTTGTGTTTTGTATATAATGCTTAATCCTTGCAAAAATAGAAAACGATTTGGAATATTCTGCATTTTGATGGAACTTTAACACTACACAACAACCTATTTTATGAAGAAAATTATTGCATTCGTTTGCTTGAGTTTAAGCTTAAGTTATGCATCATCAGCACAAAAACCGGCTATTATTCCAATCCCCACGGAGGCATCTTATCCTGCTGGGAAGTTTACATTACCTAGTTCTATTTCGATTTCTGGTCCATCTGATCCGCAGATGAAAGTGGCGTATGCGACTTTGGTAGGTAAACTCAAAGTAGCTACAGGGCGTTCAGTGAGCCTTAAATCTACCGGTGCCGCTACCATTCAATTGCAAATAGTGAGCAATGCGAAGCTAGGCACGGAGGGATATGAATTACAGGTTAATTCGAATGGTGTGAAAATAAAGGCTAATAAATTAGCGGGTCTATTTTACGGAATTCAGACCTTATATCAATTATTGCCAAAGGAGATTGAATCTAAATCCATTGCCACGGGTGTCAAATGGACGATTCCATATGCTCAAATTACTGATGCTCCTCGCTTTGCTTGGCGTGGTCAAATGTTCGATGTAGCTCGTCACTTCTTTTCAAAAGAGGATGTGAAAAAATTCATTGACGATATGGTGGAATACAAGTACAATATCTTGCACTTCCACTTAACTGATGACGAGGGCTGGAGAATCGAGATTAAATCCTATCCTAATTTGACAAAAAAGGGGGCATTTAACGTAAAGAAAGTAGGTCGTTTTACCACTTTTTCTAAACCAGAACCGGATGAACCACGTAATTATGGGGGGTTCTATACCCAAGAAGATATCAAGGAATTGGTAAAATACGGACAAGAACGTTTTGTTAATATTGTTCCTGAAATCGATGTTCCAGGCCACTCGATGGCCGCAGTAGCGTCTTATCCGGAGCTTTCTTGTACGCCAGGTGCTGATAAATACGAAGTAATTTCAGGTGAGCCTTTCATCGATTGGTCTCATGATCATCCTGAAGCCTTATTAGACAATACACTTTGCCCAGCAAATGAGAAGGTGTATACTTTCTTAGATAAGGTGATGGGTGAGGTAGCTAGTCTTTTTCCCTATGAATACATCCATATGGGTGGCGATGAGTGCCCGAAGAACTATTGGGATAAGAATCCGGAGATTTTGGCTTTAAGAGCTCGGGAGGGTTTGAAGAATTCACAGGAGGTGCAGGCTTATTTTGTGCGTCGATTAGAAAAGATTATTACTTCTAAAGGAAAGCGGATGTTAGGTTGGGATGAAATTTTAGAAGGGGGAGGATTGCCTAAGTCCACAGCGGTTATGTCTTGGCGTGGCATTAAAGGTGGTGTAGAAGCGGCTCAGTTAGGACACGAAGTAGTCATGACACCTAATGATAATGTCTATGTTGATTTAATGCAAGGTGATGCGGCATTAGAACCACCCGTTTATCGAACCGTTCGTTTAACGGATTCATATGCCTTTAATCCGGTACCTGCGGGTGTTGATGCTAGATTAGTTAAAGGGGGGCAAGCGAATATGTGGTCTGAGCAATTGTATAATTACCGTCACTTACAATACATGATGTGGCCACGAGCATTAGCCATTTCTGAATCTTTATGGTCACCTAATGAAAATAAAAACTGGGAAAATTTTATCAGCCGCGTGGAAGAACATATGGCGAGATTTGATGTAGCTGATAAGAAATATGCTCCTTCGATGTTCGAAGCTATCGTTAAGGTAACGAAGAACGCAAAAGGAGAACTTTTTGTAGAGTTGAAAAATGAAATCTCGGGATTGAAGATTCACTACAGCTTTGACAATTCGTACCCAGATAACCACTATCCATCAGCCTCTGGTCTAGTTGCCGTACCTAAGGATGCAGAATTGATGCGCATCGTTTCATATCGGGGATCAAAAATGATGGGTCGTATGATGAATATTTCCCGTGCAGATTTAGAGAAAAGAGCTAGATAATGCTTTTAAACCTCCTTTTTAGTATCCTATTATCGGTCGGGGTGCCCAATATTTCGGGCGCCTCGACTGCTTCTACGACGAATTATCTTTCTGTTAAGAAAGGATATGTCATGTCCTATAATGGGGTTGAAGGGCGAGCGAATTGGGTGGGCTGGACTTTAAGTGCTAGCGATGTGGGGACGGTGGATAGAACAAATCGATTTATTCAAGATGAATCATTTCCGAGCGGATTTAAAATCGTAGATGAAAGAGATTATGCGCATTCTGGGTTTGATCGGGGGCATCTATGTAATTCTGAAGATCGAACTTCCTCGGAATACCTGAACGAAGAGACATTTTTAATGTCCAATATGATTCCACAAACACCCGAACTGAATCGGGGGGCCTTTAAATTTTTAGAAGAATATTGCCGAAAATTAGCGGTTAAAAGAGGACAAAATCTATTAATTTATGCTGGAGGAATCGGGTCAAAGGGACGCTTAGCCTCAGGAGTTATTGTTCCGGCCTATTGCTGGAAGGTAGTGTATACACCAGACAAAATCTGGTGTATACTATTTCCTAATGAACGAGGTTTAAATAAAAACTGGCAGACTTATTCCGTGCCTTTAGTTACGCTCGAAAAAATGACGGGCTATAAATTTCCTCGAAAATTACTTTAACATATAAATAGCTAATTTCTTCGCAGCTAAGAAATTTTCATATTCTAGCGGCGTTCTGCGGTTATTCGTATACTCAGTATACAACCAAGGGTCACCCAATGCAAAGACTTTTCCTTTACCCACTTTTGCCGTAGCCATCACGGGATAACCTAAGTGATTTACGAGTGATTTCGCGTTTCCACTCAATTTTAGCGTCGTTATTTCCTTAATGTAGACCTTCTTAATCGGATCAAATACCTCATTCCCTGCTGGAATCATCACAGCACCTTGCTCCCAATTGCGTCCTTGAACGAAGTTTAAATTAGGTGCCACGAATTCAATACCGAAACGCTTAGCTAAGATATTGAACTGAGGAATCTCGCAGTTAGTCGTGTCATTCGCAAGAAGAATTAAATTTCCGCCTGCTTTTACCCATGCCTCGATCTCATCTGCCGCTTTTGCGGTCATGAAATTAGGTTTTGCTGTTTCTTTATAACTATCCGGATCCACAATGATGTAGACAGAAGCTCCTTTTAGGTTTTCGCGGGTAGGAGAAACCCCTAAGGTATCTAATTTCGCCCCTAATTGCTCGAATTGGATTCCCCATTGATTAAAACCAGAGTCTTTGCGATCCTCCCAAGTATAATGGAAACGGCTGCCATTCTTTGTTTCGTGGTTAAAGAAATAATCTAAAACGACCTTCTTTCCAGCGCCAATGGATAATTCTTTAGCTATCTCCATCTCTAAAGAAGCGAGGATAAAGGGCCCCACGCCCTTTAAATCATCTGTACGCAAAGGCTCACTTAAGTAATAATCGTAGGAACCATCGCGGTAGGGAACGCCACCTAGACCTCCTACAGTAACTGTTTTTTCTAAATGAATATAGCCTGCTGCGTCTTTGGTGATGAATTCTTTTAAGATTCCCGAATAGCCACGCTCTGCATTTTTACGGAATGACACTGGTAAATAACCTTTTCTTACTCCTTTAGCAAAGGCATAGACAAACATGTTTGACGCGGATGCCTCGAAGTAATTTCCTTTCTTGCCTGGATATCCTGGTAATTGATACCAAACCCCAGAAGTAGGATCTTGAATCTTAGCGATAGCACCTGATAGTTGATTTAATTGTTGAATTAAAATGCCCCTAGATGGATGATTTTTTGGCATGTAATCTAAAACATCCACTAGAGCCATCACGTACCAGCCCATGGAGCGACCCCAAAAATTAGGGGAATGTCCATTCGTCTTATCAGCCCAAGGCTGCACTTTCGCTTGATCGTAGGCGTGGAATAATAAGCCTGTTTTTGAATCGATTGCACCCTTGTACATCAATTGGAACTGCTTAACAATATCAGACCAGTTGTCTTGATTGGTTATTTGTCCATATTCCGCATAGAAAGGCTCCAGCATATACAAGCCGTCTAACCACATTTGGTTCGGGTATCTTTTTTTATGCCAAAAACCTCCATCCGCATCTCTCGGTTGCTGAGAAATCTGCTTTCTTAACAGATCTGCGGCCTTTTTATAGCGTTCATCGCCTAATTCTTGGTACAAATACAGAAGCATTCGACCGGTGGTGATATTATCTGAATTGAATTCGTCGAAATGGTAAGTGCGGATGTTTCCATTCGCATCGACGAAACTGTCGATGTTCTTTTTGATGTAGTTAAAGTAGGTGGCATCTCCCGTTCTTTGGTAGACATGTTCCAATGCCTTCAATACCAGCCCTTGCTCATAATCCCAGCCCGCCGGCTTGCCTACTTTCACAGCGATCGAGTCTTTATGCGTGTGCATAATGGACTTCGCCATTAATTCAGAATAGTTTTGAGCACTCACTGCGGTGCTTAAACCTAAAAAAAGAACGATCAGTTTTTTCATATTAGCGTAATTCAGAAATTTCTGCAAAATCCATATCGGTATAATCCTTGTTCTCACCCGCCATTCCCCAAATAAAGGAGTAATTTTTCGTTCCTGCTCCACTGTGAATCGACCAAGGTGGCGAAATGATTGCCTGGTGGTTATGCACCCAAATGTGCTTCGTCTCCGCTGTTTCTCCCATTAAATGCAATACCGCGTGCCCTGGTGTCACATCGAAGTATAAATAAGCCTCCATACGGCGATCGTGTACGTGTGCTGGCATGGTATTCCAAACCGAACCCGGCTCTAGAATCGTTAATCCCATCACTAATTGACAGGATTGGATGCCCTCGTTATGGATGTACTTATAAATTGTACGGTGATTAGATGTTTCCAGCGTGCCTAAAACCACTGTCGTTACCTGCTCCCGATCTAATTTTGCATTCGGGTAATTAGCATGTGCTGGAGAAGATAATAAGTAGAATTGTGCCGGATTTTCAGAAGATTCAGAGCTGAAACTAACTTCCTTCACTCCACGACCTACATAGACCGCTCCTAATTTATCGATGGTCATTTTTTCGCCATCTGCTGTCACGGTTCCTTTTCCACCTACATTAATGATTCCTAATTCACGTCTCTCCAAGAAGAAATTTGCACGCAATTTTTCTGGATTAGGAAGATGCAAGGTATTCAAAACCGGCATCGCACCACCGATGATCATGCGATCATAAATGGTATATGTTAATTGTACTTCATCCGCTTGAAAAATCTTCTCAATTAAGAAATTATCTCTGATCTCTTGATTCGTAAAGGTGGAAACCTCCTTACGACTTGCCTCAAATCTATAGTCCATTCTAGTATCTTTTTTGTTTTCAAAGCGCTTTTGCGCCTAATTCTACTGTATATTTACACGTTTTATGCCAAAAGTGTTTCAGCACAGCCTCGCCCAATTTCTGCTTTCTATCGGTTTTCAGTCGATAGACGAAGGCTTGTGGTTACACGAAGCTACGAAAGTACGCGTAAAAGCGATGCCAGGTAATTCAGAGGAAGGAGATATCTGTATTTGGGAAGATCAATGGATGAGCCGTCAGGCGGCCATCGAAAAACATATTATCGCTCGTATTAATTCTTTGCGATCTGTGTTTGCCCGAGATACGCGAATCGTGCCCATTGATATGGCTACCGCTCGTGATTTTTTAGATCAAGAGCACGTGAAGGGTTTTCTGAAAGGGGCTAGCTATTTTGGTTGCATCGTTCCGCCACATCGGGTATTTAGAGGAATTGAAAGCTCCTATATATTTGAAGGCAATCCGCTTTTAGCTGTGGCTGTTTTTGGGAAATCTTTCTGCATGAAAGAGCCAGGTTTAGAAGGCTGTTTGTCCGGTGAACTTATTGAAATAGCTTCTTTATCACACATTCGTTTAGTAGGTGGTTTGACAAAATTTCTGCAGGCTTATCGCGAGGTTAATCCATCGATGCATAATGTCATGACCTATGTTGATAAAGAATGGAATTCAGGAAAAGGATTTTTATCCGTTGGATTTACTAAAATAGGAGAGACGCAACCGATTCAATTTGAGAATCGATTGACGAAAGGTAATTTTAAATTGCGCTATGTCTACAGATAAGCAGCTCATTGTTTTATTGGGTCCGACGGCAAGTGGGAAAACGGCTTTGGCAGTGGAAACAGCCTGTGCACTAGATGGTGAAATCATTTCTGCTGATTCCCGTCAAATCTATAGACGACTAGATATCGGAACGGGTAAGGACTTAAAGGAGTATGGTTTTATTCCCTATCATTTAATTGATAGTCAGGAGATAGGAGAGGCCTTTTCGGTAGCTCATTTCCAAAAAGCCGCTTTTGATGCGATAAATGATGTTTTTGCTAGGGGAAAGCAGCCCATCCTTTGTGGAGGAACGGGTTTGTATATCGAATCCTTGTTAGCGAATTATCAGTTTTCCCATGTACCTCATTTTCTTTCTGAACCATTGGATATTCAATTTAAGTACACGGTTTTCGGCTTAAATCCATCGACAGAGGAACGTAGAGAAAAAATTTCCAAGCGTTTACAAGCAAGATTGCAAGAAGGAATGCTGGAAGAGGTGCAACAACTTCTGGTGGATGGCGTTCATCCGGAAGAGTTGCGCTGGCTAGGACTTGAATACAAATGGATGATCAATTATATCGAGGGACATATTTCTAAGGAAGAATTTGAAAAGGGCTTAGAAACCGCCATCCATCAGTTTGCGAAACGCCAAATGACCTATTTTCGAAAAATGGAGCGAGCAGGAATCGAAATTAATTGGATTCCGGATACCCTTGATTTTCAGGCCAAAAGAGATTTTATCCTTAATTTTATCTAAAATTTTAGCTTAAGCTATTGCAAAATGTGGAAAAACGCCTTACTTTTGCAATCTCTTAAGGAGACAGAGAGTTGGCAGAGTGGTCGATTGCGGCAGTCTTGAAAACTGTTGACTGTTACAGGTCCGGGG
>JACCDK010202654.1_pt1 | contig 10280 bp, 4 predicted proteins | sample 7445871 | NCBI WGS metagenome assembly JACCDK01 (sample SAMN15323436, study PRJNA562643) | freshwater metagenome | isolation source: river surface water | place: USA:Blue River Watershed | collected 2017-08-15
ATTAGTCCCTAGAAATTAAGGAGTGCTTATGTGGCTATTTACTAATACTGGATTTGTCAGCGCAGTCAGTAATGGAAAAGACCTCATGATCCGAGCTCGGGATAGAGAATCCCTCGAACCGATTGCAGAATCAGCAAAAACGGAGATCATCTCAATCCCTCAGAATGATTACCCCTATCGAGTGATTGTCACTCATGAGTTCTTTGCCAAGTGGGTGGCCCATATGGCCAGCAACATCGCCTACAAGAACTTTAAATCCGAGGTGGCGACCACTCGAGGGTATGAATTCGCGCATCCGTTGATGAAGGTTTGGTCTGTCATGCATGAGGTGGAGGATCTTGATGCGCGGAAATATTGAAAAAGCCCATGGAAACATAACCAGAGGCAATCTTGTTATTGGCTCTGGCGTTTGTCAGTCCTGATTACTAGGCTTTAACACGATTCGAGGAGAGGGTGCTCATGTCTAATGTAAGTTATTCACAACTGAATGACTTGCTTTGCGACACCATTTTCTCCAAAGAGAAATTTCTCCGACCTGCGTATGTCGAAATTGACGAACAGGTTGAGGCCGAATTGATTGATTTCTTTGAATGCGAATCTAGTGAGATTAGAAGTCACATCGCGAAACTTGTAGCTGACAGGATTTCTCAAACTGGTACAACCCACGATCCATTTGTAGGCATACATCGAGATCTTTTGAAATGGAGAAAAAGTCTTGTTCAAGAAGTATCGAACTATCCTGAAATACCTTTACTCCTGACATTCACCTTCGCGGCCGTGGATATGGGAGGTGAAGGTGGTCATGACCCAAACGCGTACTACCCAAGACTTCATGAAATGCTGAAGGTCAGCGAACAAGGTGCGCTTGCTGAAAGCTACCGAAACTTCTCGAGTTACCTCTGGGGAAGTTTGAACTATTGGTTAGACGTTATCCATAAAGGTCAGTATGGAATCGGAACGGCCTACAGCATTGGGGCTCAAAAGCATGTGGGATACCCGCTATCACAAGCCCTCATTCGATCAACTGATCGAAAGAAGCTACCTCGACTATTTCGAAGAAATGGGTTTTCTGCATTTACTAGCATTATAGAAAATGATATCGAACCAATAATTGATGAATGGGTATCAGCTGAAGAACATGCATTTGGCTCTTATCGATCTCCGAGCAAGCCTTTCAAGCGACTATGGGAACAAACTGAAGCTAGGGAGAAGATGTGCACCCTCATTTGCCGCGAACTTGAATCTTGGGATGGAAGTGTTCCGAAGATTTTTCGTGAGGATGGCGCACTGGTTGATGATGAAGAGTTGCTAGTCCGATTGGAAGCGACTAAAACCTCATTTCCAAGTAATAAACTGAATGTATCTTTTGCGGTGTCTGGATTCACGATCAAAGACAAGCAATCGATTGATGTTATCGATGTAATTGGTCAAAAACATTCTATATCTCTTGCAGCAGACCCCTCAGGATGGATGCGACCAAATGTAGGAGTTTTGCCTATCTCAGATCAGGACTTACTTGAAAAAGGACTTAACGTTGAGTACAACGAGAGTTTAAGGGCAAGCCGACCTCCAAAGAAAGTTGTTGTTTTGAGATTGGATGATTTAACACACCGATTTCGTGAAGTTGAACGCATTGAATTAGGTGTGCGCACAATGGTAATAGTCCAAGATTTCAAAGAAACTTTAAACTCGGTCCGGCAGATCATTAGAACCTGTTCTAGGCCGACGCCTAAGGAAATTCTTTCTGGTGAGTTGCCAGGCTTACCTGAAGGTTGGGTTCTTTTCACTGATGTTGAGTTATTTCAACCACCTACTCCTGAATTAGTGAAGCACACTAATCTCGAATCCCTGAAGCCTGTTCATTCTGGATCACTAACCTTTTCCTCCGGGTTACAACTCCCGGGCCGAACGCCAAAATGGCATGGCGCTATCGGACTGGAAATACGAGCAACAGTTGTTGGCTCCTCTAAACTCACAGTCAAAATTGAACAAATTGAAGACGGCGAAATCATCTCGACCCAAGAGACTGAATATTTCCAGCAAACAATCATCCATAAGATTGATAAGCATGAATTAGAGGATGGAGACTACAAAGTTCACATATTAGTTGGAGAGGAATCTGATTTATTTGCATCCAAGAATCTATATATTCGTTCAGCTGATAGTCCGGATTCCGAGACCTGGAAGAATGCAGAGCGCCTAGTTTACGATCTTCGAAGATCACCCTGTGCGGCTCTTGTAGCCTCTCCTTTAGTTTCGGAAGAGTACTTGCATATTGATGGTGCCATTGCAGTTTTTGAGGATACCTCTCAATTAAATCTATCTATGCGAGTACCCCAGGAAACGGAGTGGTGGGGAACGAAGACTGCAATAATCGATTCGAAGGTAAAGAGTTTTTCATTAGCTGATTCTTCAAACTATCCATGCTTTGAAAATGGGAATCATTATGTCGAGTATCCCACTGCCGAACCCAATAAATCCGGAACAGGCTACCAAAAGCCTGAAGGCGGGAAACTCGTTGGTGTGTGTAAATATTGCGGATTAGTGAGGAGGTCCCCAGCTAATCCGTGGGTCCTCGCACGTATTCGAGAGAGGACTTTGGAGAAAAAGAGTATTGTTAAAGTAGAAGTAGCACTTCCAAAAATTTCTATCGAAGATCTCCCGAATGTTGATACTCTTTCAGTCTCACCAGACCATGCACTCGATGCACTTATGCATCTTGGAGGTGGCTCAGATGGATACATCTCATCAGTTGCCTCTAACGTAGATCCTTCTGCACTTTTTAGGCACGAATTTGTAAGATCCCTTGAACAGCTTGCACATATTGATGTAAGCCGAGACTCTCTCTTTCAAATCGAGAGTTGGGAAATAAACCCGAGCATTGTCGTCAAAACAGATACTGACTATTTTCTCACTGGATACTGGCCAACTTCCTACTGGGCAGGATTGATTTCAGCACTGGGTGAAGAGCGAGTCCTTGATATTCCAGAACCAGGTTCCGTATCAAGAATGACAGTAAGGAATACAAGTATCCAGGAACTTAGATCAGCTTTGGATGAGTTGGAAATTGCTGCTGAAATTGTTGATAAACCCTCAATCGACATGCTAAAGATGCTTCCCGATATCCGAATAGCCGCGTCAGGATTGCCAACGATTAATTCTCCAATTTTTGATGAAGTTTGCTCTTATTCCTCTGATCAAAATGCTTGGGTTCCTATTTCGGAGGCACGACCGACAAAAATTGGTGGTTATAGAATTTCAAGTGCGTATCGAAACCAATACGTAGTTGTAACCGCGGAAGATGTGGCTAGCCACAAGATTCGATATTGCTCTGCAGAATTTGCAAAATTCTATGAGACAGCAATATCGGTAAAGAAACCTCTATTTTCATATAGAAGTGATCAGGAAATTTTGTTAGTCCCAAAGGGTGCCAGTCTTCCTGGAATGTATGGGCGTGCAGCCGTATTGGCGAGTGGAAATCTTCCTAAGTCTGATGTCTCTGGAAGGTATTTAGTTTACGATCGCATCTCTACAGAATTTGCAGAGTTATTGGCAGCTCGTTTAGGAGGACAGTAAGAGTGTCAGAACAACAATTAGAGCCAATAATTCTTGGTGAAGAACTTTTAGAAGCGTATCTGAAATATTACGATACTCAGTACTGGCTCCGAGACCCAGAGTTACTCAAGGAGCGTCGAGAATTACTTTCTAGAACCGGAAGACTACTTGCGGATGTCATCCTTGAACCAGTGCTTAGTTATGAATCAAAAATTGATTATCAGACATTAGTAAAGGATTTAGGCCTTAATTCTAATATCGCAGAAATTGTAGGGCGCGCACTCTTTGGTAAGTACACTGGCGAAGGCGAAAATATTAAGTTGCGAACTCATGTTGCGGAAGCGACTAGAACTTTCTTTGGAAAACTCTCTCAAACTAATGCAGTAGTAACTTCAGGAACAGGATCTGGAAAAACGGAGTCTTTTCTATTACCTGCACTTTTAAACATTGCTCTTGAAACCCAAAATTGGCCTGCGCAAGGGCCTGCCAATCGATGGTGGGAAGCGCAAGCTCCTGGATGGTCGCCTCTAAGACAAAATGAGACTAGACAACCAGGCATCCGTGCACTGATTCTGTATCCAACTAATGCGCTCGTAGAAGATCAAATTACACGACTCCGAAGAGCCATCAGGCAGATCAACTCCAGGATCGCGGATCGACCAATTTGGTTTGGGCGCTACACCGGAGTGACGTTGGGAGGAGGAAAACTCCCTACAAAAGGAAACGAGAGATTGGCTTCAGACAAGGCTGAGATTCAATTAATGCAACATGAAATTAATGCATTTCTTGAGGATGGAGGCTCCGAAGATGCGATGGACCAGTTCTCAAATCCGAAAGGTAGTGAAATGCTCACGCGTTGGGACATGGTCTCCCATGCGCCAGACATTCTGGTCACTAACTATTCAATGCTTAATGCCATGTTGATGCGCGATCAAGAGAATCAAATTTTTGAGCAGACCCAGAAATGGCTCGAAGGAAATAAAGAAAATGTACTCACCTTTATTGTAGATGAACTCCACCTGTATAGGGGAACTCAAGGAAGTGAAGTGGCTATGGTTGTAAGAAATTTCTTACAACGTATTGGATTATCCCCTCAATCTAAGCAAGTTCGTTTTCTAGCCACTTCTGCCTCTATGACGGATGTTGAAAAGGGTAAGAAGTTTGCTGCCGACTTTTTTGGGGCGAAACCAGAAAGTTTTCTTATAACGGGTGGTGAACCGAAGCAAGTCCCTGAATTTAGAAATTTAGAAATTTCCAAGGTTTTTTCCGGAGAGTATAGAGACTCTGAGCTTTCTTGGGCGTTAGCTAATGCTTGTAAAACGTCCTATGGAAGCTTTGTCGGTACATCTTCTACATTGATTCGTGAAAAACTTTTTGGAAAGTCTGATCAATCCGAAGAAGCTTTCCAACGAGTTCTTCAAATCTTGAGCAATTCTTCCGATCCTGATGTCATCAAGACTCGTGGCCACATCTTCTTTAGGACGCCACGTGGGCTCTGGGCCTGTACAAATCCAGAATGTGCTGGCGTAACCGAACATGCTTATAAAGGCCGAAGAATTGGCAAGTTATTTGATGTACCAGTTGTGAGTTGCGATGCCTGCTTCTCTCGAGTCCTGGAACTTCTTTATTGTTTTGATTGTGGTGATATCTCGCTAGGTGGTTTCATAGTGGAGAATTTAGATGATGGGGGCCATTTCTTGGGTTCCTTATCTGCTCACGTACCTGATTCAGCCGCCAAGGATCCCGTTTTTAAGAGGAGCAATAAGGGATACCAATGGTTCTGGCCTAAAGAATCTACAGATGTTCCTGCTTGGACTAAAGTCGCACCAAATCCAACAGGCGGACCAAGTATTAACGTGGAATTTTCCTTTGTCCCAGTCTCATTCAACACAGTTTGGGGACTGCTGACCACAACGAATCATGATGCAAATATGCTGCAAGCTATGTCAGTTAGAGCCATTAAAGGCCTGCCTAGCGGACAGGAATATCCTGCACTCCCAACTAAATGTCCGGCGTGCGGTGGTGAGGGAAAAGGTAACAATTCCGATAGTTACTGGGATGAAATCGCAGTGCGAACCCCAATTCGTGCGCATACCACTGGTCAATCAGTCGCCGTTCAAGTGGTTTTGTCGCAATTAACGAGATCTTTGATGAAGCCAGTGAATGGCAAAGTCGACTCGTATAAGTCCATTGTTTTCACAGACAGCAGAGATGACGCTTCGAACACTGCCGGTGGAGTCGCCGTAAACCACCACTCTGACTTATTGAGACAATTATTTACCGCTCAATTATATGTTGAAAAATCCATCGACATAAATGCAGTTAAATTCAAGATTAAACAAGTCAAGGATCGAATCGAAGCGGGATTTGCTCAGCCTGAAGATGAAATCGAGTTAGCTGAATTGCAGAATCAACTGGATGGCAATTCGGGACATACTTGGATGTCTATAACTTCCTCAATTCTGGCAGAGATGGTTTCCCGTGGAATTGCTCCCGCAGGACCTGCTGTGTCTAAATTATTTTTCAACAAATTACCATGGTATCGAGGCTTTATTCCTAAAAACAAGGAGTGGGAACCTGTTGGGCACCATGAGAGAAATGAAATGACAAAGCACTACCTAGAAATTTTACGTGCCGATATCGCAGAGACCGTTCTATTTGATCGAGCTGAAAGAGACATGGAGTCTGTGGGAATCGCACATCTGCATTTCAGTGGGAAGTATGAGAATTTCGATACGTTATCGCGCGAGGAATCAGGTCAGATCCTTGATTCTTGCATTCGCATCTTGGGCTTATCTAAACATTATGACGGTAACCCCTTGATGAAACAGGCAAGAAGAACTCCAAGTTGGATTAAAAGTTACTTGAAAGCGATTGCTGAAAATAGAAATTTAGATCTCAATGGACTTGAAGAGTGGGTAAAAATAACTTTTGAGAATTCAGGCTTAATTGAGTCATGGAATATCCAACTTCTTACTGGAAATCTTCCCCTTTCAATACAGCCTAATACAGGGGTTGCATTCGTTTGCAACCGCTGCACCTATTCACATTTGCATCCTAGCGCTGGGGTCTGTATAAAACAGAACTGTCATGGTCTAGAAATGTCTCAAAGTCCTTTAAACAACATTTTTACGACGGATTATTTCGCATGGCTTTCAACGAAATCTCCTCAGAGAATGCGGATTGAAGAACTTACAGGTCAAACGAGACCGCTGAGCAAGCAACGTGAACGTCAAAGATTTTTTAGAGGAGACGCTTTACGACCTGAACCTCTTGAAAGTGAATTAACACATGGAATTGATGCGCTCAGCGTTACCACTACGATGGAAGTTGGAGTAGACATTGGATCTTTGCGTGCGACTCTGATGGCAAATGTTCCTCCACAGCGGTTCAATTACCAGCAGAGAGTTGGGCGGGCTGGGCGACAAGGTCAAGTTTTCTCTTACGCCGTTACCCTTTGCAAGGACAGAACCCATGACGAATATTTCTTCACGCATCCGGAGCGAATGACAAGTGATATACCGCCTGAACCTTTCCTGCAGATGGGCCGAAAATCTGTCGTACAACGTGTTCTCAATGCAGAAATCTTGAGACGAGCTTTTTCTAGTCTAAACCAATCTGACAAACCAGACCGCACAAAAGATGATATTCATGGTTCATTTGGGAAGATTTCAGATTGGAAATCTAAATATCGAAGTTTGATTCTAGATGCGTTGCAGAATGTTCTTGATGTAGAAGCACATGTCTCATCCTTGCTCATCCAGACGCCCTTTGAGTCGGAAGCAGGGAAATTCGCCCAGGAGATACGAAAGGGAATAATTGAATCGATAGATTTAATTATTGAGAGGGCTGAGCGCCCAGACTCAGAATTAAGCGAGGTGCTTGCAGAATATGGGCTGCTTCCCATGTTTGGATTTCCGACAAGGGTGCGGGAACTTTACAAGAGGGCGCCTAAAGGATCTCAGGATGAAAATGCATCGCTTTCCTCCAGACCGCTAGATGCTGCAATTTCCATGTTTGCTCCTGGTTCTGAGATACCTAGCGATCATCAAATACATAAAATCATCGGTTTTGCGGCCTTTGAGTTATCAAATACATACAGTAAGCCGATAGACCCCTTGGGTATCAAAACTCAAATTGCTAAATGCAAATCTTGTGAGGCAGTTTTGATTGATCCCAGCGAGAATCAATATTGCTCGGTTTGCAACAAACCTATGGAAAAAATCGATATGTATGAGCCCTTAGGGTTTAGAACTGACTATTTCCCGAGAGACTTCAAGGGGGATGCTGAGGCGAGTGGTTCAGTTAGCCAACCAAAATTGGTTATTGCTGCAAATGTAATCCCAGATAGAGAGACTTTTCTTCATCAGGCGAGAATAAAGGTTTATGAGCAAGCTAGATTGGTAACTCTCAATGATAATAGGGGCAAGCTCTTCAAAGTTTCTACTCTCACTGATGGAACAAAAGTGCAAGATTCGCTCATTGGACAGTTCCAAAAGAAGATTTCTGGTAGTGAAGTTGATTTGGCAATAGGTGAAATTCGCACGACAGATGCAATGACTCTTGAATTTTCATCAAATGATCCTGAATTAGCCCATATAGAAGGCGAGTTAGTGGTTTCAGATAATCGAGAATATTTCATTGCAGCCAGCGTTTCGGCATTTGTGTCATTTGCAGAAGCTTTCAGAAATGCCTGCAAAATTCATTTGGCTATAGATGCGGAGGAGTTTGTAGTCGGTTATCAGAAGAAGCGAGCAAAGCATCCAGATCTGAGTACTGCGCAACTATTCCTTGCAGATTCGCATGCAAATGGAGCAGGTTATTCCGTGGAGATAGCTTCCGAAAAATCATTCTCAGAAGTTTTAGGACTTCTTGAGACTGACTATGAAGGTAAGTGGACAGGTCAGAAACATTCACAATGTACGACCTCCTGTCCTGATTGTTTAAGGAGTTATAACAATAGAAGTAGCCACAATCTTTTGGATTGGCGTTTGGCGTTAGATGTGGTTGCAATTATTCAGGGGAGAGATTTGAGGCTCGATCTTTGGCAGGAGACCTCACATAAGTTAGCGTCAACTCTCGCTGGAGTTAAGGACTTGGGGTTAAATCTTGAATACAGGGAAATCTTGGGTTGGCCAGTCTTGAGAAACCATGACAATTCACGTGGTGTCGCTCTTGTTCATCCATTGTGGATTCAAAACAGAGATTTTTATGGACCTTTTGCTGCGGAACTCGCAGAGACAGCGCAAGGTGAAGTTGGTCTCTCTGATATTTCGCTGTCAAGTATTTTTAAATATAACAGAAGTCCCTATTCAGTGATTAAAGATTTGATCTAGACATACAAAATGTCAGATTTGAAGTTGAGTGCTTCCCTGTATCAACGATTCTTAGTCTGCCCACAAAGTGCGTCTTTCTCGGTTGATCCAAAATTCAAAGTTCTCAATAAGCGATCTTTGAGAGCAGCTCTAGGAATTATTTCTCATAAACTTGTTGAAAAATCTGTTCGTATTCCGCAAGAATGGAGTAAGGAAGAATTAAGCACATGGTTTGAGTCTAACTGGAAAGAACTTGTAGAGATGCAGTATTCTGAACTCAAACAACAGTGGTTCCCAAACGTTGTACCTAAACCACAGTCCTGGCGTGGCTACTTTGCCACTTATGCTTCTGCAAAGACACTTGTTGTTAAAAATTCAGGATTACTCCCACCAAAATCGCCAATATTGCAAGAATCAAGTTTGGAATCTCATGAGGGTAAGGGTTATGTAATGCCTCTGATAGAGCGTTATTTGATTTCGGAAAAGTATAAGATTGTTGGTAAACCTGATTACGTATTTCTTGAGAATAACCAAGCAACTATTGTTGATTACAAGTTTGGAAATAGTCAAGATGATTTAGATAAACACAAAGTGCAAATGATTTTTTACAAACTTCTTGTTGAAGATGTCGTTAAGATTAAAGTTGGTAAGTTATCTATTGTGGCGAGTGAAAATCGAACCTGGGAAATTGTTTTCAAAGATTCAGAACTAAAATATTTGGAGAAAGATATTCCTCGAGTTCTTGAAGCAATCAGTTCCAACAAAGTAGCTGCTATCCCAAGCCTTCAAAATTGTAGATTCTGTCCTTATAAGTCTGTTTGTGAACCATTTAAGAAGGCGAATATAGAATTCCACCCCAACCGACCCATAGCTATTTCTGGAGAGGTCACTCAAATTCGAAAAGTAAGCCCAGATTCGCAGGAATTGGTGCTCAAACCATCTGTGGGTCCCAAGGGGGACGAATTGAAGATATTCGGAATTCCTTCAGGTTACGAGATCAATGTAGGAGATTCAGTATTCCTCTCTGACAACCTGGATTTCATGGATGAGAGACTTATCGGCTTTGCCTGGGATTCTCGAATTTCTATCCAAGGCTAACCGTCAAAATCCTGGTTTTGTCAGACCTGGCCTCTAGAGTTCGGGCTATGTCCTTCAAATTTGTAGACCTCTTCGCGGGCATCGGCGGCTTTCATGCTGCGCTGGCTAGCCTCGGCGGGACATGTGTTTATGCCTCAGAGATTGACAAGGCTGCTTCTGAAATCTACCTCCGTAACTGGGGGCAGCGTCCCGATGATGACATCACAAAACATGCCAATGAGTTTGTCATGGATGTTCCCGCCCACGACGTTTTAGTTGGCGGCTTCCCTTGCCAGCCGTTTAGTAAGTCCGGACTTCAAAAAGGCATGGAGG
>JACCDK011392645.1_pt1 | contig 10275 bp, 9 predicted proteins | sample 7445871 | NCBI WGS metagenome assembly JACCDK01 (sample SAMN15323436, study PRJNA562643) | freshwater metagenome | isolation source: river surface water | place: USA:Blue River Watershed | collected 2017-08-15
AATCAGATTGATGAAGAAGCAAACCGTCCAGCACTTAAGAAGGCTGGATTCCTTTCACGTGATGCACGTGTTATTGAGCGCAAGAAGTACGGTCTTAAGAAGGCTCGTAAGCGTTCTCAATACTCAAAGCGTTAATTCACTTTTATCAAAGGAGTTCCAATGGCGCTTTTTGGCACCGATGGAATCCGTGGCCTAGCCAATCGTGATCTCACCGCAGAACTCGCATTAGATGTTTCTGTTGCTGCTGCCCACATTCTGGTTGAAAGCTCATCAAATAAGGATCATCAACCAACTGCAATAGTTGGCCAGGATTCACGTGCATCTGGGGAGTTTTTAGAAGCGGCCGTTGTTGCTGGTCTAACAAGCGCAGGGATCAATGTGTATCGAGTTGGCGTACTGCCAACTCCTGCAATCGCACATTTGGTCGCTGAGTTGAAGTGCGATCTTGGCGTGATGATCTCTGCTTCACACAACCCAATGCCCGACAATGGAATTAAATTGTTTGCTCGCGGTGGCGGAAAGCTAGATGATGCCATTGAAGCTCGAATCGAAGCCCGTATGGGAGAAGATTGGGAACGTCCGACCGGTAGAAATGTTGGTCGCGTTATCAATGATGACTCTGCAACAGAAAAGTATTTGAAGCACCTGTTGTCATCGGTTGAAACACCTTTGAAGGGTCTGAAAGTTGTTGTTGATTGTGCCAACGGTGCCTCCTCATTTGTAGCACCTGAGGTTTACCGCCGAGCCGGTGCTGAAGTTATTGCAATCTTTAATCAACCAGATGGTTGGAACATCAATGATGATTGCGGATCGACACATCTGCATCAGCTGCGTTCAGCGGTTCTTAAAGAAGGTGCAGATCTTGGAATCGCTCACGATGGAGATGCTGATCGTTGCCTAGCAATTGATGCTGCAGGTAATGAAATTGATGGTGATCACATCCTTACAATCTTGGCCCGAGGCTTTAAAGCTCGCGGAGTTCTTAGATCAGAGACTGTTGTCGGAACAGTAATGAGCAACCTTGGATTTATGCATGCGATGAAGGATGCAGGAGTAAGTGTCGTTACGACTCCAGTAGGCGATCGCTATGTCCTCGAAAACATGATTGCAAATGATTATTCATTAGGTGGCGAGCAATCGGGCCATGTAATCATGCGCGATTTAGCCAACACTGGCGATGGATTACTGACCGCACTTCAGTTGATGCAAGAGGTTGTTCGTACCGGTAAGACTCTCCAAGAGCTTTCTTCGACTATGGTGCGATTCCCACAGGTTTTGATTAATGTTAAAGATGTTGCAAAAAATAGATTGGCAGAAAATAGCGTCATTGAAGCTGCGGTGAAATCTGCAGAGGAACGCTTGGGGGATTCAGGACGAGTCTTACTTCGCGCATCAGGTACTGAAGCGCTGGTAAGAGTTATGGTTGAAGCCTCCAGTGATAGCCTTGCGCAAGAAGTTGCTCAGCAGCTTGCAAATGTAGTGCAGGCTGAATTGTCTAACTGAACTGGAGTAATAATCTATGTGTGGAATTGTGGGTTACACAGGGCCACAATCCGCCTCACATCCACTAATTGAGGGTTTACGTCGTCTTGAGTATCGCGGTTATGACTCTGCGGGAATCGCGCTTGGCACATCGGGCAAGTTATTCATTGAAAAGAAGGCCGGAAAACTTTCAAATCTAGAGAACTCTTTGGATGCTTCTTTACCAACCGTACATTCAGGAATCGGTCACACGCGATGGGCTACTCATGGCGGTCCAACTGATCGCAATGCACATCCGCACGTTGATAATGAAGGAAAGTTAGCTGTTATCCATAATGGAATTATTGAGAACTACACCGAGCTTCGTGCACAGTTAGAAGCAAAGGGACATACCTTTTCATCAGAGACAGATTCAGAGTCGGTAGCTCACCTACTCAGTGATTTACGAAAAGAGCACAACGGTGATTTAACAGCAGCAATGAGGGATGCGGTTAAAGCGCTTAGAGGGTCATTTACCTTGCTCGCCATTCACGCAGATACCCCAGATGTAATCGTCGGGGTTCGACGTAATTCACCCCTTGTTGTGGGTCTGGGTGATGGTGAGAACTTTATGGCCTCAGATGTTGCTGCATTTATTGAGTTTACAAAAATGGCGATCGAACTTGGCCAAGATGAGGTTGTCACTATGACACCGACAACCGTAGAAATTACCGACCTTGATGGCCAGCCAGTAACCCCAAGACAATATAAAATTTCATGGGATGCAAGCGCTGCGCAAAAGGGCGGCTTCGCACACTTCATGCTTAAGGAAATTTATGAGCAACCAAAAGCGGTGGCTGACACTTTAATTGGACGCCTCAGCGACAATAATCAAATCCTGTTAGATGAGCTTCATATGAGTGCTGACGAGATTCGTGCACTGAAGAAAATTACTGTGATCGCCTGTGGAACCGCCTATCACGCCGGAATGGTTGCTAAGTATGCAATTGAAAAGTGGGCAAAAATTCCGGTTGATGTAGAGATTGCGAGCGAGTTCAGATATCGAGATCCAATCATCGATACGAGCACTCTAATCATTGCAATTTCGCAATCAGGTGAAACTATGGACACCTTGATGGCTGTTCGTCATGCAAAGGCAGCGGGCGGAAGAGTATTGGCTATTTGCAACACCAACAGTTCAACTATTCCTCGTGAATCAGATGCTGTTTTGTATACCCATGCAGGTCCAGAAATTGCGGTTGCATCCACCAAAGCATTGTTGACTCAGATCATTGCGGTTTACTTAATTGGATTACACCTTGGCCAAGTAAATGGTTCACTGAAAGATATCGAGGTTCGAGATCTTTACAATCAGTTACTGGAGCTACCTGGAAAGATTGAACAGATCCTTGAAACCGTAGAACCACTTCGAGAACTAACTCGTACCTTTGCCCAGAACAACACCGTTCTGTTCCTAGGTCGAAACATTGGTTATCCAATTGCCCTGGAAGGCGCATTAAAACTCAAAGAACTTGCCTATATCCACGCAGAAGGTTTTGCCGGGGGAGAGCTCAAGCATGGTCCTATCGCACTAATTGACCAAGGAACTCCTGTAATCGCCATTCTTCCTGCAGGTCATGAACATGCTCTGGATGAAAAGATGCTCAGCAATATTCAAGAGGTCAAGGCTCGCGGTGCCCGTGTAATTGTCATTGCTGAAGAAGGCGCGCATGTTGAAGGGGCAGAACACATTATTAGAATTCCCATCGCACCTGCACTATTCCAACCAGTGCTGGCAACCGTCCCCTTACAAGTATTTGCATATGAGATGGCTGTAGTCCGTGGCAACGATGTTGATCAGCCGAGAAACTTGGCTAAATCAGTTACGGTTGAATAATGCAAACGCTTGAACAAACACGTCGGCGCCAGATGGATCGCGCACTCAGGTGGTCTCTGCTCTTATTTCTCGGCTTTCTTGCAGTAACTCAACAGGTAATCACTAACGGCCCGTTGGTTGCGTATGACAAAGAGATTAATAGCCAACCTAAACCTCAGTTTGAAGGTTTGGCAGGTTTTATCCTAAGGCGTTTAGATGATCTGGGTTTACGTGGCTTGACGGCAGTTATTTTATTGATCGCGGCTTCATTTATTGCCTTCAAATTCAAAACTTGGCGTCCACTGAATCTTGCGATGATCTCCTTATTGTCTTTAAATTTAGTTGTTGGAACCTTCAAAATTTTTCTCGGAAGAACGAAGCCACGTGATGGATTTGATTTGTTGCATGCTGGTGGGATGTCCTATCCAAGCGGTCACGCATCTAATGCCGTTTTGTCATGGGGAATTTTGGCCTATTTGATTTATAGATATGCAAAGGTAGATCGATATCAAGGACGGTTAGCAAGTGCCGGCGTGGTTTTAATCTCTTTAACAGTTTGCGTTGTTTCACTGATTCGCCACACGCACTGGTTCAGCGATCTACTGGGAGGCTTATTTGTGGGCAGCGCTTTGCTTGTCGCCGTAATCGCCATCGATAGGTATGTTCCTTCAAAAAGCCAGTTGCACTAGACTTCAACAATGTTCAATCGAGCAGAAGTACGCATAGATCTTGAGCGTATTACCTCAAACATAAAGCACGTAAAGCAGCTTTCTGGGACCTCAGTAATGGCTGTGGTTAAGGCAGATGCCTACGGGCACGGGTTAGTTCCAGTTGCAAAAGCGGCGTTAGAAGGCGGAGCGACCTCACTGGGAGTAGCTCTTCTTGAGGAAGCAATCACTTTGCGCCAAGCTGGAATCACAGCTCCGATACTGGCCTGGTTAGTGCCACCAGGTTCGGATTTCACATTAGCCGTCAACAACAATATTGAATTAGCAGCATCGTCAATCAAAGCCCTTGAAGAAATCGGTTCAGTGAAATCAGAGTTTCGACCAAAGGTGCATTTAGAAGTAGATACAGGAATGACGCGCGGTGGTTTTTTGGCTGAGTGGGGAAAGATTGACGGTCACCATGTTGCAAATCTAGATATTGTCGGAATTTTCTCTCACTTTGCTAGAGCTGATGAACCGGGTGAAGAACAGAACAATGCGCAGCGCAATCGTTTCAAAGAAATGGTTGCAACTGTCGAATCATTTGGGTACACAGATATTGTTCGTCATCTCTCAAACTCAGCTGCAACTTTAAAAGATCAAGAGTCTCGATTCGATATGGTGCGAGTTGGTATTGCCATGTATGGATTGTCACCAGATGTTAAAACATTGGGGGATGGCTCATCGCTTGGATTAAAACCTGCTATGCAACTTCGCGCAAAGTTACATCTTGTAAAGAACGTTCCCGCAAATACTCCAGTTGGCTATGGAGCAACCGCCCATACAACTGCTGAGACTAAACTGGGAATCGTCGCAATGGGTTATGCAGATGGAATTCCACGAGTTGCGCAGGGTGCAGGTGTATTTGTAGATGGAAAACGAGCACCGATTATTGGGCGGGTTTCAATGGATCAATTTGTAGTGGATTTAGGGGCTGATTCCCGGGCTTCCACGGGTGATTGGGTGATTGTCTTTGGTGATGGCTCTACCGGCGAGTACACAGCTGATGACTGGGGTGCAGCAAGCTCCAGCATTAACTATGAAATAGTTACACGAATCGGCCCTCGTGTGCCTAGAATCTACTCACATCATGTCAACTAATACTGCAGCGCTGCACGTCGAACGAGTTAACGTCTCCTTCGGCGGCCTTCGTGCTCTTCATGATGTGTACTTAGAAATTGGAAAGAATGAAGTTGTCGGTCTCATTGGACCAAATGGTGCAGGCAAGACAACATTGTTTAACGCATTGTGCGGTCTGGTTACTCCAGACTCTGGCGAGTTTCATCTCAACGGGAAAAAGAGTGATTTTCCAAAGCCACACGAGTTGGTTGATTTAGGAATCGCACGAACACTTCAAGGTGTTGGCCTTTTCGGCGATTTAACTGTTCTTGAAAATGTAATGATTGGTGCGCAACATCTTGCGCAAACCGGTTTGATCTCTGCAGCCTTTGGTCGAAATAAAAAGGATGAAGACAAGATTCGTGACAAGGCGAGAGTTGCCCTAGAACGTGTATATGCAGGTGGCATCGCCCACCGACGTGCCGATACCTTGTCATACCCTGATACAAAGCGTGTATCAATTGCGCGAGCTTTAGTAAGTGAACCATCGATTTTGATGCTGGATGAGCCTGCTGGTGGTTTGGGTTCTCAAGATATTGAGTGGATGAATTCACTGATCAAGAATCTCAGCGCAGATATGTCCGTGCTGCTTGTTGAGCACCACATGGATGTAGTGATGTCTGTGTGCAGCAAGCTCTATGTATTGAACTTTGGGGAAGTAATCGCAAGCGGAGATGCTGAAACAGTCCGTCGCGATCCAGCTGTTATGGCTGCATATCTAGGAACAGGAAGCACAGATGTCGCTTAACGTTTCCAACCTAACTGTGCACCATGGTGCAATTTGCGCTGTAAACCAAGTCTCATTGGCGGTACCGACCGGCAAGCTGGCCGCAATAATTGGTTCGAATGGAGCTGGCAAGACCACCTTGCTGCGCACACTTTCTGGCCTCAATAAGCCAACCAGCGGTGTTATTAACTGGATGGGTGAAACCATCACCGGAGTTAAGCCCGAACAGCTTGTACGTCGTGGCATTTCACATGTATCTGAAGGAAAGTCAGTTGTTCCAGAGCTTTCAGTGCGAGACAACTTAATGTTGGGTGCAATTTGGCGAAAGGATGCCAAAGAAGCAAAGCAATCATTAGAGGAAGTGATTAGCATCTTCCCTCGTTTGGGCGAGCGAATCGAACAACGCTCTGACACATTATCTGGCGGAGAGCGGCAGATGCTTGCGATTGGCCGCGCAATTATGTCCAAGCCGAAGCTGCTATTACTTGATGAACCATCTCTTGGCTTGGCTCCGCTCGTTGTTGAGCAAATTTTCCAGTCAATTAAGGATTTAGCAGTAAACATGCGCCTGACTGTTTTATTGGTCGAACAAAACGCCATGGGGGCGTTAAAGATTGCTGATCTAGGAATCGTTTTGAATTTAGGAAAAGTTGTAGCGGTAAATCATGCACAAGCATTGATTGATGACCCAGCAGTGCGCGCTGCTTACTTGGGGTACTAATCATGTTTCAGTTTCTAAATACACTGTTAATTGGAATTACATCAGGCGGAATTTACGCCCTGATGGCGATCTCCATTGTGCTTGTGTGGCGAAGTACTCGAGTCATCAACTTTGCTCAGGCCGGTATGGCTTTGCTCTCTACATATATTGGCTATGAAGCCATGGTGAATTTCAACTCTTTCTGGATTGCACTTCCAGTGGCAATAATCGGGGGAGCGTTATTTGCCGCTTTCATCGAAATCATATTTATGAGAACGTTGGTAAAGCACAGCTCATCTGGTCCGATCGCAAGTGTTGCTCCGATCATTGCAACGCTCGGTTTGTTAGGAGTGATTAGAGCAGTGATCAGCATGATTTGGGGCGGTCAAGATAAGAGAATTGTTGGACCGCTTTCAAATGATGGTTTCTCAATTGGAGATTCTGTTTTGGTCTTTTCGCCTATGAAGCTGTTGATTTTGGTCTCTCTCATCTTCTTGATGATTCTTCTCTCCATTCTCTTCCAGAAGACCAACCTAGGCTTGGCTTTGCGCGCATCGGCATACGCACCTGAAATTGCACGTTTATCCGGAATCAAAGTGGATTGGGTCCGCACCCTTGGGTGGTCACTTGCCGGAGCCGCAGGAGCGGTCGCAGGAATGTTCCAAACAGTCAATGGAAATGGAAACTTCTCACCGGATTCAGTTGAGTTCTCCTTGCTCCTAGTCTCAGGATTCATTGCAGCCGTAATCGGCGGACTTGAATCATTGGTCGGTGCAGTACTTGGTGGGTTATTGCTTGGCGTAATGATCTCCTTCGTTTTGATGTACATCAGCAGCGCACTCTTCTTTATTGCGCCATTCCTTATTTTGCTCATCGTTTTGTTTGTTCGACCTCAAGGAATTATTGGAGTAAAGGCGGCCCGACGTGCATAAACGCCAGAATTCATCACACTTGATTCCATTTATTCTGGGTGGGGTTGTTCTCTATTTCCTTAGTGGAATGGTTGACGAACTACGCGTTTATCAAGGTGCATCAATCGCTGTATACGTTGTTGCGATTGCATCCATAATCTTGCTTACCGGTTATTCAGGTCAGGTATCACTTGGACATGGTGCGTTAATGGCTATCGGTGGCTACGCGGCGGCGGTACTAAGAATTGAATTTAACCTTCCAATAGTTTTGTGCTTTGTTGCCGCAGTGCTTGTTGCGGCAATTGGTGGCGCACTGTTAGGTGCAGCTGCAGCTCGATTGTCTGGTCCTTACTTAGCAGGAACAACCTTGGCACTTGCAATTGGATTACCTTCACTTGCAAATCAATTCTCTGTATTGGGCGGAGAGCAAGGATTGCTTTTCGATGTCGGATTCCCACCACTGTCTTTGGGTGAAGAGTTCACTCAATATAAATGGTTCTTCTGGATTGCAGGCCTAGCAGCCCTTATCTCAATGTGGTTTTTGCAAAATATTTTGCGCTCTAGGTACGGTAGAAATTGGAAAGCCGGTAGAGGAAATGAAGTTGCTGCACAGTTAGCTGGAATAAACACCGCTCGTTCTAAGATTTTGGCCTTCACAATCAGTGCCGGAATTGCTGGATTGGCTGGGGCACTTCTTGCGATGACTATTGGAACGGTCTCACCAAGCGCATTCCCACTTTCTCTTTCCTTCGCCTTGCTCACAGGGGCGGTCTTGGCCGGCATAACAACTTTGGGTGGGGTAGTAGTAGGCGCCTTTGTTTTGGTCATAATTCCAGAGATCGCGGATGTGATCGCCCACAGACTTGGCACCTCAGAGAGCGTGACCACAAACCTCCCTGGATTGATCGTGAGCGGGCTGTTAATTTTGACTGTTTTATTCGTACCAAACGGGCCAGTTGAGCAACATCGAGCCCGTAAAGCAAAACATGAGGCATTACTGGGCAGTACTCACAAGTAAATGCAGTAATCTCCGACAAAACCCTCGATGGAAGGAAACACATGAAAGCACTTAACCGTCGCAAGCTGATTACAGCTTCAGCGGTACTGGCTGTTTTTGGAATGGCTTCAACAGCTATCCCAGCTCAAGCAGCTGAAGTTGGCGTGAGCGCTACTCAAATTAAATTGGGTATGACGTTGCCAATGACAGGTACAGCATCACTTGGTTACAACAAGATCCCAGGTGCAGCAAAGGCATACTTTGATTACCTCAATGCAAATGGTGGAATCAACGGCCGTAAGGTAACCCTCGTTGTTAAGGATGATCGTTACGTCCCAACAGAGGCAGTTGCTAAGACAAATGAATTGATTCTCAAGGACAAGGTGATGGCTCTTCTTGCCCCACTCGGTACAGCTAACGTGAAGGCGGTTGCATCATCTGTTAACCCAGCACGTCGTGGCGTTCCGGTCTTGTTCGTAAACACAGGATTTAGTGGTTTTGCAGACACTAAGAAGTACCCAACCACATACACAGTTCTTCCTTCCTACGTAATGGAAGCCAAGATCATGGGTGAGTACATCAAGGAGAATTTCGCTGGAAAGAAGATTGGTCTTCTATACCAGGATGATGACTTCGGAACTGATGCTCTTGCAGGCTTCAAGTCAGCTGGAACTAACTTTGCAATCAAGGTGCCATACGCATCAGGTTCACAAAATGCAGCAGCAGCTGCAGGCTGGATCACAAAGTTCAAGTCTGCTGAAGTTGATGTAGTGATCTTGTTCGGCGTATCAAGCGCAACATCTGCAATGCTCGGCGTTGCAGCACAGCTTAAGTACGCACCACAGTGGATGCTCGGCTCAGTTGGTGGAGATGCAACAACCATCAAGGCAACTGGAGTACCAGCAGGCGTTCTTTACAATGCAATTGGTTTCTCACCAGTTCCAGCAACAACAGATATGAAGGATGAGTACGTAAAGTTCTTCTCAGATATCTACGCAAAGGCTGTTCCAGGATCAGCATTTGATCTCAATGTATTGCTTGGAATGAACACAGCATTCATGGCCGCTCAGGCTCTAAAGGCTGCTGGACCACGTCCAACTCGCAAGTCATTGATGGCAGCTATCGATAGCAAGGGTGCAACATTTGCAAACTCTGCTCTTGTTCCAGCTGGTTACTCAAAATCAAGCCACGTTGGATTAACTGGCTACTGGGTAGGAAAGTACTCACCATCTGGTGATCTTTCTCCAATCGGTGGCACATACGTCACCTACACAACAGATTCAGGATCTGGTGCTGTTGTTAAGTCAACATACAAGCGTCCTGCAATGCCAGCGAAGGGACTACCAAACTAATGAAGAAAGTCAGAATTCTCTCGCTTCTCTCAGTTACAGCACTTGTAACAACCGTTCTAGTTACAGCACCAACAGTTGCTAATGCAGCACCTGCTTGTGATGGCAAGAGCCCAATCCAAACATGCGTCGGAGCAACATCTGATGGAGCTCCATATGCAATGCAGGTTCCAGCAAACTTCAACGGAACTGTTGCTTTGTACTCACACGGATACCGTTACAACGTTGATATCCCTGCACAGATTCCTCTAATTGGTGGATACAAGATCACCAATACACCAGAGCCAGTTCCTGGTGGAAACGCTGAAGTTGCTAAGTACTTCTTTAGCCAGGGTATTGCGATCGTAGGTTCAGGCTTTGCTCGTCAAGGTTGGAACCCAGATTCAGCGATCAAGACAAATGTTGAGCTAATCGACACATTCAAGAAG
>JACCDK010214093.1_pt1 | contig 10274 bp, 11 predicted proteins | sample 7445871 | NCBI WGS metagenome assembly JACCDK01 (sample SAMN15323436, study PRJNA562643) | freshwater metagenome | isolation source: river surface water | place: USA:Blue River Watershed | collected 2017-08-15
GCTTGACTCCACGCTCAGCCAAATAGTCTAGATCTAACTGATCTAAGCCAGCTCCTGCTCTACCGATAAACTTTAGCTTGGTGGCTCGCTCGAGCAATTCCCGGTAAAGAGGAGTCTTGGAGCGAATGAGAATGCCTTCGTATTCTCCGATTTGTTCAAAAAGTTCGGCTCTAGTGATTTTTGGGACATAGTTTACCTGAAAGCCAGCCTTTTTCAATAATCCCAGGATGCTTTCGTGCATCTCATCTACAAGCAATACCTTCATCCTTAGAGATTCAGCAACAACATGGCTACCCCAAAATATACGGCTAGACCAAGCAAGTCATTGGTGGTGGTAATAAATGGTCCAGAAGCAATCGCTGGATTGATACCGAAACGGTGCAATACCAAGGGTGTAACCGTACCCATAAAGGAAGAAAGCAACACCACACAGAAAAGTGCAAATCCTACCGTGATACCATATAGGGGTTCAAATCCATAAAGGTAGATGACTACCAAAAATACAAAGCCACCCAAAACAAAGCCATTGAGCAAAGCCACTAAAAATCCTTTGAAAAAACGCTGCCAAGCGGTGTCGTCAAATGCGGATTTGGAAGCCAAACATTGTACAATCAGAGATGAGGCTTGAATACCCACATTCCCGCCAGTAGCCGCCACCAAAGGAATAAAAGAAGCAAGCGCAAGATATTTCGAAAGTCCTCCTTCAAAAAAACCAATCAACTTGGCTCCCAACAAGCCTCCAATCACTCCAATAAGTAGCCAAGGTAGACGCGCTTTGGAAATCGTGAAAACCGAATCCGATTCTTCAATGTCCGCAGACACCCCAGCCATTGCTTGAATATCCTCATCTGCCTCTTCTTGAACTACGTCCAAAATATCATCGACCGTGATTCGTCCTACCAACTTATTTTTGGCATTGACCACCGGCACAGATTCCAAGTCATACTTTCGCATCAATGTCGCTACCTCCTCTTGGTCCATGTACACCGGAACGGAGATGATATTTTCATCGATGATGTCTTCAATTTTTGTTTCAGCAGCAGTAAGGATGATCTTTTTTAGGGATACACGACCCAAAAGTTGCTGCTTGTTGTTGACCACGTAGATGGAGTAAATCTTCTCCACGTTTTCTGCCTGTCTACGGATCTCGTTGATGGTCTGAACTATAGTCCAATTTTTGTTGGCACGGATAAATTCCTTCGCCATAATCCCCCCTGCTGTATCTTCCTCGTAGCGAAGCAATTCCAGAATTTGCTCCAACTTAAGCCTGTCGTCTATTTCAGAAATAACTTCTTCTCGCTCTTTCTCTGAAAAAAAACTGATGATATCTGCTCCGTCATCGGAATCCATCAATTCGATCCAAGAGGCAATTTCCTTTGTTTCTACGTCTTGAAGTATTTTTTCAAGGGTGGTCTCCGAAAGTTCAATCAAGGTATCCGCTGCCAATTGGCCTTCAATTAGCCGAAGTACGTAAAGGGATTCAGACGTGTCCAATTCATCCAAAATAGCAGCAATATCCGCTACATTGACCCCATCCAATGAATCTAAAATGTAGGCGGTATCGGAAGCGTCTATCCCCGTTTGGAGACGCTCCAGATATTCTTTGGAAAGCTCAAATTTTTTAATTGGCTCCACGACCTTTTTCGATTTGTTGGGTCAAAAATACAAAATCTGCCACATCCAATTGCTCTGCACGCTTGTCCAAAATCGGATTAGACTTAAACTCGTCTGTAAGTTGGAAGGATTTTAGCGAATTACGAAGCGTTTTTCGACGATTCCCAAACCCTCCTTTGACTATCTGCAGGAAAAGTTTTTCGTTGCAATCGAGTTTTTGCACCTGATTTCTCGTCAATCGGATCACGCCAGAGTTCACTTTAGGGGGAGGATTAAATACCCCCGGAGGAACTGAAAACAAGTACTCAATATCGTACCAAGCCTGAAGTAAAACCGAAAGGATTCCATATTCCTTACTCCCCTTTGGCGAAGCAATCCGTCTGGCCACTTCCTTCTGCAACATGCAGACTACCTCAGTCACTTGATTTTTGTGCTCCAAGACCTTAAAAAAGATCTGAGAAGAAATGTTGTAAGGAAAGTTTCCGGCAACAGCAATGGGAGCTGGAAAAGCCGCTCCCAGATCAAATTTCAAGAAGTCTCCCTCCAGAATCCGATCCTGCAATTCGGGATATTTTTGATGCAAATAGGCAATGCTCTCTCGGTCGATCTCGATGAGGTGAACCTCCAGGTTCCCCTTCATCAAAAAATCAGTCAACACACCCATTCCAGGCCCTATTTCAAGTACTTGGGTAACACCCGCATGGCCACTTATTGCCCCAGCAATTCGCTCTGCGATGCTGAGGTCAATCAAAAAATGCTGACCGAGATGCTTTTTAGGTTTGACCTTTTCCATCGTAACCCTCTGGTTTTTTTTTGTAAATTGCCGTCCTAAAATTAAGGGATTATTCCCAGACGGCACGGAATTTTGTTTCGCGCCCCTGCACTATGTAAGCCATGCAAACAAAGAAACAAAGACCCATCCTAGGAATTAGTATTGGAGATATCAATGGAATTGGACCAGAAGTAATTCTGAAAGCACTTGCCGATGCACGTGTGTATGCCCATTTCACCCCCTTGATTTATGGTCATGGCAAAGCCTTGTCCCACTACAAAAAGGTGTTGAATCTCGAAGACTTGTACTTTACCCAGGTACGCTCCTTAGATGAAATCCAACATCGAAAAGTCAATGTCATCAACTGCCAAGAGGAATGTCCAGAAATCATTTCAGGAGTAGAAACCCAAGAGGCTGGAAAATTGGCAATATCCTCTTTCGCTGCAGCGGTGGAGGATTTGAAAGCAGGAAAAATTCAAGGATTAGTAACCGCTCCCCTGTCCAAAGGCAATATCAATTCCGAGAGCCAACCCTTTGTGGGCCATACCGAATACCTCATTGAGGCTACAGGAAGCAAGTCAGGCTTGATGATGCTCGTGGGTGAGGATCTTCGTGTGGGCTTGGTCACTGGACATATTCCTTTGGCGCAAGTACCTGCTGCTGTGACCAAGGAAAAAGTCATGGAGAAAGCAAAAATCTTCATCCAAAGTCTTGAGAAAGATTTTGGAATCAATAAACCAAAAATCGCCATACTTGGCTTAAATCCACATGCTGGGGAAGAAGGACTTTTGGGATCCGAAGAGGAAACAATCCTCAAACCTGCTATCCAAGAATTGAAAGATGCCAAGCAATATGTTTTCGGTCCCTATCCTGCAGATGGATTCTTTGGGATGATGCACCAACAAAAATTTGATGGGGTACTTGCTTTGTACCACGATCAAGGACTAATTCCCTTTAAATCCATTGCATTTAGCAGCGGGGTCAACTTTACTGCAGGGCTTTCGGTGATCCGAACCTCTCCAGATCATGGGACAGCTTATGCCATCGCAGGTAAAAATATGGCAGATTGTTCCTCCTTCCGAGCGGCGCTTTTCTTGGCTTCGGACATGGTGGAACGGCATCAAGAAGGGGCGGAATAGCCTAAAAATGGAAAAAAGATGGGTGAAGCCAAATTATATTTCAATTTCTGTTTCACCTATGATAAATAATTACCTAAATTTGCGGACTTAATTCAGGAGGAAGTAAGGTGAAGTTTTGGAAAACCTTTGATATTGAAGTCATTAAATTCAAAGAAGGGCTGCATGAAGTGGTCTTTCCGATTGAAGATGCTTTTTTTCAACAGGTAGAAGGAAATGAACTCCTAGAAAAAGGTCACTTGACCACACGGGTCAAGGTGGATAAGGGCGCAAATCTCATGGAACTGACTTTTCACATCACGGGAAAAGTAGAACTTACTTGCGATCGAAGTTTGGAAGTTTTTGACCATCCCTTGGACATCACTGAAAAGATGATTTACAAGTATGGATTAGAAGTAAAAGAAATTGATGAGTCCGTTACGATGATCACTAGGGATACTCCCTCCATCAACGTGGCTCAACTCATCTACGAATACATCCTGCTTGGTTTACCCTTAAAAAAGATACATCCAGATTTTAAAAACGAATTGGATGAGGAAGACAATGAATTGGATGGCGGATTCGTCTATGTAGACGGAGAAGTTGAAGAAAATTCAGAAGAAGATTCATCAGAGAATACAACCACCCCTGTTGACCCGCGTTGGGAACAACTCGGAAAACTTAAAACAAAAGAATAACCATAACTAATACATAAAATGGCACATCCTAAACGCAAAATTTCGAAAACCAGAAGAGACAAAAGAAGAACCCATTACAAATTGGAGGCTCCTGGATTAGCAAAATGTCCTACCACTGGCGAAATGCACCTCCCACACAGAGCGTTCTGGTTGGATGGCAAATTGTACTACAAAGGACAAGTGATCATCGAAAAAGAGGTGAAGGCTTAATTTCCTTTAATCCACTACGAATTCCACTCCCAAAAAGAGTGGAATTTTTAGTTTTAAAAAAGACTAGCCGCCTGATTACCAACAGTTTATTCTGGCAACTTCAGAAGACTTTGGCGTTCATAAGGCATTGTGTTATTTTTGACCTCGCCGGTTTTAAATCCCTTTAGATTTGAAATCGGTAAAATGAACTTAATCCTACAAAATGGATAAATTAAGAGCAATGGTGACGGGCATTCATGGATATGTTCCTGAATACCGATTGACCAACAAAGAATTGGAATCTCTAGTAGACACCAATGACGAGTGGATCATGTCCAGAACGGGCATCAAGGAACGTAGAATCCTAAAAGGTGAAAATCAAGGAACTTCTGTGTTGGGGATTGGAGCCGTGAAAGGACTCTTGGAAAAAACTGGGACCGACCCCTTGGATATTGAACTCATAATCTGCGCCACCGTTACTCCCGACATGCCCTTCCCTGCGACTGCCAACATCATTGCAGATAAGGTAGGCGCCAAAAATTCTTTTTCATTTGACATCGGCGCTGCCTGCTCAGGCTTTTTGTATGCGCTTCAACTAGGTGCTCAATTTATCCAAGCTGGAACCCACAAAAAGGTCGTGGTAGTCGGAGCAGATAAAATGTCTGCCATCGTGGATTACCAAGACCGTACTACCTGCATCCTCTTTGGTGATGGTGCTGGAGCAGTACTTTTGGAGCCTACCACTGAAAAAATGGGCATTATGGATGCCATTTTGAAAGCAGATGGCTCTGGAGAAAATTTCCTTCACATGAAAGCCGGAGGTAGCCGCAAGCCTGCCACCTTGGAAACCATCGCAAACCGGGAGCATTACGCCTATCAAGAAGGGGCTACCGTATTCAAATTTGCGGTGACCAACATGGCTGACGTGAGTGCAGAGGTGATGGAACGCAATGGACTTAAAGGCGAGGACATCGCCTGGCTGGTACCCCATCAAGCCAACAAGCGCATCATCGATGCCACGGCTAATCGAATGGGCGTAGGTCCTGAAAAAGTAATGATGAATATTGAACGCTATGGAAATACAACCGCGGCAACGATTCCTCTTTGCCTTTGGGAGTATGAAAGCCAATTGAAGAAGGGAGACAACCTCATCCTTGCTGCCTTTGGCGGTGGGTTTACTTGGGGGGCGATCTACTTGAAGTGGGCTTTGGATCCAAAATAATTAAATTGACTGAAAAGAATTATGGCAAGTACTGCAGATTTTAAAAATGGGCTTTGTCTCGAAATGAACAACGACATCTACACGATTGTCGAATTTCAACATGTGAAACCGGGAAAAGGAGCAGCATTCGTGCGTACCAAACTGAAAAGTTTGCGCAGCGGTAAAACCTTAGACAAGACCTTCAATGCGGGAGAAAAAGTAACTACTGCACGTGTAGAGAAAAGAGCACATCAGTTCCTGTACAAGGACGATCTGGGCTACAACTTTATGGATACGGATAATTTCGAACAGATTTCGCTAGAAGAACGTCTTATTGAACGTTCCAACCTACTAAAGGATGGCCAATTGGTAGATATCTTGGTACATGCAGAAAACGAGACTCCCCTATCTGTAGAACTTCCTCCTTTCGTAGAATTGATGATTACCTATACCGAACCTGGCATCAAAGGCGACACCGCCACCAACGCCCTTAAGCCGGCTACGGTAGAAACAGGTGCCACAGTGATGGTCCCTCTTTTCGTAGAACAAGACACTTTAATCAAAGTAGATACCCGAGATGGATCTTACTCGGAACGAGTAAAATAAGTAGTTTAAGTCTTTAGATTTATTTAAATTACCCAACTAGTTAGTTTCGATCAACCCTTAACTGCTCCAATCTCATGGAACAAAAAAAGAACACTATGAAACCTAAAGAAATTCAAGATTTAATTGATTATATCTCAAATACCGGTCTTGCGGAAGTAAAAATCAAGACGGAAGAGTTTGAACTTTCTGTTAAGAAGTATGCTGATAGCGCCGCTCCTGCAACTCAAGTAATTGCGGCTGCACCGGCTCCTGCACCTGTAGCAGCAGCACCAGCTGCGACAGCACCGGCTGCAAGTCCAGCACCGAGTTCAAATTTGGTAGAAATCAAATCTCCAATGATCGGAACTTTTTACTTGACACCTAATCCAGAGTCAGGTCCTTTCGTTACTGAAGGAGGTTCAATCAGTGCTGGAAAGACCGTGTGCATCATTGAAGCGATGAAGTTGTTCAATGAAATTGAGTCTGAGGTTTCCGGGAAAATTGTAAAAATCTTGGTTGCCAATGCCTCTCCAGTAGAGTACGACCAGCCTTTATTCCTTGTAGATCCAGCAGGTTGATTTTTGCACTAAATCAAAAAAAGCGTGTTTAAGAAAATATTAATTGCCAACCGTGGCGAAATCGCACTTCGGGTCATTCGCACCTGCAAGGAGATGGGCATTAAAACCGTAGCAGTATACTCTACTGCTGACAAGGACAGTCTTCATGTTCGATTTGCAGATGAAGCGGTTTGTATCGGACCTGCGCCAAGTCGCGAATCCTACCTCAACATAACCCGAATTATTGCAGCGGCTGAAATCACCAATGCGGATGCCATTCACCCAGGCTATGGATTTCTCTCTGAAAACGAAGAGTTTTCCAAGGTTTGTGAAGAGTATGGCATCAAGTTTATCGGAGCATCTCCAGACATGATTGCCAAAATGGGCGATAAAGCCACGGCAAAAGCAACCATGAAAGCGGCTGGTGTGCCAACGATTCCGGGTTCGGATGGCTTGTTGGAATCCATTGAAGAGGGTCTTGTCATCGCCAAAGAGATGGGCTATCCTGTGATCCTAAAAGCCACTGCAGGAGGTGGTGGTCGAGGAATGCGCATCGTGAAGGAGGACAGCGAGTTTAAAAAAGCATGGGATGATGCCAAAATGGAATCAGGCGCTGCTTTTGGTAACGATGGCCTCTACCTTGAAAAATTTGTAGAAGAACCACGCCACATCGAAATACAAATCGTAGGCGATCGTATGGGCAAGGCTTGTCACTTGTCGGAGCGTGATTGTTCCATCCAGCGAAGACACCAAAAGTTGGTGGAAGAAACCCCATCGCCATTCATTACGGATGAACTTCGAGATGCCATGGGTAAAGCGGCCATCAAAGGAGCGGAAGCCATTGGTTACGAAGGAGCTGGCACCATTGAGTTTTTGGTGGACAAAAACCGCAACTTCTACTTCATGGAGATGAATACCCGTATTCAGGTAGAGCATCCCATTACCGAAGAGGTAACCGATTTTGACTTAATCAAGGAGCAAATCAAAGTGGCTGCAGGCGAAACGATCTCGGGTAGAAACTATTACCCTAAATTGTTTGCTATGGAGTGTAGAATCAATGCCGAGGATCCAGCGAATGGCTTTAGACCAAGCCCAGGAAAGATTCTTAATTTACATATTCCTGGCGGACGAGGAGTACGCGTAGATTCACACGTGTATGCTGGCTATGTGATCCCGCCAAATTACGATTCCATGATTGCCAAACTGATTGTAAGTGGTCAATCTCGGGAGGAAGTAATCGTTCGAATGAAGCGAGCCTTGGAGGAATTTGTGATCGATGGCATCAAAACTACCATTCCTTTCCACATTGCGTTATTAGAAAACGAAGAATTCAAAGCGGGTAACTTTACAACCAAGTTTCTGGAAACCTTTGATTTTTCGATCATTAAAAAATAAGTAATTCCAGAACTTGGAATTCGCTCAACAAAAAAAGGAGAAACAGCAGTTTCTCCTTTTTTTGTTCTAGTTGATCATAGGTCAAGAATTACCCAACCACATGTAATTTCAACATATTGGTTTTGCCTTTTTCACTTAATGGCATGCTGCCGGTGTTCACAATCACTTCTCCCGAATGTACATGTCCCTCTCTTTTCAAGATGCCTTCAATATCAGCAAACACCCCATCAGTAGAGGCTTGCCCCTCGTAATAATAGGCCCTTATCCCCCATACGAGGGACATTTGAGTCAAGAGTTTTTGATTTCTAGTAAATACAAAAATATTGGAAAGTGGTCGGTGAGATGCCAATCGGAACCCGGTAAATCCGGATGAGGTAATCCCTACAATGGCTTTCGCTTTTACGTTTCTAGATAACCTAGCGGCCATCAAAATCAGGTTATTGCTTAAAAAGGTAGGGTCTTCCTCTGGGATTTTATAAAGGTTGTGGTACACCTCCGCATTTTCCTCCAAGTACGAAATGATGCTCGTCATGGCTTTCACTGCATGGATCGGGTACTTACCTGAGGCTGTTTCTGCGGAAAGCATCACTGCATCGGCACCATCCAATACGGCATTGGCTACGTCGTTGGTTTCGGCACGAGTAGGACGTGGATTCTGAATCATACTCTCCATCATCTGCGTAGCAATGATGACTGGCTTGCAGGCCAATTTACATTTCTCCACCATCTTCTTTTGCCAAAGAGGCACGATTTCCATGGGTACTTCTACCCCGAGGTCACCACGGGCCACCATGATCGCATCGGTTGCTTCGATGATCGCATCGATGTTTTCCAATGCCTCCGGCTTCTCAATCTTGGCTACAATTTTACAGAACTTGCCAGCCGCCTTGATTCGATTGCGGAGATCTACAATATCCTCAGCCGAACGAACAAAAGACAAGGCAATCCAATCCACGTCATTGGCCAACCCGAATTCAAGATCCTCCAAATCCTTTTCCGTCAAGGAAGGAGCAGAAACCTTGGTGTTGGGCAGGTTAATTCCTTTTCGAGACTTTAAAATACCTCCATGGATGACCGTGCAATTCACATCTTTTCCATTGGTATCGTTGACCACCAATTCCAAGTTGCCGTCATCAATTAGGATATGCTCCCCTCTTTGAACGTCTTGTGGTAAGTTTTTATAGACCGTACTGACTAAAGAAGCGGTACCTACTACCGGATCACTGGTAATCGTGATTTGATCTCCTGGCTTAATTTCTACGCCATTATTTTCAACTTCACCCACACGGATTTTTGGTCCCTGAAGATCCTGGAGGATGCCTAGATGGCAATTCAACTCCTGATTGACCCGGCGAATGGTCTCTAAGACCTCTTTGTGTACCTCATGAGAGCCATGCGAAAAATTGAGTCGAAAGACATTGGCTCCAGCAAAGGCCAAACTCTTAATCATTTCGTAATTATTCGAAGCGGGGCCAATAGTGGCTAGAATTTTAGTCTTTTTAAAGGGTAAATGAGACATGTTGTATTAATAAGTTAATAGGTTTTCTTTTGACTTCAACTTGGAAATATCGATTCGTACGATGCTTTGCACCAGGGGATTTTGCGATAGTTTTTCCATAAAGTTACTCAATTCCAATTGGTCCGTTTCGTCTTGCACCAACAAGAAATAATCTAGGTTTTTCAGTTCTGGAATCAAATAAGCCAATTGCTCCGAAGAATTGAGCGCCTTATTTTTTAGTAATTGAATAAATCCATGCGGTAAAGAAAGGAAATACTGAGAGATTTCTAATTTTTCCGCACTAAGAAACTCCAATTCCAAATCATCCGCCTTCACTAAATTCAACTCCAACTCCTTATTGACCAACCAGGCCATTCGGTAATCCCGAATCGGAGATACAATCCCGAGCAATTCAAAGTCAAAAGTAGGTTCGACGTGTAGCTTGGCCTTCTTCATTACGGAAGTTCTGAATGGAACACAAAAATAGAAATTAAAACGGAGCAAGAGCCATATTCGACATCCGCAAAATTTACTTCCCCCATTTCTTTGTCAATTAGGCATTAAATATATTTCTTTGCGGAGAGTTATTAACTAAACTGATCACAAAATGTCTGAAATTGCACAAAAAGTAAAGGCCATCATTGTTGACA
>JACCDK011761706.1_pt1 | contig 10273 bp, 10 predicted proteins | sample 7445871 | NCBI WGS metagenome assembly JACCDK01 (sample SAMN15323436, study PRJNA562643) | freshwater metagenome | isolation source: river surface water | place: USA:Blue River Watershed | collected 2017-08-15
AGAAGGTCTTGATGACAGATCCATCTGTATTGGTCACAGTCCCAACACATGATGATGCCAGCCTGGCACCTGCTGGTAAGCAGTCTTATTACATCTTGTACCCAAATCCTAACTTGGATGCAGATATTGATTGGACCAGACAGGCTAAGCCTTATCGTGATCAGATGATTGCAACACTTGAGGAACGCGGTTACACAGGGTTTGCAGATGCCATCGAGACTGAAGTTCTCACCACTCCCCTTGATTGGCAAGCACAGGGAATGGAACGTGGCGCTCCCTTTGCTAGCGCCCACACCTTCTTCCAAACTGGACCCTTTAGACCTCGCAATATGGCTGCTGGTTTTGAAAATGTTGTCTTTGCAGGTAGCGGCACTCAACCGGGGGTTGGAGTTCCGATGGTATTGATTTCAGGTCGTCTTGCTGCGGAGCGAATCGTGGGCCCGGTTAAGTAGATGGATGCAGCGCTCAAAGCTTCTTATGAAGAATGTAAGCGGCTTAATTCGCTTCATGGAAAAACCTATTACTTAGCGACGTTATTACTTCCTGCTCATAAACGTCCCTATGTACATGCGCTCTATGGTTTTGCTCGCTATGCCGATGAGATTGTTGATGATTTAGCTTCTACCTTATCGCCGCAGGAAAAGGCAGATGCTTTGCGGGGTTGGAGTAGTGGCGTGTTGGCAGATCTTAAAGCGGGCACAAGTGCAGACCATATTGGCCGCGCGCTAGTCGATACTGTCCGAACTTTTAACATTCCTCATCAACATTTTGTGGACTTTCTGCACAGCATGGAGATGGATCTAACTGTTACGGAGTATCAAAACTATGACGATCTCCATGAATACGTATATGGATCTGCAGCTGTTATTGGTTTAGAAATGGTTCCCATCCTCGGGTACTCCGATGATAGAGCTTTTGATGCAGCCCAGAAATTAGGAATTGCCTTCCAATTAGCTAATTTTATTCGTGATGTTGGTGAAGATCTTGATCGCGGACGAGTCTATTTACCGCTACAAGAGCTGGCAGAATTTGGGGTTGACCGCACAACTTTAGAACGTCGCGTCTTAACTCCCGAAATCATTGCAGCTCTGAAGTTTCAAATAGCGCGTGTTCGTTCTTTGCAGGCCGAGGCAGAAATCGGAATTCAATATCTCGACAAAGTTTCCCGCCCCTGTATCCGCGCTGCAAGCGAGCTCTATTGTGGAATTGTCGATGAGGTAGAGGCAATTGGATACGACATCTTCAATAAGCGAGCAAAAACCTCGACTGCGCGAAGGGCACGGGTTGCAGGTGCTGCCTATGTGCAGGCAATTTTGGCGCGAATTCGCTAAAGTAATTACTCACGGGAGCCACCTTGGCTGAGAGGGCATCACTTCAATGATGTCGACCGTCTGACTGGTCCGGTAATGCGGATCTAGAAATGAGGTTTTGATGTTCTCAACTTTCTTTACGGCCTGGGGATATGACGTTTCGTATCTCGAATTCGTCGCATCTATTGCATCCTTTATCGGTGTTGGTTTAGGCATCACTGGAAAACGAATTACATGGCCTTGGTGGGCGCTCAGTAGCGCGCTCTATGGCGTTTTCTTTTTGCAATTTGAACTGTACGCCAGCGCTGCACTACAACTTGTATTTATCGCAGCAGCCGCGGTGGGATGGTTTGGTTGGGAGCCAACGGGTGCAAAACCTGGTCCTTTTAAAACCAAATATCGACTCTACACACTCGTAGCGATACTTCTTGCAACCCTTGCGCTTGGTCCGGTTCTGAAAGAAATTGGAGCGGCTTCAACATATGTAGACGCCATACTTTTCTTTGGAAGTCTGACTGCACAGATTTTGATGGTCTATGAAAAGTATGACAGCTGGCCCCTGTGGCTAGTCGTCGATCTTGGTTACGTAGCGCTCTATGCATCTCAAGGTCTACTTTTCACAACGCTTTTGTATGTGGCATTTACTGTGATGGCTGCTCTGGGATGGAGTACGTGGTATGGATCTCATAGACGCGCTCTTAGATCTTTGTAAAACAACGCCGCGGCCTATCATTGCAATTGATGGGCCAGCAGGTGCGGGAAAAACTACCTTGGCATCAAACTTGCATCTGGCTCTCTATCCTGATTTCACTTCAACAATTATCCATATGGATGATCTTTACAACGGATGGGAAAAGGCGCTCACCCCAGAGTTATCCAAAACACTTACATCAATAGCAAGTACACATCAAGCTGGACAGAAGATTTCAATCTCCAAATACGATTGGGTTCACTCAACCTTTTTGCAAGCAGAGTCAATTCCACCAGCTCAACTCTTAATTCTTGAAGGGGTTGGCAGTGGGCAGCGCGCTATTCGCGAATATCTCTCTGCACTCATCTGGATTGAAATCGAGAGAACGAGCGGGCTTTCTCGAGTTTTAGAACGAGATGGTGATGGTTTTAGAGATCCAATGCAAAAGTGGCTTGCCACACAAGAGCAACACTTCACAATTGAAAAGACTGATAACGCGGCGGATTTCGTACTGACTACCTAGAATTGGTTTTATGTCTGACCTCACCGGCGAACTCATTGATGGGCGATATCAGCTCATTCGCCAGATGGCCACTGGGGGTATGGCGAGCATCTATGAAGCTCTTGATACTCGTCTTGATAGAAAAGTTGCCGTCAAAATCATGCATCCTCATCTTGCTCAAGACGAGCAATACGTTGAGCGATTTATCCGTGAAGCAAAAGCGGCCGCAGCTTTATCTCATCCAAATATCGTTGCCGTGCAAGATCAAGGTTGGAATCAAAATGGCACCCCCGCTATCTTTTTGGTGATGGAGTTAATTGAAGGTCACACTCTTCGTGAATATCTCAATGAGCAAGGTCGACTCTCAGTTCAAGATGGCATCAAATTTCTCTTACCCGTACTTAGTGCGCTCGCCGCCGCCCACAAATTGGGGATAGTCCATCGTGATATCAAGCCCGAAAATATTCTCATTTCAAAAGAAGGTCGCATCAAAATTGCTGATTTTGGTTTAGCAAAAGGTCCGCTTTTGGGCGCAACCATGACAGCAGAGTCCAGCGTCATAATGGGCTCAGTCTCTTACTTATCCCCCGAACAGGTGCAGCGTGGAGTCGCAGATGCCCGCAGCGATGTCTATTCAATAGGGATTACCGCTTTTGAAATATTCACAGGACAGAAGCCATTTGAAGGTGCAGAACCGATTCAGATTGCCTATATGCACGTAAATAATCGAGTCCCAAAAATCAGCACCCTAGTTCAAACAATTCCAAATGAACTTGATCAATTGATTTATTCGGCAACAAGTTCAAATCCAGATGAACGCCCTAAAGATGCCACAGTTTTTTATGACAAGCTCGTTCTGATTAGCCAGAAACTGAATCCAAAAGAGAATCAGTTAAGCCTCGAACTTGATATTCCTATTGAGCCGATGCGACCCAAAAAAGCACCAAAATCTCTCCGCAAGAAGTTGCGCGAAATAACGGAGGCTATTCCAGTTCCCGCTCCGCGCGAAACTACTGAGGAAGTTAAAAAGCGAAAGAAGGCGAGTAAGAGAGTCAGGCGCAACCGAAAGATTGCGTTATTACTGGCGATAGCAGTAGGAGCCACCGGTTGGTATGTACTAGTTGGTCCTGGATCTCGCGTTGTCGTTCCTTCAACTGTAGGAGCAAGCGAGAGCGAAGTTACTGCAGCGCTCTCGCCACTTGGACTCACTTCTGTTGTCGTGGAACGTCAATTCAGTGAGGACATTCCCGAAGGTCGCGTCATTCAAAGCATTCCACAGGCGGGAGGTCGAATTGATCAAAACACTGCCGTGAAATTAATCCTTTCTAAAGGTCCAGAGCGATTCGTCTTACCAATGGTGAAAGGTCTCAAACCTGGCGTTGCGCGGCGGCTATTAACTGAAATGCCACTTTCTTTACAACCAAATGCTGAAGAATTTAGCGCCACAATTCCAAAGGGTTATGTCATTGATTCAAACCCGCCTTCGGGCGAGAAAGTCAAGCGCAGAGCGCTCGTTGTACTGCGTATCTCCAAGGGAGTGGAACAAGTCGCTCTTACCGATTATGTTGGAAAGAGTTCTGATCAGGCGCTTAATGAACTTCAAGAAGCGGGGTTTGTCGTTGATTCAACGTATGCATTTAGTGAGACGCGACTGCCGGGTGAAGTTGTTTCACAGTCTCCATCTGGCGGAGGTTCTGCTGATAAGGGTGCCAAAGTTGCCTTGGTCATCTCAAAGGGCACGCAATATGCTTACATTCCAAATGTCTTCTCAATCGAGGAAATCAAAGCAGTCCAAGCTCTCAAAGATCTTGACCTCAAAGTCGTAGTTAAAAAGATTGGCAAAAAGACGATTAAGAAGGTTACAAACATTTCACCCAAGGTAGGCACGAAGGTAAAGCGTGGCAGTACTGTGACCATCACAGTAGGCTAAGCAGATGCCTGCAGCAAAGTAACCTCGAATCGGCGCCCACACACCAACATCAGGTGGCATGGCAAAGCGCTCTATCGCATACGCCGAAACAATCGGTGCTGAAGCAATCCAAGTTTTTACCTCTAATCCACGTGGTTGGGCGATGCCAGAAACCAATCATGAAGCTGATGCCCTTTTTCGCGAAAAAGCAATTGCCCTTGATCTTCAGACGTATGTCCATGCACCTTTCTTAATCAATCTTGGCTCCCCAACTGAAGACACCTATAAAAACTCTCTTGCTTCCACTGAGTATTCGCTCAAGCGTGGTCAGGAAATCGGCGCACTAGGTGTCGTCGTTCACACAGGCTCTGCTGTAAAGGAAGATAATGTAGATAAAGCTTGGAAGCAGATAAAAAAGGGCGTCATGCCAATTCTTGAGGCTCTACATGATGATGCACCGATGTTGTTGCTTGAGCCAACGGCAGGTCAAGGTCAGTCGCTGGTCAAGCGCCTTGAAGATCTTGAGAATTACTTAAAGGCTCTTGAATACCATCCCAAGGTTGGCATCTGCCTAGATACCTGTCACGTCTTTGCCGCAGGCCATGACATCGCCAAAAAAGGTGGCATGAAAGAGACTTTAGATTTGCTTGTTGAAGTTGCTGGGCTTGAGCGCGTTCAGCTCATCCATGCTAATGATTCTATGGATGTATGTGGCGCACTCAAAGATCGCCACCAAAACATTGGAGATGGTTTTATTGGGGTCGATCCCTTTGCAGAATTGCTCAAACATCCCGCCGTAGTGAACGCTCCCCTTATTCTCGAAACTCCAGGTATGGAGCCAGAACACGGTAAGGAAGTTGCACTTCTTAAGAAGTTGCGTGGATGAGCTCGCAGCACGCCCTGAAGATGAAGATTGCCCCGTGGGCTCTTCTAACAGTTTCCGCTTCGTGGGGTATGGCATTTGTCGTCATGAAAGATCCCATTGAAAAACAGGGCGTTAATAGCTTTCTCTTCACCCGTTTCCTCGTCGCTGTCATTGCGATGTTGGCTATCAAGCCAACTGTCATTCAAAAAATTACGCCGGAAATTCTTCGCAAAGGATTTATTGCTGGTCTATTCCTTGGCGCAGGTTATGTTTTACAAACTTTAGGATTGGCGTTAGCCGGTGCTGCCATTACCGGATTTATTACCGGGTTGTATGTTGTCGCAACTCCCCTCATTGCAGCGGTGATTTTGAAAGCACGCATTAATCGTTTTACATGGGGTTGTGTTGCTCTAGCTACCGCCGGACTAGCGCTCCTATCGCTCAAAGGTTGGAGCCTGGGCTTTGGAGAGTTCTTAGTTTTCCTCTGCGCCATCGCCTTTGCAGCTCATATCGTCACTCTTGGGCAATGGAGTAATGGTCTCGATGTTTATGCGCTCACCGTCGTGCAATTAGCAACGTGTGCACTCATGACTGGTGCGCTTTCAATTACTCAAGGTTTTGACTTGCCTGTTAACGCTAGCGGTTGGTTAGTAGTTTTCTACACAGCCATTATCTGTACAGCCTTGGCATTTATTGTGCAGACCTGTTCACAGGCCCATATGAGCGCAACCAAAGTTGCTGTTATTTTGACGATGGAAGTTGTCTTTGCAGCAATTTTTGCTGTGCTCTTCGGAGGAGAATCACTCACGATAAAGGCGCTCTTTGGCGGAATTATGGTCTTAACCGCTATGTTTATGATTGTCCTCAAGGAGTCCTAATATGGCGATTGATTTACGTTCAGACACCGTTACTCAACCCAGTGCTGCCATGCGCGAGGCGATCGCCAATGCACCCGTAGGAGATGATGTCTATGGTGACGATCCCACCGTTAACTCTCTCGAAGAACGTGTTGCTGCGCTATTTGGACATGAGGCTGGCTTGTTCTGTCCGACTGGTTCGCTTGCCAACCAACTAGCGATTCGCACTTTGGTAAAACCTGGCGAAGAACTGATTGTTGAAACTCGCTCACATATAGTGCGCGCCGAATTGGGCGCGGCAGCCACTTTTAGTGGAATTACCACTCGTACCTGGCCGGCCGAAGACGGTTTATTGCGAGCTGAAGATCCTCTGGCTATTGCGCACGAGAATGCCGGTCCTTACTTAGTTTCAACAAAAGCAATTGCTGTAGAAAATACCCACAATTTTGGCGGTGGAACAGTTCAACCAATCTCGGAAATCGAAAAGTTAGCAACTGCTGCACATGCACGTGGAATCGCAATGCATCTTGATGGAGCGCGAATTTGGAATGCGCACGTGGCTTCTGGCGTCAGCTTTACAGATTACGGGAAACACTTTGACACCATTAGCGTCTGCTTATCCAAAGGTTTAGGCGCACCAATTGGCTCGATAATGCTCTCTACAAAAGATCGAGTGAATGAAGCGCGAATCTGGCGTAAGCGATATGGCGCTGGAATGAGACAGGTCGGAATCATTGCCGCGGCTGGCCATTATGCGCTCGATAACAACATCGCACGATTAGCTGATGACCATGCACGAGCACAGAAGATTGCAAAGGCCATTGCAGCGATTGAGCCATCTCTAGTAAATCCTGACAAGGTAGTTACCAACATTGTTGGTTTGGAACTTTCTGCCTTAGGAATTACTGCTGCAGAGCTAACTGCACAAAGTAAGGCTGCTGGTCTTTGGATTAGCGCCCTTGGTCCGCACTACGCTCGATTGGTGACCCATCTTGACTTTGATGATGCACAGTGTGATGAAGCGATTGAAATACTAAAGCGCTGCCTCGTGGCGAAGTAGCCACTCTTTCTTATTGAGTCCATAAGCGTAATTACCGAGCGCTCCACCACTCTTGACGATGCGATGACAAGGCACGACAAGCACAATGGCATTTTTTGCACACGCGCTTCCTGCGGCACGCACCGCAGTGGGGCTACCTGCACGCTCTGCTAATTCACTGTATGAGATAACTTTTCCTGCCTTGACCTTGCGCATCGCCTTCCACGCAGCCTGAGAAAATGGAGCGCCTGGCTGGCGCACATTGATTGAGTTGAGCGCAGCAATATCTCCATCAAAGTAATCGTTTACTAAATCTGTGATAATTGGAATACGAGCAACGCTTTTAAAATCTTTCTCAGAATCTTTAGGATCTAAACTTTCCTTCAATGCTTTAACATTCGAAAGATTTGCAGCAAGTAGAACGTGTTCGTCGGCTAGTAAATTTAGGTTGCCGATAGGCGTTAAGAGAGTTGAGAGGAGTAGCGCCACGCTCGCTAAATTAGCGGTCGCGCAACATTTCAGCTACCAAAAATGAGAGCTCAAGAGATTGCGAGTGATTTAAGCGTGGATCGCAGGCTGTCTCATAACGGGATTCCAGATCCTTCTCTGATACTTGATTACCACCACCGAGACATTCGGTGACGTCATCTCCAGTCAATTCAATATGGATTCCACCAGGATGAGTTCCTAGCTTCTTATGGACTTCAAAGAAGCCACGCACTTCATCGAGAACATCTTCAAAATTACGCGTCTTGTATCCGTTCTTCGATTCAAAGGTATTGCCGTGCATGGGATCGCATACCCACAGGACCTGCGCACCTGATTTAGTCACGCCTTCCACAAGTGCAGGCAGCGCTTCCCGTATTTTGCCAGCGCCCATGCGAGTAATAAAGGTAATTCTTCCTGGCTCGTTATCTGGGTCGAGTTTTGCGATGAGGGCTAACGCATCTTCTACTGTCGACTTAGGGCCGAGCTTTACTCCAATTGGATTGCGCACCTTGGAGGCGAAATCAACATGAGCACCATCGAGCTGTCGGGTACGTTCGCCAATCCAGATGAAGTGGCCAGAGACATCATATGGAAGCTGTGTGCGGGAATCGATACGGGTCAGTGCTTTCTCATATTCAATGATGAGAGCTTCGTGGCTGGAATAAAAATCAACTGCTTTAAATTGTTCAGGGTCTACGCCGGCGGATTGCATAAACGAAAGCGCACGACCAATTTCATTAGCCATCTGTTCGTATTTCTCACCAAACTGCGAATCGCGAATAAAGCCCTTGTTCCACTCGTGGACCTGGCGCAAATCTGCGAATCCACCACGCGTAAAAGCGCGCACTAAGTTAAGCGTTGCCGCCGACGTGTTGTAGACACGCACCAAGCGTTGCGGATCTGGCGTGCGCGCACTTTCGGTAAATTCAATATCATTGACGGCATCACCACGATAAGCCGGAAGCGTGACATCGCCACGCGTTTCAAGATCATTAGAGCGAGGCTTAGCGAATTGTCCAGCCATACGACCAACTTTGATAACAGGCAGGCTTGAGTAATACTGCAAAACCGCAGCCATCTGCAGAATTGTCTTAATGCGATTGCGAATTGAATCCGCAGTTGCTGATGCAAAAGTTTCAGCACAATCCCCACCTTGCAGCCAGAAGGCTCGTCCTGCGGCAGCTTCTGCAATCTTTGCCTTGAGATCATCGCACTCACCTGCAAAGACAAGCGGTGGAAGTGCACGAAGTTCAGCAACTGCCTTAGCGAGTGGTTCGCCATCTTTTCCACCTGGCCAGTTCGGCTGTTGCGCAGCAACCAGCGCAGGGTCAAAGAGGTTGACCAGCTGCGGGACGTGAGAGCTCATAGTCATAAGGGTAGGCAATTTAGCGGCAATCTCGCACTGAGATTATTAGCCAAAGAACGAAGTGATCTCCTCGTAGCGCTCGATCGGAACGGTCTTAAGGACATCAGTTGCTGATGCAAGTGGCACACGTGCGATTTTGGTGCCGTGTAGCGCCATCATCTTTCCAAAGTCACCTTCATGAACTGCAGTGATTGCCTCTAAGCCAAAGCGGGAACTTAAAACGCGGTCAAAGGCTGATGGGGTTCCACCTCTCTGGATGTGCCCGAGAACTGTGCAACGTGTCTGATGGCCAGTCTTGGCTTCAATCTCTTTAGCAAGCCAGTCGCCGATACCAGAAAGTTGGACGTGTCCAAAGGCATCAAGTGGTTGATCTTTTGTCACCATATCGCCATCTTGTGGAATTGCTCCTTCTGCAATCACAATAATCGGAGCCGTTCCTGTCTTAAAGCGAGAATTAACATATTCGCAAACCTTATCGACTGAGAACTTAACTTCTGGGATCAAGATGCAGGCAGCATCTCCAGCAAGGCCAGAATGAAGTGCAATCCATCCGGCATGGCGACCCATAACTTCTACGATAAGTGGTCGGTGGTGAGATTCTGCTGTGGTGTGAAGGCGGTCAATTGCCTCCATCGCAATATTGACCGATGTGTCAAAGCCAAATGTGAAATCGGTATTGTTGAGATCGTTATCTATTGTCTTAGGCACTCCCACAACTTTGACGCCCAGCGCATCTAGTTTGGTGGCAACTCCCAAAGTATCTTCTCCACCAATTGCGATGAGAACATCAATTCCTTGGTCAGCTAAATTTTGTTTAATTTTCTCTACGCCATTTTCAATCTTAAATGGATTGGTGCGCGATGATCCGAGAATCGTTCCGCCCTTGGCAAGGATTGGCTTCACTGTTGCAAGATCAAGCGGCATAGTCAGCGCTTCAAGAGGGCCTTTCCAGCCGTCACGGAATCCAACGAATTCATATCCGTACTCTTTGATTCCCTTTGTGACTACTCCACGAATAACACCGTTGAGTCCTGGGCAGTCTCCGCCACCAGTAAGAATTCCAATACGCATTGCAACGCTCCAAAATAAAGTGATATTTGGCTATAAATAAGCCTGCTGTGGTCAACACTGACGGGCACAGTCTAGCCTTTGCCCATGGCTAATCATGACCACCACACGGGAAAATTAGTGGCGGCTGGAGATCATTGTTCCTGGTCGGGTCAAAGTGTGATTCGCTACCAAGGG
>JACCDK010016244.1_pt1 | contig 10270 bp, 6 predicted proteins | sample 7445871 | NCBI WGS metagenome assembly JACCDK01 (sample SAMN15323436, study PRJNA562643) | freshwater metagenome | isolation source: river surface water | place: USA:Blue River Watershed | collected 2017-08-15
GCATCGAAGGCCTTGTTCACATCTCTGAATTAGCAGAACGTCACGTAGAAATTCCTGAGCAAGTTGTTCAAGTAGATGACGAACTCTTTGTAAAGATTATTGATATCGATCTAGAGCGTCGTCGTATCTCACTTTCACTCAAGCAAGCTAACGAAGGACAAGAAGTTGAGATCGAAGCATTCGATCCAACTCAATACGGAATGTCTGCTCGTTACGATGCTGAAGGTAAGTTCATCTATCCAGAAGGTTTCGATGCTGACACTCAAGAGTGGAAGCCTGGATATGAATCACAACGCGAAGCGTGGGAAAAAGAGTACGCAGTTGCTCAAGAACGTTTCCTAGCTCACAAGAAGCAAAAGGCTGAAGCGAAAGCTGCTGACGCTGCTGCAACACCTGTCGAGGTAGCAGCAGAGTAATTTCTAGTGGCCTTCGTTATAGGACTCACTGGCGGCATCGGCTCGGGCAAATCTCTTGCTGCGCAATTCTTTTCGCAATTAGGTGCGCTTGTAATTGATGCTGACCAATTAGCGCGTTCGGCTATTGAACGCGGTTCAGAGGGTTTTGATGAAGTATTACTTCGATTCGGTGACTCCGTTCTAATCAACGGTGACATCGATCGAGTAGCACTCGGGCAAATTGTCTTTGAGAATCCACAAGCAAAGAAGGATCTCGAAGCCATTATTCATCCCCGAATTCGCGCCGAATTCGAAGAAGCCGTCGCAAGTTTGGACGCCGATGAAATAATGGTTTATGAAATTCCACTACTTGTTGAAACAAATGCAGCAGATCGTTTTGATTTCATCATCACTGTTGAATCAGATGCCGAATTGAGAAAAGAACGACTTCGTGCTCGAGGAATGTTCCACTCTGATATTGAAAAAAGAATGGCCTCACAAGCCAGCGAAGAAGAGCGTCGAGCGATCGCTGATTGCGTTCTAACCAATAACGGCAGTGAAGACGAATTATTACGCCAGGTTGAAAATGTCTGGGAATCAACAATTTTGCCGCGCGCGCAAAAATAGAGCTGCAAAGATAGAGTTCGGCATATGCGCCCGATTACCGATCTTCAAAGGAGGGTCGAACCCTTTCAAGTAATCAGCGATTACGTACCAGCAGGAGATCAACCAGCGGCGATTGAGGAGATAGTTAAGCGCATTAATTCAGGCGCACAAGATGTTGTTCTCCTAGGAGCAACCGGTACAGGAAAGTCTGCAACAACTGCCTGGATGATCGAGAAGTTGCAACGACCAACTCTCGTTCTTGCCCCCAACAAAACTTTGGCAGCACAACTTGCCAATGAATTTCGCGAATTACTGCCAAATAATGCAGTTGAATATTTCGTTTCATATTATGACTACTACCAACCTGAGGCTTACGTTCCCCAGACAGATACTTTCATCGAGAAAGATTCCAGCGTTAATGATGAAGTTGAACGTTTGCGCCATTCTGCGACGAACTCGCTCTTAACGCGTCGGGATGTTGTTGTGGTTGCAACTGTCTCTTGTATTTATGGACTTGGAACGCCGCAGGAATACATCGATCGAATGATTAAATTAAGAGTGGGCGATGAAATCGAACGAAATGTTTTACTGCGACGATTTGTTGATGTTCAGTACAAACGAAATGATATGGCCTTTGAACGTGGAACTTTTAGAGTTCGCGGCGACACCATCGAGATCATTCCGATGTATGAAGAATTAGCCCTTCGAATCGAAATGTTCGGAGATGAGATCGAACGAATTACTACTCTCAATCCACTTACAGGTGAAATCGTTCGCGAGGAAGAAGAGATGTACGTTTTCCCTGCAACTCACTATGCCGCGGGTCCCGAAACTATGAAACGCGCAATGGGGGACATCACTGATGAACTTCAGATTCAACTCAATCTCTTTGAAAAGCAAGGTAAGTTGCTAGAAGCGCAACGACTGCGGATGCGCACAACCTTTGATTTGGAGATGATGGAACAACTTGGCTTCTGTTCCGGAATTGAAAATTATTCAAGACATCTTGATGGACGCGAGGCAGGATCAGCTCCAAATTGTTTGTTGGATTATTTTCCTGAAGATTTCCTAGTAGTAATAGATGAAAGCCACGTTACTGTTCCTCAGATAGGAGCGATGTACGAGGGCGATGCTTCGCGCAAAAGAACTTTGGTTGAACATGGATTCCGACTTCCAAGCGCGCTAGATAATCGGCCTCTCAAGTGGCCCGAATTTTTAGAACGGGTGGGTCAAAAGGTATATCTTTCTGCAACTCCTGGTCCTTATGAATTGGGCAAAGTTGAAAATGATGTAGTTGAACAAGTTATTCGCCCAACCGGACTTGTGGATCCTCAGATTGTCATAAAACCAATCAAAGGTCAGATTGATGATCTGCTTTCTGAAATTAAGATTCGCACAGAGCGCAATGAACGCGTTTTAGTTACAACGCTAACAAAAAAGATGTCGGAGGATTTAACAGAGTATCTCCAAGAAAAAGGTATAAAAGTTCAGTACTTGCACTCAGAAGTAGATACGTTACGAAGAGTTGAGCTTTTGCGCGAGCTTCGGTCAGGACAATTTGATGTTCTCATCGGTATCAACTTACTTCGCGAAGGCCTAGATTTACCGGAAGTTTCACTTGTTGCAATTTTGGATGCAGATAAAGAAGGATTCCTTCGTTCTGCAACTTCGTTAATTCAAACGATTGGACGTGCAGCTCGAAATGTTTCCGGCGAAGTTCACATGTATGCAGACAACATTACAAAATCCATGGCAAAAGCTATCGATGAAACCAATCGGCGTCGAGCAAAGCAAGTTGCTTATAACCTCGAACGAGGAGTAGACCCGCAACCATTACGCAAGAAGATTGCCGACATCACAGATCTGATTAACCGCGAAAGCGATGACACAGATGAACTACTCGCATCTGGTCATAAATCGAAATCAGCCAGTGCGCCACCGATTGGTTTGCGCAGCAAGAATGCTGGCTCTCTGCCGCGCCAAGAATTAGTAGCGTTGATAGAGTCGCTCACTGACCAGATGAGAAGTGCGGCAGCGGAACTATCCTTCGAGCTTGCAGCAAGATTGCGTGATGAGATTCGCGATCTGAAGAAGGAACTTCGAGCGATGCAAGAAGCGGGGCATTGATGAGCATCGACAAGTTAGTAGTGCGCGGTGCCCGCGAACACAACCTCAAAGATGTTTCCATCGAACTACCTCGAGAATCTCTGATTGTCTTTACCGGGCTTTCTGGCTCTGGAAAATCAAGTTTGGCCTTCGACACTATCTTTGCTGAAGGTCAGCGTAGATATGTGGAATCACTCTCTGCCTATGCCCGACAATTCTTGGGCCAAATGGATAAGCCTGATGTTGATTTCATTGAAGGTTTATCGCCAGCAGTTTCCATTGATCAGAAATCAACAAATAGAAACCCACGTTCAACTGTTGGAACAATCACAGAAGTTTACGATTACCTGCGACTGCTTTTCGCACGCGCTGGTCGCCCTCATTGTCCAAATTGCGCAAAGGCTGTATCTAGACAGACGCCACAACAAATTGTTGACCAAATTCTCACAATGCCCGCAAATACCAAGTTTCAAATTTTGGCTCCAGTTGTACGTGCTCGTAAGGGTGAATTCGTAGACTTGTTTGCAGAGTTGATTGCTTCGGGATATTCGCGAGCCAGAATCGATGGAGAGATTGTCGCGCTCACCGATGCTCCAAAACTCAAGAAGCAAGAGAAGCACACAATAGAAGTTGTCGTTGATCGCCTCACTGCAAAAGCTGAATCTAAGTCCCGCCTAACTGATTCAATTGAAACTGCCCTTCGCTTAGCATCAGGCATTGTTCTTTTGGATTTTGTGGATGCAAAAGGAAGCGATAAGGAACGAACTTTTAGTGAACATCTTGCTTGTCACGACTGTAATCTCTCTTTTGAGGAGCTAGAGCCTCGATCTTTCTCATTTAACTCACCATTTGGAGCATGTCCTGAGTGCACGGGTATAGGAACAAAACTCGAAGTTGACGAAGAATTAATTATTCCTGATGATTCGATTTCAATTTATGAAGGTGCAATCGCGCCTTGGGCCGGGGGACAGTCTTCCGAGTATTTTTTACGTTTACTTGAAGCGTTATCAGAAGATGTGAAATTCTCACTCAATACACCCTGGAAGCGATTGCCGGAAAAAGCACGCAACGCAATCATTAATGGGTATGAGTACGAAGTTCATGTTAAATACAAGAATCGTTACGGACGCGTTCGTAACCACACCAGTGGATTTGAAGGAGTTGTACCGTTTATTCACAGACGTCACGGAGAAACTGATAGTGATTACAGCCGTGAAAAATATGAAGCGTACATGCGCGAGATTCCATGTTCTGTGTGCAAAGGAGCTCGATTAAAGCCTGAAGTTCTTGCAGTAACTGTCGGCGATTTATCCATCGCCCAGATATGCGAGCTTTCAATTGCGGATTGTGCAGAGTTTTTAAAAAAAATATCCCTTAATGCTCGCGAAGCGCAGATTGCCGAACGTGTAATGAAAGAGGTTCATGCGCGCTTGGGATTTTTACTTGATGTGGGTTTGGATTATTTGTCTCTGGCGCGTCCGGCAGCAACTTTGTCCGGCGGAGAAGCTCAACGAATTCGATTGGCTACCCAAATTGGTTCGGGATTAGTCGGAGTTCTCTATGTATTAGATGAGCCAAGTATTGGTCTTCATCAAAGAGATAACCGCCGATTAATCGATACCTTAACCAGACTTCGCGATCTTGGTAATACTCTCATTGTTGTTGAACACGATGAAGAGACAATTCGTACCGCCGATTGGATTGTGGACATTGGGCCAGGAGCTGGTGAACATGGCGGCAAAGTTGTTGTCTCAGGGGATTACCAATCACTGATTGATTCCAAAGAGTCAATTACTGGCGCATATTTAAGTGGTCGTAGATCCATCGCAATTCCAAGCAAGCGTCGACCACTTGATGCGAAGCGAAAACTCACGGTTAAGGGTGCAAAAGAGAACAACCTTAAAGATATAGATGTCGATGTTCCGTTGGGTGTCTTTGTATCTGTTACAGGCGTTAGCGGTTCGGGCAAATCAACGCTAGTTAACGATATTTTGTACAGTGTTTTGGCCAATAAGTTAAATGGTGCTCGCATAGTTCCTGGTCGTCACCGCACAGTATCTGGTGTTGATCATCTTGATAAAGTGGTACACGTTGATCAATCGCCAATTGGTCGAACTCCACGTTCTAATCCAGCGACCTATACAGGTGTTTTCGACAAGGTTCGCGCTCTATTTGCCGAGACAACTGAAGCCAAGGTTCGCGGATATCAACAAGGTCGATTCTCTTTCAATGTTAAAGGCGGCCGTTGCGAAAATTGTTCAGGTGATGGAACTATCACAATCGAAATGAACTTCCTGCCGGATGTTTACGTTCCATGCGAAGTATGTCACGGTGCCAGATACAACCGCGAAACTCTAGAAGTTCATTATAAGAATAAGACAATTGCTGATGTTTTAAATATGCCTATCGAGGAAGCGCACGCATTCTTTGAATCTGTTCCAACAATTGCGCGTTATCTAAAGACATTATGTGATGTCGGTTTGGGTTATGTTCGCTTGGGACAATCTGCTCCAACTCTCTCTGGAGGCGAGGCGCAGCGAGTCAAACTGGCTACAGAGCTGCAACGCAGATCCACGGGTCGAACAATTTATGTATTAGATGAACCAACAACTGGCTTGCACTTTGAAGACGTGAACAAGTTACTCGGCGTACTCAATCGTTTGGTCGATACTGGCAATACTGTTGTTGTCATCGAACACAATTTAGACGTCATCAAATCATCAGATTGGGTAATCGACATGGGTCCAGAAGGTGGATTCCGTGGAGGAACCGTCGTGGCAGAAGGAACCCCAGAAGATGTAGCGAAAGTCAGCGCAAGTTACACAGGGCAGTTCTTAGCTGAGATATTAAAAACTAACCGAAAAGCTCCTGCGAAGAAGAAGTAATCATGGCCGAACCAGCCAGTTATCGTCCAACTGATATCCCAGAAGAAGCTGGCGTGTATCGCTTCTATAACGGCAATGACAAAGTTATTTATGTAGGTAAAGCCAAGAATCTAAAGAATCGATTGAGTTCTTACTTTGGAAGCAATCTTGCGCATAAAACATATCGAATGGTGCACGAAGCTGTACGAGTGGATTGGACGGTCGTTAACACAGAACTCGAAGCACTTGCCTTAGAGTTTTCATGGATCAAGCAATACCATCCAACGTATAACGTTCAATTCAAAGACGATAAGTCTTATCCATATCTGGCAATATCTATGCAAGATGAATATCCCCGAATATTTGTCACGAGAAAAGAAAAACGTCCGGGCTTAAAGTACTTTGGTCCCTATACCAATGCCTGGGCTCTGCGAAATACTTTCGATATCTTGCTCAAAGTATTTCCTGTTCGCTCCTGCACATCCGGAAATTTTCAACGTGCGCAAAAGAGTAAACGTCAATGCCTTTTAGGCGATATAGGAAAATGCGCTGCTCCATGTGTTGGTTGGGTAACTCCAGAAGAACATAAGGAAATTGTTCACAAACTAGATGCATTCATGGAAGCTGGTATGCAAGATTTACTTCCGGCGCTGCAATCTGAAATGGAACTGGCATCTTCTCGCGAAGAATTCGAACGAGCAGCACGTATCAGGGATCAGATCGAATCATTTGAAAAAGCCCAACGCTCTACGCAAGGAAATCTTTCAGACGAGCTAGATGGTGACTTTATTGCTATCCATGAAGAGGGTTTGCACGCGGCAGGTTCGATCTTTATGTTACGTCGTGGTTCTATCAAAGGCTCTCGCTCGTGGATTGTTAATCAAGAACTAGCACTTGAGGGAGATGACCAGTGGGCATCGTTGCTCTTTTCAATTTATGGGGGAGAGAGTACAGAAATTCCTTCCACGATTTATCTGAACTCTGAACCTGCTGATACTGCTGCTCTTGAACAGTGGCTCTCATCCTTATCAAGGACAAAGGTCACTCTGAAGGTTCCACAACGTGGCGACAAAGTAGAACTATTAGAAACTGTAAAAAGAAATGCGCATTACGCTTTAGTTCAATTCATGAGCAAACGCGCCAGCGATGCAGCTGTCTCAGGCAAGGCCCTCCTAGAAATTGAAGAGGAGCTGAGTTTGGCCAAGACACCGTTGCGAATTGAATGCTTTGATATTTCCAATATTTCTGGAACATCTGTTGTTGCATCAATGGTTGTTTTTGAAGATGGTATTGCTAAGAAATCTGAGTATCGACGTTTCATAATCGATACAACAGAAGGTTTTGATGACACACGTGCCATGCATCAAGTAATTACCCGAAGACTAAAAAGACTACTAAATGATCGCGTAGTTGATAGTGCTGAAATCATTGAGGCCGGTGGAAAGCCAAGTAAGTTTTCATATCCTCCACAATTAATCGTTGTAGATGGTGGAGCTCCACAAGTGAGTGCAGCGCAACGCGCAATGAGCGAATTGGGAATTTCAGATATCGCACTATGTGGATTAGCAAAACGATTGGAAGAAGTGTGGGTACCGGAGCAATCTGATCCCATCATTTTGCCCCGCACTAGTGAAGGGCTTTATCTTTTGCAAAGAATTCGCGATGAAGCACATAGATTCGCAATCTCATTCCACCGTTCAAGACGAAGTAAAGTAATGCTCGAGTCAATCCTTGATGAAATTGAGCAACTAGGACCGAGTCGTAGGAATGCTTTGCTTGAACGCTTTGGTTCTGTAGCGGCTCTGAAAAAGGCTAGTGTTGAAGATATTGCGATGACCCCAGGGATCGGTGAAAAAATCGCTTTAATAGTTTTTGATTTCCTTGCTCACAGTTCCACTTCAAAAATTGATATGGCTACAGGCGTTATTGAAGATGCTTGACAGGTAGGTAAAGATAGAGACATGAGCCAAGAAGTTTTAATCCTGACAGGAATGTCGGGTGCCGGTCGGTCAACAGTGGCACACGCTTTAGAGGACCTTGGTTGGTATGTTGTCGATAATCTTCCTCCTACATTGCTCGCTGATTTGATTAGTCAAGGCAATAAATCTGAAATTAAATCACTCGCTGTAGTTGTTGATGTTCGTGGCGGAAAATTCTTTGATGAACTAGCTTCTTCGCTGGCTAAGTTAAGGAAATCAGAAGCAAATTTTCGTGTTGCCTTTCTCGATGCATCGGATCAGGCTCTAGTACAGCGCTTTGAATCTACAAGGCGTCCGCATCCCCTTCAAGGTAAAGGTCGCATCGTTGATGGAATTGCAGCAGAACGAGAAAAACTTCAAGATCTCTTGGCTCAATCAGATGTCGTTATTGATACATCTAACTTAAATGTGCACCAATTAGAGAAGCGAACTGCAGAAATATTTGCCCAAGGCTTGACGCATTCGGTTCGAGTAAACGTTCTCTCTTTTGGATATAAATACGGAATACCAGTAGATGCAGATCTGGTCCTCGATTGTAGATTTATACCCAACCCTCACTGGATTCCAGAGCTTCGTCCTCTTACAGGTTTGGATGACAAAGTGAAATCAAATGTTCTTGCTAATCCCGGTGTTACTGAATTCGTAAATTCATATGTTTCGGTAATAAACCAGATGTTGTCCGGATACTTACGCGAAGGAAAGAAATATGTGACAGTTGCTATTGGATGCACGGGTGGAAGGCATCGCAGTGTTTCGGTTGCACGTGAGATTGCGATGAAATTAGATGGAGAACGAGATGGATTTACTGTAAGTGCTCACGCTTCTCACCGAGATGTTGGACGGGAATGAATTTAGAAAAAAACTCTCCAGTCGTTTGTTTGGGCGGGGGACATGGTTTAGCAGCAACGCTATCTGCGGTAAGAAAAATTACTTCCGATATAACTGCGATTGTCACAGTTGCTGACAATGGCGGTTCAAGTGGTCGTCTTCGCCAGGAATTTCCCATATTCCCACCGGGAGATCTCAGAATGGCTCTTGCTGCATTGTGCGCTGATGATCCATGGGGAAGAAGCTGGGCAGATATTTTGCAATATAGATTCACGAGCAATGGGCCGCTCAATGGTCACGCAGTGGGAAATCTTTTACTAGCTGCGTTATGGGATAGAGATGTTGATCCGGTTCAAGGTTTAGATCGCGTAGCCGAACTTCTGAAAGTGGTTGGCAGAGTTCTGCCCATGGCAAGTGTTCCTCTTGATATTGAAGCGAGCTTTATCGATGCCGGACAGATACAACACGTACGTGGGCAAGTAGAAGTTGCAACAGCAAAAGGTAAATTGGAGTCATTGCATCTGGTTCCTGAAAATCCTAAGGCGCTACCCGCTGCACTTAAAGCAATAGATGAAGCGAGATGGATCACGGTTGGCCCTGGTTCGTGGTTCTCAAGTGTTCTGCCACATTTTCTGGTTCAAGAACAATTGCGAGCACTAGAGAAATCTTCTGCGCAGAAGATAATTATTCTTAATCTTGATTCTCATCCAGAGGCCCAAGCGGATGAATTCGCCGGATACACACCGATTGAACACCTTGAAATGCTCCGCGAGTACGCACCACGTATGAATATCGATCATGTATTAGTAGATCAGTATGAATTGGGGGATAGCCAAAGGCTTCAACTTCTTGTTGAGAGTTTTGGGGGGAAGTTACATATTTCAGATTTGCGTAATTCTCCTGGCAGTCTTCATCACGATGTTGAAAAACTATTTTCTCTTTTGAGCCACATCATGGGCCAATCTTTGGTTGGATAAGCACATGGCAATGACATCAGCTGTAAAGGATGAACTCAGTCGTTTGGCAATAACCAAGCCTTGTTGTCGAAAAGCCGAAGTTTCTTCCCTTCTTCGCTTTGCCGGCGGATTACATATAGCAGCAGGCAAGATTGTTATTGAAGTAGAGCTAGACACAGCCCAGAGTGCTCGGCGACTACGTAAAGATATTTCAGATATTTACGGACACGAAAGTGACTTGGCTGTTCTTTCATCGAGTGGATTACGAAAAGGTTCGCGTTATGTTGTTCGCGTGATCAACGAAGGTGAAGCGCTGGCTCGTCAAACTGGTTTAGTTGATGCAAATTCTCGACCTGTTCGTGGATTGCCCCCGCAAGTTGTCTCTGCCGCAATATGTGACTCTGAAGCAGCATGGCGCGGTGCATTCATTGCTCATGGTTCGTTGACCGAACCAGGTCGTTCATCGTCCCTTGAAATCACATGCCCCGGACCTGAAGCAGCTCTCGCACTTGTTGGTGCAGCACGTCGTCTAAATA
>JACCDK011217320.1_pt1 | contig 10270 bp, 9 predicted proteins | sample 7445871 | NCBI WGS metagenome assembly JACCDK01 (sample SAMN15323436, study PRJNA562643) | freshwater metagenome | isolation source: river surface water | place: USA:Blue River Watershed | collected 2017-08-15
GCTGATCACGCTGTCCACCATGCTGGCTCCGGGTACAATGACGGTCACCCGAGGCGCTTCACGCGCCGCCTCTGTCTGCGCGGCGGGTGAATTGCCCCCGCCAAGGAAGCGAGACGCGAGAACGGCGAGAATGACGACGCCCATGATCACCGCGATAATGATGGTCCGCCGCTTCTTTTGAGCTGCTTCAAAGCCGATTGACTCTTCGAGGGCGTCCGCATCGCGGGTAAAGTTGGTTTCCACGTTCATTATATTCGCTTTCAGCCTGACTCTTGGGTCAAGGGATTAGATAAGGTGTATTATCGAAATAAGTCACCGAGCACAAGGCATTTGCCACGCTCTCTTCATCGCTTCGCGACGCATTTGGTTGTGCGCCTTATTTTTGGCAAGGGCGAGACGATGAAAACCTAATCTTTTTTGGGTTGCAAAGCGGTATTTTCTGCCGAACCATGCCGAACAGGCAAAGGAGAGGAGCGTCGCTATGGAAATCTTTGGCGGGTCGGGTTGGTTTATGACAATTATGCTCGGCGGGGTCGCGGGTGCCATTGGAAAGCTGCTAATGCCCGGCAAAGATCCGGGCGGTTTTGTCATCACCGTGCTGTTGGGCATTGCCGGCGCGTTGCTGATGACTCTGCTGGGCTGGGCCGTCGGTTGGTATGATCGAGGTGACGGGGCGCACATATTGGCGGCCATTATCGGATCTGTCATTCTTCTGTTCATCTATCGCCAGGTAAATAAGGGCCGCAGCGGGCCTCCCCGCCTGTAGAGCCTGATCTTGGTAGAATAAGCGAAGGGACTGGAGCATGGGTAACTGGGTTTTCAAAGGCGTAACAATTGCCCTGCTTGCTGTCTCAGGCCCCGCATTGGCGACCGATCCGGCCTCTGTGGCAGGGGATGGCACACGGTTGGAGCTGCAAGCGCGGGGTGCTGTTCGGGTGGTTCCGGATCTGCTGATGCTCAGGGCGGGTGTCGTCACGCAGGCCGCAGATGCGGCAACGGCGATGCGCGATAATGCGGTGCGCATGGCGCGTGTGCTGGCTGCCTTGCGGCAGGCAGGCCTCAAGGGTCATGAGATTCGTACCGACTCGGTCTCACTCATGCCGCAATATCGCTATGCGCCGAATGAAGCCCCAAGCGTCACCGGATATCAGGCGAGCAATAGCCTCTCGATACGCGTTCGGGATTTGGCGCGCGCTGGCAGCATTATCGATGCGCTTGTTGCGCAGGGCGTCAATCAGATTGAAGGGCCGATGTTCCTCGTCGAAGATCGGACGGCAGCCGAGGATCGTGCCCGTGTGTCGGCGCTTCAGATTTTGCAGGCGCGGGCTGCACTCTATGCTCGATCTGCCGCTATGACCGTCCATCGGATTGTCTCGATCAGCGAAACGGCCGATCTGGCGTCACCCTCTCCCTATCTCATGGCCCGGTCTGCTGCAGCGGCCACCGGTCAAGCGCCAACCGAGATTTTGGCTGGAGAACAGGACGTTTCTGTGACCGTGACCGCTGTGTTTGAGATGCGGCCGGCCAAGCAAGGCTTAGGGCTCTGATCTGCGGCCAAAGATGTTTGCCCAGCGCAACAGGCCAAGGCCAATCAGGCTTGTCCCCGAAGCGATACCATAGACAAGCGGGGAAAGTCCCCCGAAGAGTGTGCCGCCATTGGCGACAAGCGCGGCGATAAGGCTGATAGCGCTGCCCATTAGGATATTGACTAAGGCCTCTGTCCCTTGAAAGTCGCGCTTCACCGCCGTGACGGCCCAACCCAGAACGCCACCCAGCAATAACAAGAGAAGCATATTCGTCATTGCTTCGGCCTAGCAACCTCGCGCGGTGCAATCAATTCGGCGGCCTTCATTCTCCTTTGATCCCGCTAGTAACGGCGCCGACGGTCTTCTAAGCTTTTGTAGTGCTGTAAACGGGTCACGCGCAGACCGGGTAGCCCGGATTGCGCAATTGCGCGCTGCCATTCGCCTAATTCTTCTTCGCTCAGGCCATAACGGTCGCATACCTCAACAGCCGTTAATAGTCCGCCATTTACGGCCGCCACAATTTCTGCCTTGCGCCGGGCCACCCAGCGTTTGGTGGAGGGCAGCGGCAGCGTCTCCAGCGTGAGCGGTTCGCCCAAGGGGCCAATCACCTGTGTCGGGCGAGCTTTCGGTGTCTCGCTCATTGTTCACCTCATTCAACAAGAGTTGTTGATCAGTCCCCTTTAACCGGGATGATTAAAGGCGGAATAAATCATCAAGGTTAACAAAAAGGGCATCAGAACAGATAAATCTTATGTCCCTCTTTTGTGCTGCAATTTGTCCGCCAAGGCATTAAAGGCGCGACCTATGATCGACCTGTTTCAGTTGGATGGCCCGGCCAAGGCCCGCCGCATTGTGGTTGCGATGTCGGGCGGTGTGGATTCGTCGGTCGTGGCCGCCCTGGCCGCGCAAACGGGTGCTGAGACAATTGGGATCACGCTTCAGCTTTATGATCATGGGGCCGCGGTGAGCAGAGCCGGCAGCTGTTGCGCTGGCCGCGATATCCGCGATGCCCGTGCCGTCTGCGACCAGCTGGGCATCGCGCATTATGTGTTTGATCATGAAAGCCGGTTCCGGGAAACGGTGATCGATCAATTTGCCAATGACTATATGAACGGGCGGACGCCCATTCCTTGTGTCCGGTGCAATATGGGGGTCAAGTTCACCGATCTGTTCCGGCTTGCCAAGGATTTGGGGGCCGATTGTCTCGCCACCGGCCATTATGTCCGCCGGGTCGAGGGGGCAGAGGGTGCGGAATTGCACCGGGCGCATGATCCCGCGCGGGATCAAAGCTATTTTCTGTTCGCAACCTTGCCCGAGCAGCTTGATTATCTGCGCTTTCCGCTGGGTGGTATGCCTAAGGCGGATGTCCGCGCCATTGCTAGCACTCTGGGTCTGGGCGTTGCCGCAAAACCCGATAGTCAGGATATCTGCTTTGTGCCCAATGGTGATTATGCATCGGTCGTCCGTAGGGTGCGGCCAGAGGCGGAAGCCGATGGGGCGATTGTCGATATGGAAGGCCGGGAACTTGGTCGGCATCGCGGGCTGATCCATTACACTGTGGGTCAACGTCGGGGGCTGGAGATTGGCGGGTTGGCGGAACCGCTTTACGTTGTCCGGCTCGATGCAGAAAAGCAGCAGGTTGTGGTCGGGCCGAAGCGGGCTCTTGCCGTATCGGCCGCCCGCATTACTGATCCCAATTGGCTCGCCACCGTGGAAGGCAGGCCGGTGTTGGCAAAGGTGCGGTCGCTGGCCAAACCCGTCCCCGCCCGTATCCGGGGGGACTGGCTTGTTTTTGACGATGCCGAATATGGCGTCGCGCCGGGACAGGCGGCTGTCCTTTATGACGGCGATCAGGTGCTGGGCGGCGGGTGGATTGAAGAAACACGCAGCGCCGTAGCCGAGATGATTGGCGCCTGATTAGGGGCCACTTGCTTTCCAAGGCGGCACGATTAGGCTGGCTGCAAAATTGGGGAGTTGATGCGATGGCGAGTTTGCAGGCACGGGCCTTTGCCTTTTTTTTGCGCACCACAGGCTTTGTTCGGAAAAATTTTACAGGTGGCCCGACACTGCATCACTCCATCGCAAAAGCGCGACAGGCGCCGCGCCAATTGCCAACCGCTAAGCAGCGGATGAAACACGATATCCGCGAAGAAATTTTCGACGGGCATCCCGTCTGGCACATTGCGCCAAGGCAAGGGGGCGGCCGGACGCTGCTCTATTTCCATGGCGGCGGTTATGTCTATGCGGCAACGAATTTTCACTGGTCGTTCCTGTGTCATTTAGCCGAAGCACATAACATTGCCGTCATCGCGCCTCTTTATCCGCTCGCGCCAGAACATGCGGCAGAGACAACAACGCGTTTTGCGCTGGACCTTTATCGCCATGTTCTCGCGTCGCATTCTGCTGAAAATCTTGTGATGGGCGGCGACAGTGCAGGTGCGGGACTGACTGCGGCAACATTGATGGCTGCGCGCGATGCGGGCTTGCCCTTGCCGGTGCGCGCGTTACTCATTTGTCCTTGGCTCAATGCCGCGCCTGACCATCCCGATCAGGTCCTGATTGAGCCGCGTGATGCGCTTTTGACGCGCAGTGGTATTGCCGATGCCGGGCGGATCTATGCGGGTGCGCTGCCTGTCACCGACCCGCGTGTGAGCCCCATCCATGGCGACTGGTCCGGCATGCCGCCACTTTATGTGCTGAGCGGCGGGGATGATATTTTGGTCGTCGATGCGCGCGCTTTACAGGCGCGCCTGCCCGATCATGTCTATCAGGAAGAGGCTGGGATGATCCATGACTGGCCCATCTTTACCTTCCCCGAAAGCCGTGCTGCACAGAAGCGGATGGCTGCGTTCATCAACGCTTAGGGCGCTGATTGATCAGGGGTAAAGCAAGCTTTCGGCCCAGCTTTCCCCGGCACGCAGGAACAGGCGGCGATGGTGTAGCCGGTGTTCCCGGTCTTCCCAGAATTCGATTCTTGTGGGTGTGACGCGATAGCCGCTCCAATGCGGCGGACGCGGAACATCCTGTCCTTCATAACGAGCGCGCACCTCTTCAAAGCGGGCTTCGAACACATCCCTGTGACTAAGCGGTGTCGATTGGAGCGAGGCCCAAGCCCCAAGCTGTGAATCACGACCGCGCGTTGCGAAATAGGCATCTGCCTCTGCTGCCGTTACGGGCGCGACTGCACCTTCAATCCGCACCTGTCGCCGCAAAGACTTCCAATGGAAAAGGAGCGCGACTTGGGCATTTTCAGCCAATTGTCCACCCTTGCGGCTCTGCTGGTTGGTGTAAAATACAAAGCCATCTGGCCCATGCCCTTTCAGCAACACCATCCGCACACTGGGCTGGCCATCCGCACCCGATGTCGCAAGCGCCATGGCATTGGAATCATTGACCTCACTCTCACGCGCTGCGCGAAACCATGTGTCGAAGAGGGAAAAGGGATCGGTCATGTCTCCTCATCTAGCTAGGCCCGGCGCGCCTGGCCAGTCCTCTCGACAAGCCCACCATCTTTCGATCCTGTGCGATGACTTATTGTCATATATTGACTATTGAAAGCGATAATATAAAAAAGACTGATAAGGTTTAGGCGCACAACACGAGGTCGACTTGGGGGTCGGTCCTCCGCCGCCAGCCCATCTCGCATGTCAGTCGCGTCAAAAACGCGGCGACCCAACGACGCAAAACAAAGCAATGTAAATTCCAAAAGGGGACAAGATTGTGAAAATAAAGACAAAAAGCGCAAGCCTGAAAGCCGGTGTTGCACCGATCGTATTGGGCATCGCCCTCCTAGCAACACCGTCTTATGCGCAGCCTGCAAATGCAGGCGCCGCCGCAGATGAGATTGTGGTGACGGGGTCGCGCATCGCACGGCCGAATGTCGAGTCTGCAAGCCCAGTTACGGTTGTTTCTTCTGAGGCCATCAAGGAGTTTGGGGCTACAAAGGTCGAAGATCTGACCAATTCTTTGCCGCAGGTTTTCGCTGGTCAGAATTCTGGCGTTTCTAACGGCGCAGACGGCACGGCGACAATTAACCTCCGTGGCTTGGGTGCGAGCCGGACCGTTGTGTTGATTGACGGTCGTCGGCTCATGCCCGGCAATATCGGCGGCGGTTCTGGCGCCGACTTGAACTTTATTCCGGCGTCTCTTGTCTCTGGCGTTGAACTGCTAACGGGTGGGGCGTCAGCGACTTATGGCGCGGATGCCGTTGCTGGCGTTGTAAACTTTAAGATGAATCGAAAGTTCGAGGGCGTCCGTGTTGATGCCCAATATGGTTTTTATCAGCATGCGAATAACAATTCCATCCGCGACATCGTCAACCAGCGCTTTACGGCGCCCGAAGGCAATTTGGTGACGGGAAGCGGGTATGACGCCAATATCGCGTTGGGTGCAGGCTTCGATGACGGACGCGGTCATGTTGTTGCCTATGGCGGCTATCGTAAAGAAAGCACTATCACGCAAGATAAGTATGATTATTCCGTCTGCTCATTAAACCCGGACGAAGATAATGCCGGCTTTGCTTGTGGCGGCTCTGGCACGCCGGCACGCGCGCGTTTTGGTGGTCTGTTAGACTCAAATGCGGCGCGCACGCAGGCAAAAGATGTGGATGGCAACCTTATTGTCAACGATGACGGTAGTCCGAAACTGGCTCCGGCGAAGCAGCTTTCCACCCAGACTTTGCTGGATAGCAATGCTCTTCGCACATATTCGAGCTTGACGGACGCATTTAACTTCGGCCCGGCAAATTTTTATAGGCGTCCGTCGCAACGCTATTCTGCCGGCGCTTTTGCTGAATATGAAATCAACGACTCTTTGAAGCCCTACATGGACTTGATGTTCATGGACTATTCCACGGATGCTCAAATCGCGCCGTCGGGCGCTTTTTATGGCACGCGAGTGGTCAATTGTGATAATCCTCTGCTACTTGCCAATGCTGCTTTGTCGAAGCTGGTCTGCCAAACGCCCGGCACGACCGTGGGATCGAAGCCGACCAGCACAGTTGGTCAGGCGACCGATGCGACAATCTTGATCGGGAAGCGCAATATCGAAGGCGGAAACCGTTACAATGATATCGGCTTTAACCAGTTCCGGATCGTGACGGGCCTGCGTGGCGATATCTTAGAGGGCTGGGCTTATGATGCCTATGTTCAAGTTGGTCAGATCAAAGTTGCAAACACCTATCGCAACGATGTGTCCAACACTCGTATTGACCGCGCATTGCAAGTCGTCAGCGTCAACGGCGTGCCGACATGCAAATCGGTCGTCGATGGCTCTGACCCAAGTTGTGTGCCCTATAATGTCTTCAACGCGGGTGGTATTTCGTCAGCCGCTGCCGCCTATATCGGCATTCCATTGGTTTTGACCGGGACGACCAAAGAAAAAGTCTTTGCTGGTCAGATCACGGGAGATCTTGGCACATTGGGTGTTCAGTCGCCGATTGCTAACGAACCAGTGAAAGTTGCGATTGGCTATGAATATCGCAAAGAGTCTCTCGCGACGCAGCCAGACCAATCTTTTATTAATGGAGATGGTGCTGGTCAGGGCGGCCCGACTCTGCCCATCGCGGGATCCTACGCCGTTAAAGATGTCTTCGCTGAATCCTCACTCCCGCTCATTTCCGATGTCAGTTTTGCAAAGGAAGTTTCGGTCGAACTCGGATTTCGTCATTCGTCTTATGACGTGACTGGCTCAAAGACGAAGAATTCTGCCGATACATGGAAAATTGCGGGTTCGTGGAAGCCAGTCGACGATATCACATTCCGCGCCTCACGGAACCGGGCGGTGCGATCCCCTAATATTGGAGAGCTGTTCCAAAACCAATCGATTGGCCTTTTTGGCGGCTCTGATCCTTGCGCGGGGGAAGCGCCGAAACCGACGGTGGCGCAATGTGCGAAAACCGGGCTGCCGGCATCGCTCTATGGCTCTTTGACACCCAATTCGGCCGAGCAGTATAACGAGTTTGGGGGTGGAAATCTGGATTTGCGTCCTGAAAAGGCGGATTCCTGGACAGCTGGCATCGTTTTGACGCCGAAGGCGCTTTTGCAAGGCTTCACGGCTTCTGTAGATTATTATAACATCAAAGTGGCAGACGCTGTTGGGACCATTGGGTCGCAGGTTATCTTGAACCAATGTATTTCGACGGGCGATCCGTTTTTCTGCTCCAAGATCAATCGGACCCCGGGATCCGGTCCATCGGCTGGGTCGCTTTGGATTGATGAAACAGGCTTTGTGAATAATCTAACCACGAACACGGGATCGTTCACGTCTTCGGGCGTGGATGTTAATGCCGATTACGTGACGTCCATTGGTAACAACAAGGTGAAGTGGGAGTTTGTCGGTACATGGCTGGACAAATATATTCAGCAGCCTCTGACAAATGGCTTTACCTATGATTGCGCGGGTTATTTCGGGACAAGCTGCGGCCGCCCGAATCCGGTGGTCCGTTTCAATACGAATTTGAAGTTCACGACGGCCAATGACTTTGCTGTCACCGTCCGCTGGCGCTATTTGAGCGGAGTGACCGTGGATACGGAAAGCCCTGATGAAGACATTGCATCGCCAGGCGCCGCACCCACAGTGGATAAGCGGATCAACTCGCAGTCCTATTTCGATCTGTTGCTGACAGTTCCGTTGCGGGATGCGATGAAGTTCCGGATCGGCGTCAACAACGTGTTGGATCGGGACCCGCCGTTAATCAGCCAAGCCTCTTTGGGAAGCGCGGGGAATGGCAACACCTATCCTGGAACTTACGACCATCTCGGCCGGAACATTTTTGTTAACTTGAGCGCGGACTTTTAAGATTGGTCGCGGTCTAATTGCTTCAGGGCGGTAGGGTGTTCCCTGCCGCCCTTTTTTAGGCGCAACACTTATTGCCCGGTGCAGGCCATGCAAATGCGGAGTATCGAAAAAGCGGCCGATGACGCTGCGGGCAGAGGAGATTTTGCTGCGGCTGAACAGCTCCTCTTGCATGTCGCAGCTGAACGCCCAGATGATGAAGATATTTGGCTAAAGCTTGCGGCAATTCAAAGAGCCGCAGGCAAGCTATTGGATGCTCAGTCCAGCGTTTTTCAAGTGCTGCGACAACATCCGCGTGACTTCCGCGCCCTCTTGATGCGCGCACAACTCCTGCAGCTTAGCGGTCACTATGATGACGCTGGAGAAGCCTTTGGGCGCGCATTGGCCAATGCGCCCGTCAGTCCTCCACCCATGTTGGAGAGGGCGGTCCGCATGGCGCGCCATCAATATCAGAAATGGCAGCAGCGGCAGCTGGTAAAACTTCGCCAGAGTGTGAGCGATGCCGGCAGTCTGCCCGACAAGATGGACCTATTTGTTAAAGCTGCGCTTCGGATCACAGCTCCGGATCGCGCGGGGCCGACGCATTATTGCTACCCGGGCCTTCCCGAGATTGAGTTTTATGACGCGACGCGCTTCGGTTGGATGAACGACCTTGAGGCGGCAGTTGACGATATTCAGCGCGAATTTGACAACTTATTTCGATCCAAGACAGGAATTCTGGTCCCTTATGTGCAATATGCAGACGGCATACCAACCGACCAGTGGGCGTCGCTCAATAACAATCCTGATTGGACAGTTCTCCATCTTTACGACCGTGGGCAACGCATAGACGTCAATAGCCGCCATTGCCCCATAACCATGACATGGCTTGATGCGCTCCCTCAGCCAAAAATTAAGGGCGCCGGCCCAAATGCCATGTTTTCAATACTCGCGCCGCATTCTCACATTCCGCCGCATACGGGAGTGTCCAATACACGGCTCGTCTGCCATCTGCCGTTGGTTGTTCCAGACGGGTGCACCTTTAGGGTGGGTGGAACGACACGGCATTGGCAACGCGGCAAGGCTTGGGTTTTTGACGATACCATTGAGCACGAAGCGCATAATCCCACGGATCACCCCCGTGTTATCTTAATCGCCGATGTTTGGCAGCCGGACCTTTCGGCGGACGAGCAAGCCGGCATAGCGGCCGTTATTGCAGAAGGCGCGCGACATATTCATCGCTTATAAGTTGATATTCTTAAACTAGGTCTACCCGGTTGCGTACCCATGCGGCCCAAGGGGTGCAGCCATCATGGCCGCTGAGCCTAGGGTTGGCTCATGACAGCGCCAGATCAAGCGTCTGCCTCTATCCCACTGATTAAACTGCCGGGACCATTTTGCGCGACCTGATGCGAGACCCGTTTTGGGTTCAAGCTGCCGATATCCGGCGCTGACTTCCAAAAAATCGATCAGAAAACCAACCTCAAAGGCGTGTTAAATTAAACCATTAAACTAGCCGATTAGGTTATTTGAATAATCGTAAAGAACAAAGCAATTCTCCCAAAAATCTAGAATTTTCCTTTCATTTTTTGGTGTTGCAGAAAAATCACAGTCCGATCCTTATCCGCCGTTTCGACGAAATTAACATTGCCTGTCGCGCCCGACATGCGCAGGGGGCGATCAGGGCGTCATCCGATTTTGGGAAAAACGGTGACGCTAAGTGATGGAAATTAAACAGTTTCTAAAGTCTTTTAACAGGGGGATTAATCCGTGAAGACGACCCAGAAAATTTCAAGCCTGAAGGCTGGCGTGGCGCCAGTCGTTCTTGGTTTTGCCATGCTCGCCACGCCAGTTGCTGCGCAGACCGTCGATAATGGTTCGATTGTTGTGACCGGCACGCGCATTGCGCGGCCCGACCTGCAGGCGACAAGCCCGATCACAAGCGTGACCGCTGAGCAATTTGACCTGAC
>JACCDK010598530.1_pt1 | contig 10268 bp, 7 predicted proteins | sample 7445871 | NCBI WGS metagenome assembly JACCDK01 (sample SAMN15323436, study PRJNA562643) | freshwater metagenome | isolation source: river surface water | place: USA:Blue River Watershed | collected 2017-08-15
GAGGGTTCGATGGACATGGCACAACGCATTTGTTCTTTAGTTCACTCGATTCGTAAGGTGCATAAATTAAAAGTACGTCAGCCATTGGCGCAGGTATTAGTTCCGGTATTGCAGGAGTCGGTGCGTGAGCAGATTCGTAAGGTGGAGGATTTGATCAAGTCGGAGGTCAATGTGAAATGGGTCAATTACTTAGATGATGCTTCCGGCGTATTGAGCAAAAAAGTTAAACCGAACTTCAAGGCCTTGGGTCCGAAATTTGGAAAAGACATGAAGGCCGTTGCCGAGGTTATATCGAATATGCAGGCGTCCGATTTGGCTCAAATTGAATCCACGGGTTCGGCAAGTTTGCAGGGATTTGAGATAGCATTGGGTGATATTGAAATTGTTACTGAAGACATGCCGGGTTATTTGACGGCCTCGGAAGCTGGCTTGACGATTGCCTTAGATAATACATTAACGCCGGAACTAGTCCAAGAAGGGATGGCGCGTGAGTTTGTGAATCGCATTCAGAATTTACGCAAGGATTCGGGATTTGATGTTATTGATAAGATTGCGATTGTGGTGGAACAAGGTCCTGTGGCTTGGATGGAAAGTATTCAGGTATTTGGTGCGTATATCCAACAAGAAGTTCAAGCCTTACGCATTTCGATTGAACCTGCTTTGTCGGGCGAAAAATCCGAATTAGTGATGGACGATGTTTGTTTATATGCACAAATTCAAGTTGTAAACGAATAAGCGATGGTATTCAATTCCTTGCATTTTTTGGTGTTTTTTGGAATTGTTACCTCCGCCTATTTCTTGCTGGCGCATCGATTTCGCTGGTTTTGGCTCTTAGTCGCTTCATGTTATTTTTACATGGCCTTTGTGCCGGTGTATCTGCTCATTTTGTTAGCAACGATTGTAATTGATTATTGGGCGGGTATTTATCTTGAGAAATTTCAGGGACGACGCAAAAAGCTTTTTTTAGCCGCCAGTTTATTGGCCAATATTGCGGTATTGGCGGTTTTTAAATATTATGGATTTATATCCAGCAATGTGTTTCATCTGACACATTGGTTGGGGCATGAGATTCATTTACCAAGTTTATCCATTTTACTGCCTATTGGTTTATCCTTTCATACTTTCCAGGCAATGAGTTATACCATCGAGGTATACCGTGGCCACCAGAAGGCAGAGCGGAATTTCGGGATTTATAGTTTGTATGTCATGTTTTACCCGCAGTTGGTTGCAGGTCCTATTGAGCGCCCTCAGAATTTACTCCATCAATTTTATCAGGAACATCATTGGGATAGCAATCGTGTCAAAGCAGGTCTTTTGCAGATGTTGGAGGGGCTCTTTAAAAAGGTTGTCATTGCAGACCGCTTAGCGATTTTGGTGGATTCGGTTTATTCATCTGTGGGGACACAATCGCGCACTCATTTAATTTTGGCCTCTGTTTTTTATTCATTTCAGATTTACTGTGATTTTTCAGGATATTCGGATATCGCAATCGGGGCTGCTCGGGTGATGGGATTTAATTTAATTGATAATTTCAAAGCACCTTACACTGCCAAGTCTATTCCTGAGTTTTGGAGAAAATGGCATATCTCGCTTTCGACATGGTTTAAGGATTATGTGTATTTTAGTTTGGGTGGGAACCGTGTATCTGTTCCTCGTTGGTATTTGAATATCATGCTGGTCTTTCTGATTTCGGGATTATGGCATGGAGCCAGTTGGAACTTTGTTATTTGGGGCTTTTTACATGGCCTCTTCCAATTGTTGGGATTTATGATCAATCGAAAATTTCCTTCCTTGGCTGCAGATCAGATCCGGGGGATGGCGGCAACGGTTTTTTACCGTTTGCTGACGTTTATGTTGGTTAATTTTGCTTGGGTGTTTTTCCGTTTGGTTCATTTTTCAGACATACAGGCGTATTTCAAGCAATTGGTTTGGAATTTGCCGAGTCAGGGAACTTTGGGCATGAATCTGAATGAAATTCTTTGTAGCGTTTTACTTATTTTGGGACTTTATGGATGGGATTTAAGGGGTTTTGCCCTGCGTAATTTGCCTGCCAAGTACTTTTTCTTTTTGGTCCCTGTTTTATTGTTGATTATTTATTTCTTTGGCGTATTTAGTTTGAAACAGTTTATTTATTTTCAATTCTAATGAAAAAGGGCCTGGCTTTATTGGTTTTAGTCGTTTGTTCAGGAATACTGATGGTGGCGAGTTCCCAACAGGGTATGGCTTGGTTGACGCGCGTACGCTACATGCCACAGGATTATTGGGGTTCTGATAAATATAAATTTGGAGATCTTTATGGGATTTCCTACCTCCCTGAATTCAAGGTTGAGAACGACAAGGCGGGTGTTAGAAAACCGGAATTAAAGTCGGCCAATAAGGATCTTCAAGTATACGTAATTGGGGATAGTTATTTTTACAGTTCGTTTGATTTGGTTCCCGATTATTTTGAAAGAGCTCAGTCTTTGCAGTTTGTCAAGTGGGATGGACAATTTCCCTCTTCCTGGGAATCATCGAAGGATTCTGCTCGCAAGGTTTTGTTGGTGGAGTGTGTGGAGCGTAATGTCTTATCGGTGGTCAAATTAGCTAATGTTCAAGGGATTTTTGAGCCCAAGGAGGAGGAAAAATCCAAGGTGGGTTGGGAGGCAATGAATGCAGCAGTAAGCGATTGGTTGTATCACCCCACGCTGGAAGCCAATCTTTCTTTTGCACTTTTTGATATGTCTATTTTTTCAATGATTAAACAGGCGAAAGCGTCTTTTAATCAGTCGATATTTGGACGTTCGCCGGCGGGTGTCGTATTGGCCCAGACAAGGGATTTTTTATATTTGGAGCAGACGGTGGACCCGAATGCAACGGGCAGTTCATTCAAGCCGGTTGGGGAGCTTGAGTATCAAGCTTTGTTGAAGGAGATGGATTTAATTGAATCTTATGCGAAGCGCAAGGGCTTTGATGAGGTTATCTTCAGCTTTATTCCAAATCCTGCATCCGTATTATTAACGGAAGGGAAAGCGTACAATCAATTTGTTCCTACGGTAGCTAAATTAGCTCAATCGCGGTTTTTATTTATTGACCCTACGGATAAACTTCGGGTTAATGCGGCTCAAAATTTTTTCCGAAATGATTCGCATTGGAATCCCAATGGCGCGAAAATTTGGTTAGATTTATCCAATGAACTCTTGTTAAGTTTGCCAAAGAAATAATCATGATAAAACGCGCGCCAAGGGTAGCTAAGAACTTATCAGTCGTACTTGTTTTTGTTTTATCGACACTCATTTTTACCCCTTTATTCGGACAAAAAATAAGCTCTTTGAAGAGTCAAGCAGCTCGAGAGGCGCTTTTTCAGGAGGGGATGCGGAATTACATAAAAGAGGATTTTGCGGAGGCGATTCTGGTTTGGGAGAGTTTAGTATCCATTGTCCCCAACGAACCGGGAATCTATTTTTATTTGGCAAAGGCCCATTTATCGGATAAAAATAAGCGTCGCAGCTTAGAATATGCCCGCAAAGCCCATGAGCTTTCCCCTTATTCGTTGGACTATGGCCTATTTTATGCCGAGCAGTTATTGGCCGACCAGCAAATTCCGGAAGCCATTGCCTGTCTGACAAAATTAAGTCAATATGATGAAGGGCATCCGGAAGTTAATCTTTTGCTTGCGCAGGCCTACCTGTGGTCGGCGCAAGGAAATCTTGCCTTGGAGGCACTTGACCGGGCGGATCACTACGTAGGGGAATATCCTGCAATTATTCGGACGAAGGTTTTTATTTATTTAAAGCAAAAGCAATTAATTAAGGCCTTGCAGGCGGGGCTACGGATGGTGGAGTTGGATGATGAGGAGATGGTTCTTTCTTGGGATCAAATGGATGTCGCCTGGGAGCTTTGTAAATCGGATTCGATCAAGGTAGATTTATTGAACATGCAAAAAAGAAATCCGGAACAAGGGCAGTTTGCATTGCTTTTAACGAATGTTTTTTTGCAAGAAAAGAATTTTGATTCCACACTTGTTCAATTGCGGCTTGCCGCCCTCGATCATGAGGTGTTACCTTCCATGGTGGCCCAGATAACCATGAAAGTGTTTGAACAAATTGATGATCCGATCAAATGGGAGCAGGCAAGTCAGTTGGCGAGTTATTGGATATCCATGTATCCCAATGAGCCTCGCTTTCTAGCAATTCAAGGGGATTTATATGTGAGCGCCTCTAAGATTGAACAGGGTCAGCGCTATTATTTACAGGCTGCTCGCATGGGGGAGCCAAAGTATGAAGTATGGTCGCGAATTATTCAGTTGGATTTTGAGATGAATGCCATTGATAGCGCGAGTGTTCATTTAGCTGAGGCGTTGCGGCATTTCCCCACACAGGGTTTTTTGAATTTTCAAAAAGGATTTGCCTCGTATTTGAAGGGGGACATTCATCAATCCATTCAGTATTTGGAAATTGCGAAAGGAATCATCAAGGCATCCGACAATTGGAATCAACAGTTATATTCGATTATGGGGGATGTTTATCATGCATTGGGCCGACATAAAGAGTCGGATTTGTCTTTTGAGCGTGTGTTACAACTCAATCCCATGGATGAACATGTATTGAACAATTACAGTTATTATTTATCCTTGCGGAAAGAGCAATTGGACAAAGCGGAGCGAATGTCCAAAAAATTGGTGGATCAGTTTCCGCATGAGTCCACTTACCTGGATACATTTGCTTGGGTTTTGTATCAGCAAGGTAATTACACGGAGGCATTGAAGTATTTGGATTTGGCACTTGAATCAGGGAAATCATTAAGTTCGGCTATTTGGGAACACCATGGGGATGCACTCTTTCGCTTAGGGCGAGTTGATGAGGCCCTGAAGAGCTGGAAAAAAGCAAGGGATTTGCCAAATGCAGATCAAAATCTGGATAAAAAGATTAAGATGAAGCGAATTGTCGAAAATTGAGATAATTTTGCATATTCAACGTATGATGGCACGTCTAATTTGTATTTTATGGGTTCTGGTGTATTTGTCGGCTTGTAAGTCAACAATCCCAACGACAATCCCTGTACAGGCCAAGTTGTTAGACAGTACCACTTTGGTAAAACCTGCTATTGATTCCAGTAAAGCCCAACAATTACTTGCGGAAGAACGCCCGAATGAAGTTGACTCCAAAGAGGCAGCTGATGAATTGGCGTTTAGTTATTTAAAAGCAAAGTCTCGAGTAGCGTGGAAATCGGGAAGTAACACGGACAATTATACGGTCGATATTCGCGTTAAAAAGGATAGTTTGATTTGGGTGACGATTTCGCAAGCAGGCTTGGCGGGGGCCACCGGATTGTTTACGCAGCAACGAATTCAGTTCTACCAGAAATTGAGTGGAGACTATTACGATTTAAGCTACGATAGTTTGAGTACCATGATGGGTTTTCGAGTCGATTATCGCGTGTTACAATCCTTGATTGTGGGGAATCAGCCCTTCAAGAAAAATAACTCGCGGGTCATTCGTGAGAATGAGAATATCATCATTAAGCAAGATTCAGGTCGGATTAAGATAGATAACATGGTGGGGCCTAATCGTAAGTTGAAGAAATTGCTCGTGCGAGATGAACCCTCGAGTAATAAGTTGACCTTAGATTTTGAGGAATTTACGAGTTTGAATCAGGTTATTTTTCCGTTTTCGAGTCAGATAACTTTGGATGTAAAAAATAAGGAGAATGTACGGGTGACGACGGTAATTCAAATAAAGTATTCAAAAGTTGAACTTTTGGATACCCCATTGGAATTCCCTTTTCGAATCCCAGCTAAATTTTTGAAAAAGTAATGCGGTATATAGGTGTTGTCATTTTGATTTTTTGTGTATTATCGGCTTGGGGACAGGTTGATAAAAAAACACAGTTGGAACAGCAGAAAAAGGAGAACTTGGCGAAAATCAAGGAGTTGAATTCCATCATATCTCGTACCTCTAAAAAGAAGAAGGCGTCGATTGGGAAATTGAATGTCTTGAAGGAACAGATTGTCGTCCAAAAGAAACAGATTAACATCTTGAATGAGAATCAAAATTTGTTAGCTGCTGAAGCGAGCAAGTTAAAAAAGGAAAGTGATGTTTTAGCAGCGAAATTGGCGCGTTTAAAGAAGCATTATGCATTGATGTTGTATGAGGCTCAGAAGGTTTCTACTGTTTCCAATAAGATTAGCTTCTTGTTGTTATCACAGGACATTGGGGAGTTTACGCGTCGTTTTGATTATTTGAGGCAATTTACGGCGAATCGAAAGGAGCAAGCGCACAAGATTTTTGAGACGCGTCAAGACTTGATGACGAAGAAGCAGCAGGTGGAGTTTAAGAAAAACGAAGAGAAAAAAGTCTTGGTGGAGAAAGAAAAAGAGACGGCTCAATTGGAAGTTTTGAAGACGAAGGAAAACAAGGTGGTGAGCGTCTTGACTCAACAAGAGAAAAAGTTAAAATCGGAACTTGAACGGAAGAAATTAGCCATTCGGAAATTGGATAATTTGATTGCTGGGATTGTCCAACGGGAAATTCAAAAGTCGATGGAACGCGAGCGGAAGCTTCGGATGGCTGCACAAGCTAGAAAATTAGAGGTGAATAAGCCTGAATTGCCAAAACCAAAATTGGAAGAAGGCATTGTTAAGCGATCGGAGAGACCTACGGGAGAGGAGCGGAAAGAGGAGGCAAAATTAGAGGCGCGCGTGGAAAAGAAAGAGCCTACTCCTGTGAAAAAAGTGGAGGAGCCTGCACTTAAATCCAATACATATTACATGAATGCCGAGGAGGCTAAGTTGGCCAGTTCATTTTCTGCGCTCAAAGGTCGGATGCCATTCCCGGTTCCTTCTGGATTCATATCGGATCATTTTGGTGTACACAAGCATCCGGTATTAAAGGGTGTGATGGTGAATAACAATGGGATTGATATTCAAACCTCGGCGGGATCTCCAGTTCACACGGTCTATGATGGGGTCGTGGCCACGGTGCAGAATATTCCGGGTATTAATATGGTCGTTGCTATTCAGCATGGTGAGTACTTTACGGTATATAGCAAGCTTTCTAATGTGTCCGTAACTACCGGACAAAAAGTTAGGACGGGTCAGCGGATTGGATCCGTGGCATCGGATGAGGATGGGACCTCGGAAATCAATTTTCAAGTTTGGAAAAATACGCAGCATCAGAATCCGGAAACCTGGTTACGGCGTTAAATCTTGTATAAGATACGGAAACTGATGTTTCGCCCCTGGTCATCCGTGTAATATCTAAATCGATTTAGGTAATCTCGGTATGAGGTATTTAAAGCGTTGCTGATTCGTAGCCCCAAATCCATTCTTTTCAGACTAAGCCCCCAATTTGCTTGAACGAGAAAATACCCTGGAGGCGGTTCGGCATAATCAGATCCGGGTTCCACGCGATTTTGTCGGCTTACCTGAATCAACCCAATATTTACATATTGTTTTTCTTGCATCCATTTATACGAAACATTGTATTCAAAGCGATTAGCCGGGATATTGACTAAATAGGTGAAATTGCCTGAGGTATTGTAGGCCTGAACAATGCTGGTTTTTTGTTCTAGAGCTATTCTGGGTGTGATTTGATAAGCGACTTGGGCATCTATCCCTTGAAAAACGGCATGGATCTGTTCGTAGGAAAATGCAGGGAAGGCACCGCGTACTGTCACAAAATAGACTGCTTCTCCACGATTTACCATGGGGCGTAGGTAGATGAAGTTTTGAATGTAATTGTGATAAATTCCTAATTCGATTTTTAGATTTTTCGGGGTATACAGGGTATTCATGCTCAAATTATAGGCCGTTTCTCCTCTTAGATTTGGGTCGCCTATCTCAAAGGCTGCTGCTCCGTGATGAACTCCATACGAAAAGAGTTCATTGACTCCTGGTGCACGAAAAGCTCGGGCTACAATGAAGTGATTTTCTAATTTTTCACTCCAGTGGTACTTTAAGCCTAGACTACCCGATATCCCTAAATAGCGATTTTTTTCACGTAAAATAATGTTGGAGTAACTAACCCGAGGTCGATGTATTTCAATCATTTTCTCATCAATCCGTGCTCCAATTTCCAATTCGTATTTCTCTTTGACTAGGCGTTCAATGCCAAATATGCCAAAAGTATTTTGGAAATAGTTAGGGAGAAGGCTGGAGGTTAGGATGGGCCGACTGACCTCGCGTCCGGAGGTGAGGTTACCTTGGAATTGAAAATTGATTCCTACTTGGGCTTTCCAATTTTTGGAGGAGTTAGATTCATCTAGTAGAATTTCCCCATTCAATGTTTGTAATAAAAAGCGTAAGTTATTGACCCCTCTGCCTGCTCGAAGAACATCTAATTCGAGTCTTTCATCATTTTGTCCAGCCAAGGTCGTACGAATGGCACTGCCATTGGTTAATTGGTATTGCAGTTTTACTTTTCCGAGTGTATGCAAAACATCTTGATTCGGACGCTCGATGCGTCGACTAAATTCATCCGGCGTAAAGATGGATAAGGGTCTTTTTCGGGCGATTGAACTTTGGAGATCGTTGATGTTTCCAATGTGCGAACCTGCAAAAATTCCAATGACCGAATGAAAATGACTAATAAAAAGATCATTTGTCCATTTCGAATTTTTATAGCCCAAGGCAGCCGAAAAGTTTTGTTCCTGAATGCCGGTATTGGCTAAATAATAATCAGCTGTGCGGGTATTTCCACCATTTTTTAGCGTTCCTTGCACCCGCCATCCCCATCCTTTGGACTGAGCGATTCCACCTTGGATACTACCAGATAAAACGCCTTGTCGGCCGTTCGAAAAGAAAATGGATTGTAATTCGGCTTTTATTCCTGCCGTATCCGGGAGCGCATCGGGTTCCATCATCACAATTCCTCCGATGGCATCTCCGCCATAGCGCAAGCCAGCGGGACCTTTAATGACTTGGATATTTTTGGAAACGAAAGGGTCTATTTCCGGGGCATGTTCACTGCCCCATTGTTGCCCTTCTTGCCTGACCCCTTGATTTAGAATAAGAATTCTAGCCGAGTGCATGCCGTGTATGACTGGCTTGGAAATTGTGCTACCGGTTTGGAGGCTTTGCACGCCACTGATGCCTTTGAGCATTTCTCCGAGTCCTAATCCATCTCGTTCGGCGCGTTCATCCTTGCTTAAACGTCCCCGAAGTTGGGCACTAGACTCTGTTTTTTTACCACTAACAACGACTTCTTGCAGGTGTTCTTCATGGCTTGATAAACTAAAATTTTCATTGTGTTTGACCTCATCTTGGATCGAGACAGGAATTTCAACGGTCTCAAAGCTGCTCATTTGGCAGATTAAGGTGTAGTTGCCAGGACAAAGCGATGGAATCCGAAAAAAGCCTTTGGAATCCGATTGAGCAAATTTGTTGGTTCCTTTGATGTAGATGTAGGCCCCTGGAATGGATTCTTTGGTCTCCTTGGAAGTTACATTTCCCTCCAGGACACATGAGCAATCCATTTTTGTTTGACTCCACAAGGTGAAAGTCAAACAATTAACAAAAATTAATAAAATAATTTTTCGCGTCATTCAGGCTTTACAAGACCGCTAATATAAGCCCATTTGGCTTTATTTCGAAGCTTTATTGACAAAATCGGGAATCTTGCTGATGAATGCCAAGGAGGTGTCGATAAAATTTTGTTTAATTTTTTTTGAAATTTGTTAAACAATTATTTGTTTTGTTTAATCTTTTGGTAAATTTGTTAAACACAACAAACAGCACGAATCATGACAGCTTTAGAGTTTTCATATCAAGTAGGTACATTTTCAAAGTTTTTGAAACCATTTGCTCTGCGTTTAACGCGTGATGGAGATGATGCGAACGATTTAGTTCAAGATACATTGGTGAAGGCATTTACGAATCGTGACAAGTATTCGGATGGCACCAACTTGAAAGCATGGTTGTTCACGATCATGAAGAATACCTTCATTACCCAGTACCAACGGATGGTTCGTCGGAACACCTTTATAGACACAACAGATAATTTACACTACATCAACTCAACAGATTCAATTCAATTAAATGGGGCGGAGCGTTCTTTTATGAATGAGGACATTGCTTTGGCATTACGTCATACGGAAGAAATGTACCGCATCCCATTTTTAATGTATTTCGAAGGATTTAAGTATCACGAGATTGCGGAGGAATTGTATCTACCTATTGGAACGGTTAAAAACCGGATACGCATTGCGCGTAAAACGCTGAAAAGTCATTTAAGCATGTACGCCTAAGGAGACAGTTAGAAATAATTGTAATAATTAGTTTTTTGGTTAACAGA
>JACCDK011122398.1_pt1 | contig 10265 bp, 9 predicted proteins | sample 7445871 | NCBI WGS metagenome assembly JACCDK01 (sample SAMN15323436, study PRJNA562643) | freshwater metagenome | isolation source: river surface water | place: USA:Blue River Watershed | collected 2017-08-15
ACCTTGGCCCATTGGATTGCCACGCACACCGGTGCCACGGTGGGTTATTTGGGCGAAGCTGCCAACACCGTTGGTGCGCAGTTGGTGCGTGCCCAGCCGATACAAGGTGGGATGAACGCCGCGCAAATGTGGCAATCGCCATCCTTGCAAGCCTTGTTCTTGTTGCACACCGAACCTGCTTTTGATTGTGCAGTTGGCCCCGATGAACTGGCCCATGTGGGACGCAGCGGCATGGTGGTCACCCTGTCGCCGTTCAAAACCAATATGGCCTTCAGCGATGTGCTGTTGCCCATTTCGCCGTTCACTGAGACAGCGGGCACCTTTGTCAACACCGAGGGTCGCGTGCAAAGTTTCCATGGTGTGGTCAAGCCTTTGGGAGAAACACGTCCTGCCTGGAAAGTCTGGCGTGTGTTGGGCACCATGCTGCAATTGCCTGGCTTTGCGTTCGACAGCATTGAAGAGGTGAGGGCGCAAGCCATCCCTGCCGATGTGCCATCGCGTTTGTCCAATGCCTGCGCTGTCGACATCGACCTGACACCTCCCACGGTGGCCCCTGTGACCGCGTCCATCTACCAATTGGATGGCTTGGTGCGTCGTGCACCGGCCTTGCAGCACACAGCTGATGCACACGAGGTGAGCCATGGTTGAAACCCTGTTCAATGCAGGAGCTGCTTTGTCCACCGCGCCTTGGTGGACCGCCATGGCGTGGCCCGTGTTGTGGACCTTGTTGAAAATTGTGGGCGTGGTGTTGCCTTTGCTGTTGTGTGTGGCTTACCTCACCTTGTGGGAACGCAAAGCCATTGGTTTCACCCAAATTCGTGTGGGCCCCAACCGCATTGGTCCTTATGGGTTGCTGCAACCGATTGCCGACGCGCTGAAAATTCTGACCAAAGAAATCATCCTGCCCACCAAAGCCTCACCCGGCTTGTTCTACCTGGGGCCGGTGATGACCATGATGCCGGTGTTGGCCGCATGGGCCGTGGTGCCTTTTGGTCCCGAGGTGGTGTTGGCTGATGTGAATGCCGGCTTGTTGTTTTTGATGGCAGTCACTTCGTTGGAGGTGTACGGCATCATCATCGCCGGCTGGGCCTCCAATTCCAAATACGCTTTCTTGGGTGCATTGCGTGCTTCTGCGCAGATGGTGAGCTACGAGATCGCCATGGGTTTTTGTCTGGTGGTGGTGCTCATGGTGAGTGGCAGCATGAACATGAGCGACATCGTGCAAAGCCAAAACAAAGGCCTGTTCGCAGACCAGGGTTTGAGCTTCTTGTCTTGGAACTGGTTGCCCCTGTTTCCGATCTTCATCATCTATTTCATCGCCAGTTTGGCCGAAACCAACCGCCATCCGTTTGACGTGGTGGAAGGTGAATCTGAAATCGTGGCCGGTCACATGATCGAGTATTCGGGCATGTCCTTTGCCATGTTCTTCTTGGGCGAATACGCCAACATGATCTTGGTGTCCACCTTGTGTGTGGTCATGTTCTTGGGTGGTTGGCTGGCACCGGTGGATGTGGCTTGGTTGACCTGGGTGCCTGGCTGGATTTGGCTGGGTCTGAAAACCTTTGTCGTGGTCACCATGTTCTTGTGGGTGCGTGCCACATTCCCGCGTTTCCGTTACGACCAGATCATGCGTCTGGGTTGGAAGATTTTCATTCCAGTCACCTTGGTGTGGTTGGTGGTGGTGGGTGTTTGGATGCAAACGCCTTGGAACATTTGGAACTGATGCAGAGACTGACATGAACAAGCTTGCAACGGCTTCTGCCCCAACACCTTTTTCCTGGATTGATTTTTTCTCCAGCTTTTTGCTGCTGGAGTTTTTCAAGGGCATGGCCATCACGGGCCGCTACATGTTCGCCCGCAAAATCACGGTGCAATTCCCTGAGGAAAAAACACCGCTGAGTCCGCGTTTTCGGGGTCTGCACGCCTTGCGGCGTTATGACAATGGTGAAGAGCGTTGCATCGCTTGCAAGTTGTGCGAGGCCGTGTGTCCGGCCATGGCCATCACCATCGAATCCGATGTGCGCGCCGATGGATCGCGCCGCACTTCGCGCTATGACATCGATCTCACCAAATGCATCTTCTGCGGTTTTTGTGAAGAAAGCTGCCCCGTGGATTCGATTGTGGAAACCCATATTTTTGAATACCACGGTGAAAAACGCGGCGACTTGTATTTCACCAAAGAGATGTTGCTGGCGGTTGGTGACCGTTACGAGCCGCAAATCGCGGCCAACAAGGCAGCCGATGCCAAATACCGTTAATCCCACAGAAAGATAGCAACATGGACGTCAAATCAGCCCTGTTCTACGCTTTTTCAGCGGTGCTGCTGTTTGCCGCATTGCGGGTCATCACGGCTCGCAACCCGGTGCATGCAGCCTTGTTCTTGGTGTTGGCCTTCTTTCAAGCGGCTGGCATTTGGATGTTGCTCAAAGCTGAATTTTTGTCCATCACCTTGGTCTTGGTCTATGTCGGTGCCGTGATGGTTTTGTTTTTGTTCGTGGTCATGATGATCGATGTCAACCTGGACAAATTGCGCCAAGGTTTTTGGAGCCACTTTCCGCTGGCCGCTTCGATTGGTGCGATCCTGGCCTTGGAGCTGGCTTCGGTGTTGATGGGTGGTTTCAGATCGGCACCCGCACCCTTGGAGCCAGTTGCCGCGCCGGGGGCCCAAATTTCCAACACCAAAGACTTGGGCATGGCGCTCTACACCGATTATTTGTACCCGCTCGAGATTGCTGCGGTGTTGCTGCTGGTGGCCATCATTGCCGCCATTGCCCTGACCATGCGTGAGCGCAAGGACAGCAAACTGCAAGACCCAGCCGAGCAAATCAAAGCCAAGCCTGCAGACCGACTGCGCATGGTGAAGATGGCCCCTGTGCAACAAGCCATCGTTCAAGCCAGCGAGGAGCCCAAACCATGAATGTCACCTTAGGACACTACCTGACCTTGGGGGCTGTGCTGTTTGCCTTGTCGGTCATTGGTATTTTTCTCAACCGCAAAAACCTGATCGTGCTGCTGATGGCCATCGAATTGATGCTGCTGGCGGTCAACACCAATTTCATCGCCTTCTCGCATTACCTGGGGGATATCCAGGGTCAAATTTTTGTGTTTTTCATCTTGACCGTGGCGGCTGCCGAGTCGGCCATTGGTTTGGCCATCTTGGTTTTGTTGTTCCGCAACCGCTCCAGCGTCAATGTGGACGAACTGAACTCTCTCAAGGGCTAGAGCCGATTCACCATGAGCCAAACACTTCAAGCTTCTAACTTGCTCATCGTTGCCCTGGCACCTTTGGTGGGTGCTTTGTTGGCGGGCGTTTTGGGCACCCGATTGGGTGGCGCGCTGCTGGGTCGACGCATGGCGCACAGCCTGACCATTCTGGGTGTGTTGATCTCTTTTGTGTTGTCGGCTCAAACCCTGCACAGCGTGGTCACCGAAGGGGCGCGTTTCAACGAAACCCTCTACACCTGGATGGAAGTGGGTGGCTTGAAGATGGAGGTGGGCTTCATGGTGGATGGCCTCACCGCCATGATGATGTGTGTGGTGACCTTTGTCTCGCTCATGGTGCACATCTACACCATGGGTTACATGGCCGAAGACGAAGGCTACAACCGCTTCTTTGCCTACATCTCTTTGTTCACCTTCTCCATGTTGATGCTGGTCATGAGCAACAACATGTTGCAACTGTTCTTTGGCTGGGAAGCGGTGGGCTTGGTGTCTTACCTCTTGATTGGTTTTTGGTTCAACAAGCCGAGTGCTGTGTTCGCCAACATGAAAGCCTTTTTGGTCAACCGCGTGGGTGACTTTGGTTTCATCTTGGGCATCGGTCTCATTGCCGCTTATGCCGGCACGCTCAATTATGTTGAGGCTTTTTCACACGCATCGGAGTTGGCCACGCAGACCTTGCCGGGCACCGATTGGATGTTGGTCACTGTCATCTGCATTTGCTTGTTTGTGGGTGCCATGGGCAAATCGGCGCAATTTCCTTTGCATGTCTGGTTGCCAGACTCCATGGAAGGTCCCACCCCCATTTCTGCTTTGATTCACGCAGCGACGATGGTGACGGCAGGTATTTTCATGGTGGCGCGCATGTCGCCCTTGTTCGAGTTGTCAGACACGGCCTTGAACCTGATCATGGTCATCGGTTCCATCACTGCGTTGTTCATGGGCTTTTTGGGCATCGTGCAAAACGACATCAAGCGCGTCGTGGCTTATTCCACCTTGTCTCAACTGGGTTACATGACCGTGGCCTTGGGCGCCTCGGCTTATTCGGTGGCGGTGTTTCACCTCATGACCCATGCGTTCTTCAAGGCTTTGTTGTTCTTGGGGGCAGGCTCGGTCATCATGGGCATGCACCACAACCAAGACATCCGGTACATGGGTGGCGTGCGCAAGTACATGCCCATCACCTGGATCACCTCTTTGTTGGGCTCGTTGGCCTTGATCGGCACACCCTTGTTCTCAGGTTTCTATTCCAAGGACAGCATCATCGAGGCGGTGGCAGCCAGCCATTTGCCAGCCGCTTCATGGGCGCACTTTGCCGTGCTCGCAGGTGTGTTCATCACAGCCTTTTATTCGTTCCGCATGTATTTCCTGGTGTTCCACGGCCAAGAGCGTTTCGATCAAAACCCCGATGCGCATCATGGCGATGACCACCATGGTCACGATGAACACCATGCGCCGCACGAATCGCCCTGGGTGGTCACATTGCCACTGGTGCTCTTGGCCATTCCCTCTGTCTGCATTGGTTACTACACCATCGAGCCGATGTTGTTTGGTGACTTTTTCAAAGACGCCATCCTGGTCAACCATGACGTTCACCACGCCATGACCGATATAGGAAGCAACTTCCATGGCGCTTGGGCCATGGCCCAGCATGCATTCAGCACGGCACCTTTCTTCTTGGCATTGGCAGGTGTGGTGGTGTCCTTCTACATGTACATGATCAACCCGGCTGTACCCGCCGCCATCGAGCGCATGTTCAAACCCGTGCACACCTTGTTGGTCAACAAATACTACATGGATGCTTTCAATGAGCATGTGCTGGCACGCGGCACCCGCTGGCTTGCCAGTGGGTTGTGGAAGGGCGGCGACCAAACAGTGATTGACGGCTGGCTGGTCAACGGCTCTTGGCGTTTGGTCGGGCGTGTGGCGCAAGTGGCCCGTCGCCTGCAAACTGGTTTTCTGTATCACTACGCCTTGCTGATGATCTTGGGCATGTTCAGCCTGATCACTTGGTTTGTTTGGCTCAAACCATGAAGGTGTTTGCGATGTCCACCATTGATTTTCTACACAGAGAGACGCCATGGGAATGCTGAGCCTGGCCATTTGGACACCCATTTTTGTGGGTGTGTTGTTGCTGGCTCTGGGCCGGGATGAACACGCCGGTGTGGTGCGTTGGGTGGCGTTGCTGGGCGCGCTGGCCAGTTTCTTGGTCACCCTGCCCATTTACGCTGGCTTTGACGTCAGCAGCCATGACATGCAGTTTGTAGAAAACCTCGCATGGGTCGAGCGTTTCAACATGCACTACCACTTGGGCTTGGACGGCATCTCCATGTGGTTTGTCCTGCTCACTTCGTTCATCACCGTGATCGTGGTGATCGCCGGATGGGAAGTCATCACCGAGCGGGTGCACCAGTACATGGGCGCCTTTTTGGTGTTGAGCGGGGTCATGATCGGTGTGTTTTGTGCACTGGATGGTATGTTGTTCTATGTCTTCTTTGAAGCCACGCTCATCCCGATGTACCTGATCATTGGTGTTTGGGGTGGTCCCAACAAAATTTACGCGGCCTTCAAGTTCTTCCTCTACACCCTGTTGGGCTCTTTGTTGATGCTGGTGTCGCTGATTTATTTGTACATCGAGTCGGGCGGCAGTTTCGATTTGCACACCTGGTGGCATTTGCCTCTCTCCGCACAAGCCCAAACTTTGTTGTTCTTTGCGTTCTTTGCCGCTTTTGCTGTCAAAGTGCCGATGTGGCCTGTTCACACCTGGTTGCCCGATGTGCACGTGGTAGCCCCCACCGGGGGCTCTGCTGTGTTGGCAGCCATCATGTTGAAGCTGGGTGCTTATGGTTTTTTGAGATTTTCGTTTCCCATCACACCCGACGCCAGCCATGAATGGGCGTGGTTGATGATCGCCTTGTCCCTCACGGCCGTGGTCTATGTGGGCTTGGTGGCGGTGGTTCAGCAAGACATGAAAAAGCTGGTGGCCTATTCATCGGTGGCCCACATGGGTTTTGTGACCTTGGGCTTTTTCATGTTCAGTGAATTGGGTGTGAGCGGAGGCATTGTGCAAATGATTGCGCATGGTTTTGTCTCCGCCGCCATGTTCTTGTGCATTGGCGTGTTGTACGACCGCGTGCACTCACGTGAGATTGCCAGCTACGGCGGCGTGGTCAACACCATGCCCAAATTTGCAGCCTTCGCTTTGTTGTTTGCCATGGCCAATTGCGGCTTGCCCGGCACCGCTGGTTTTGTGGGTGAGTGGATGGTGATTTTGGCGGCGGTCAAATTCAATTTCTGGCTTGGTTTGTTGGCGGCATCGGCCCTGATTTTTGGCGCGGCCTACACCCTGTGGATGGTCAAACGTGTGTACCTGGGTCCTGTCACCAACGAGCATGTGCAGCAGTTGGAAGACATCAATGCGCGTGAATTCTTCATGCTGAGCTTGTTGGCAGTGGCCGTGCTGTACATGGGCCTGTACCCCAAACCTTTCACGGATGTGATGAATGTCTCTGTCCACCACTTGCTCGAGCATGTCTCGGTGAGCAAACTGCCGCATTGAACATCACCATGACCAACCCTGGATTTCAACAATGATGGACAACTTCAACTGGGTGACGGCTTATCCCGAAATCGTGTTGCTGGTCATGACCTGCGTCATCACCTTGGTCGATTTGTGGGTGAAAAGCCCCAAACGCACACTCACCTATGGCTTGACCATGGTCACCTTGGCCACGGTGGCTTTGATTCAAGCCCTGTATGCCAGCACTGGTGAAACCTATTATGGTTTTGGGCACATGGTGGTGTCCGATGCCATGGGCAATTGGTTGAAATGCTTTGCCACGCTGGCCGTGATGGTGACTTTGGTCTATGGCCGCCCTTATGCCGCCGACCGACAGATGCTGGGTGGAGGGGAGTTTTTCACCCTGAATTTGTTGGCGCTGCTGGGCATGTTTGTCATGATTTCAGGCAACAACTTTTTGGTGCTGTATTTGGGCTTGGAGTTGCTCACGCTGTCCAGTTATGCCTTGGTGGCCTTGCGCCGCGACCATGGCAATGCCACCGAAGCCGCGATGAAGTACTTTGTGTTGGGTGCCTTGGCCAGTGGTTTCTTGCTTTACGGCTTGTCCATGCTCTATGGTGCGACAGGTACTCTCGATTTAGCCGGTGTATTTGCAGCGGTCGGCAGTGGGCACATCAAGCACCAGGTGTTGGTTCTGGGCTTGGTGTTTGTCGTGTGTGGTGTGGCGTTCAAGTTGGGGGTTGCACCGTTTCACATGTGGGTGCCGGATGTGTACCAGGGCGCACCCACCGCAGTCACCCTGATGATCGCAGGCGCCCCCAAACTGGCGGCCTTTGCCTTGATGATGCGTCTGCTGGTGGATGGTCTGTTGCCATTGGCCATTGATTGGCAACAAATGATGGTGTTCTTGGTGATCTTCACCTTGTTGGCAGGTAATTTGTCGGCCATTGCCCAAACCAATTTGAAACGCATGTTGGCTTTCTCCACCATTGCGCAAATGGGCTTTGTTCTGATCGGCATGTTGTCCGGCGTGACCAACGGCAACACCTTGTCTGCGGCCAATGCCTACAGTTCAGCCATGTTCTACATGGTCACCTATGTGCTCACCACCTTGGGCGTGTTTGGGGTGATTTTGTTGCTGGCCCGTGAGGGCTTTGAGAGTGAAGAAATCGCTGATTTGGCAGGCTTGAACCAACGCAGTCCCTTGTATGCAGGCGTGATGGCCATTTGCTTGTTTTCTCTGGCAGGTGTGCCTCCCTTGGTCGGGTTCTTTGCCAAGTTGTCGGTGTTGCAAGCCCTGGTGTCCTCGGGGCAAACCAGTTCCTTGCTGTTGGCTATTTTTGCCGTGATGATGTCCTTGGTGGGTGCTTTCTACTACCTGCGGGTCATCAAGGTCATGTACTTCGACACCCCCTTGACGGCAACCACGGTTTCTGCCGACACGCAGGTGCGTGTGGTGTTGACCATCAATGGCGGCTTGGTCTTGCTGCTGGGTTTGTTGCCCGAGGGCCTGATGCGCTTGTGCGCTGATGCCGTCGTGAAGGCGCTGGGGACTTGAGCCGTCGTTGGTGATCGCTTGATTGAGTTGTGACATGATGTCATCATGAAAGTCCTCGATCTTCAATGTCAGCACCAGCACGTGTTTGAAGGATGGTTTGCGTCCGAAGATGATTTCCAGACGCAACGCGCCAAGCAAATGGTGCAATGCCCATTGTGTGGTGATGAGCACATCAGCAAGATGCTGAGCGCACCCCGTTTGAACCTCATGACCTCTCGTGCAGACATGGTCACCGACGTGAACCCTGTGCCAGAGTCGGCCGTCAGTGTGCCCGCGTCGGCAACAGCAGGGATGCCGCCAGAGATGCAAGCTGCTTGGCTACAAATGGTCCAGCACGTGATGGCGCATACCGAAGATGTAGGTGCCCAATTTGCCGATGAGGCCCGCAAAATGCATTACGGTGAAGCACAGGAGCGCGGCATTCGTGGCCAGGTGTCTGTGCAAGAAACCCAAGCCTTGCTGGAGGAGGGCATATCGGTGATGCCCTTGCCATTGCCAGCCGCTATCAAAGGCCCTGTTCAATAAGCCCGAGTCAGCGGCTTATTTGTTTTTCAATTTGCCTCGTGGTGCCACGAAGGTGGTGGGTGCAACGGGTCGGTCGCCTGGCACGATGACCTTGGGTGGTGATGTGTCCTTTTTCGGCTTCTTGGTCATCTTGTTGCTGCGTTGTTCGCCTTTGGCCATGGTGGTTTCCTGGTTGTGTGGGGGTTACTTCACTTCGGTGACGAAATCGCTCAGGGGGCGGCGAACTTTTTTCAAGTTTTGCAACCAGTCTTGACCGTTCAATCGGTAGCCCAAGGGCATGATGGCCACACTGCGCAAGCCCTTGGCAGCCAGACCCAAAATATCGTCGACTGACTTGGGGTCAAAGCCCTCCATGGGCGTGCTGTCCACTTCTTCAAAAGCCGCCGCAATGAGTGCCGCACCCAAGCCAATGTAGGCTTGGCGCGCCGCATGTTCAAAGTTGACCTGTGGCTCGCGAACAGGGTAGCTCTTCAACAGCATCTGGCGGTAGTTTTCCCAGCCTTCGTTGGTGCCCCCACGCTGTGCGTTGGTCAGGTCGAACATGTGGTTGATGCGGTCTGCTGTGTAGGTGTCCCAAGCGGCAAACACCAGCAGGTGCGAGCCTTCGGTGATTTGCGCTTGTCCATGTGCAGCCGCTTGAATTTGGGTGCGTATCTCTTTGTTGGTCACAACCATCACTTCAAAGGGCTGCAAGCCGCTGGAGGTGGGTGCTAGGCGAGCTGCTTCGATGATGCGGTCGACTTTGTCTTGGGGGACTGCCAGGGTGGCGTCCATTTTTTTGGTGGCATAGCGCCATTGCAGTTTGTCGAGCAGGAGTGACATGAGGTTTCCTTGGTTCAGAGGATTATCGCCTCAGCCTCTGGCCAAAGTGACCCCACCGTCGACCACCAAGGTGTGTCCGACCACATAGTCGCTGGCGTTGCTGGACAAGTAAATGGCCGCAGCAGCCATGTCTTCGTCTTTCCCAATACGCTTTGCAGGAATGGTTTGCGCGGTGGCATCGCCATGGTCACGCGCTTCGCGGTTCATGTCTGAGGCAAATGCGCCGGGTGCGATGGCGTTGACGCAAATACCGTCTTTGATCATCTCCAAGGACATGCGCTTGGTCAGGTGGATAACGCCTGCTTTGCTGGCCGCGTAAGAGTAGGTTTCCCAAGGGTTGACTGAAAGGCCGTCGATCGACGCGATGTTGATCACCTTCGCCATGTGGTGTTTGGCGGCCAGTCGCAGCATGGGTGCCAAGGCTTGGGTGAGGAAGAAAGGGGTTTTCATGTTGAGGTCCACCACCTTGTCCCAACCGCTTTCAGGGAATTCATCGAAAGGTGCGCCCCAAGCGGCACCTGCGTTGTTGACCAAGATGTCCAAATGCTTTTCTTTGTCGCTCAATTGTTTGACCAACTGTGCGATGCCTTCTTGGTGCGAGACATCCAAGGGCATGGAGAT
>JACCDK010300891.1_pt1 | contig 10264 bp, 9 predicted proteins | sample 7445871 | NCBI WGS metagenome assembly JACCDK01 (sample SAMN15323436, study PRJNA562643) | freshwater metagenome | isolation source: river surface water | place: USA:Blue River Watershed | collected 2017-08-15
AGCATTTTCATATATTTGAGTGTGATTAACACTATTCGAAATCAAAAAGAGTCAATTGTTTTATATGCCAACAATGCTTTTGTTGCTGTTCTGAACTTTGTAAGCATTGCATTTTTGTCGCATGTATTATTACCCCAAGACTATGGGTCTTATAAATACATGTTCATGATTATCAGTATTTGTGTGGCATTGGGTTCGTTAGGATTTTCACAGGCTGTGTTTTATTATATTTATCAAGCTCAAGATAAAATTGAAGAGTATGCATATTTAAATGCTAGTCGTTTTTGTTTGATTTTGTCATTCGGTATTTCCATAATTTCATTCTATATATTAAATACTATTTTAATTGTAGATCAAAGCGGATATGCTTTTAATAAATTTTATGGTGTACTAATTGGTATAATTTTCAGTGGTATTGTTCAATCAATAGAATTAAATGTATTTCTTAAAAACAGATGCTCTTGGTTCTATTTTACAAATATCATTAGCTCTTATATTATAAGGTTGATGTTATTTTATGTTGCCTATTTATATCAAGCTGATTTATTTACTTACGTTAATATCTGGTTTTTAAATGCAATATTAAGTACTTTAATCAATCAATTATATTTAGAATTTTTATATCAAGGTGCTCCATATAAACTATCAAAAAAGTATATTTTACAAATCATCAAATATAGTTTACCAATAGGTATTGCATTATTCTTTGGTGTTATATTAGTACAAGTTGATAGGGTAGTGTTAACCTTTTTGTTTAAAGACCCAATAAAGCTTGCAATTGTTAGTAATGGTAACTTTGAAGTCCCATTAATTACTGCATTTTATGCTTCTTTCTCTACCATTGCATTTCCCAAAATGTTAAAAGCATTTAATGCTAATAATAAGATTGAAATGTTGAAGTATAGATACGAATATCAAATTAATGTTGCGCTCTTATTATTCCCCATTGTACTAACGTTTATTTTTTTTAGTACAGAAATAATGACTGTAGTTTTTGGTGAGTTCTACGTAAGCAGCGCAAAATTATTTTCTATATACTCTATTACATTTTTATTCAGGTTCACAAGTTACCATGATTTGTTTTTGATCTCAAAAAAGACAAAGTACATAGCATACATACAAGCTGCAGAGTTAATATTTCATATTATTTTAACTTATGTGTTTATTCAAATGTTTAGTTTGATTGGTGCAAGTATTGCAGTTTTAGTAACTAATTTATTTTACTTTTTTATCGCTAGTTATTTAGGCTCAAAAGTAATTGAGATGCCATTGAAGGCATTATATCCTTATAAAAGGTTATTTGTATTATTGCTTGTATCAATTATTATTCTTGCACCTTTTTATTGGTTAATAATAAATATGGATGTGTTATACATGAAAGTTATATTGATTGCTACTTATACATTAATAAATATTATTACCTTATATTTTATTAACAGCAAAAAAGATGTCGCTACAGTTTAATGAATTTAATCAGAATGAATGGAAGAGTTTGATTGATCAAAATCAAATACATTCTATATTTTATCAGACTGATTACCACAGCATTTTAACTAAAAGATATAATTGCGACTGTACTTATTATCAGATAAAAGATAATAATGATACCATATTAGCATTACCTGTTTTTCATAATAAAAGAGACGCTTCGCTAATAACTCATTTCTTCTACCAAGCTATTTATTTCAATAAGTCATTGTCAGAAAGGAAAAAAATTGAAGCTTTTAATTTGTTGGCTAGTTCATTAGTTAAAAGATTTGATAAAATTGATTTTAAGTTAGAGCCTACCTTAGAAGATGTTCGTGCCTTTGTATGGAACACTTATGATAGCAAAACCTATTACAGTTATCACCTAAATTTATCGATCGACTTAAATTATTCTGAAAATATATCTCGACAAATAAAAAAGTACGACAAGACGTACAAAGTAGAAGTAATGAATAATTTTGATGAGACTGTTATTGACGCACAGCTGGGTGACATGGTTAAAAACGGACTTTCAATTACTGAGGCTCAAAAAGTGAAAAACTGGCTAAGAGATTTTTATGATTTAAAGTTATTAGATGTTTTTCAAATGAAAGATGAACAAGGCAATGAACAGGGTAGTGCTATATATTTGCGTGACCAAGTATCTGCGTACCTGATTGCTGTAATGTCTAATAATAGCAGTCAAGCTTTATTATATGACAAAGTTATAGAGTATTATAGATCACAAAATATTACTGAGATTGATTTATTAGGTGCTAATATTCAGAACATAGCTATATATAAGTCACAATTTGATGCTAAGCTAATTTCATATCATATAGTAAGTTACCGCAAAAACAAGGTCTGGGAATCGATAAAAAAAGTAATAAAGCATAAAATAAAATCTATTTATAAATAGACATTTACTACCTTTGTAAGCCAATAAAAACCATAAAATCTTGGAAAATAATCAGCTTACAACCCTCGACACAGCCAAAGAATTAGGCTTATTACCTGAAGAATTTGAGAAAATTAAAGAAATTTTAGGCAGAACGCCGAATTTCACAGAATTGAGTATTTTCTCAGTTATGTGGAGCGAACATTGCTCTTATAAAAATTCAATCGTATGGTTAAAGACTCTACCAAAAGAAGGTCCTCGTATGCTTGCTAAAGCAGGTGAAGAGAATGCTGGCTTGGTTGATATAGGTGATGGAATAGCTTGTGCATTTAAAATTGAATCACATAACCACCCCTCAGCTTTAGAGCCTTATCAAGGTGCAGCTACAGGTGTTGGTGGTATTAATAGAGATATCTTTACAATGGGTGCTCGCCCTATCGCTCAATTAAACTCATTGAGATTTGGTGACCCTAAACTTGATCGTACTAAATGGTTAATTAAAGGGGTTGTTAAAGGTATTGGTGATTATGGTAACGCATTTGGTATTCCAACTGTTGGTGGTGAAGTATTTTTCGACGAATGTTATAATATCAATCCGCTAGTCAATGCAATGTCTGCTGGTATCGTAAAGGTTGGTGAAACTATTTCTGCTACATCGTACGGTGTTGGCAATCCGGTTTACATCGTAGGCTCTGCAACTGGTAAAGATGGTATTCATGGAGCGGCATTTGCCTCTAAAGATATAACTGAAGATTCAGTTAACGATTTGCCTGCTGTTCAAGTAGGTGATCCTTTCCAAGAGAAATTATTATTAGAAGCTACACTTGAAGTTATCAAAACAGGTGCGGTGATTGGCATGCAAGACATGGGTGCTGCAGGTATTATTTGCTCAAACTCAGAAATGTCAGCTAAAGGTGAACATGGTATGGTGATCTACTTAGATAAAGTACCTACTCGTCAAGCTAACATGAAACCTTATGAAATTCTACTATCTGAATCTCAAGAGAGAATGCTAATCGTTGTTGAAAAAGGTAGAGAGAAAGAGGTAGAGGCGGTGTTTGAGAAGTGGGATTTGAATTGCGCTATCATTGGCGAGGTTACTGATACTAAGAGATTGCATTATTATATGAATGGTGAATTGGTTGCCGATGTTCCTGCTGAAGATTTAGTATTAGGCGGTGGTGCACCTGTTTATCACAGAGAATATAAAGAACCTGCATATTTCGCAGAAAATAAAAAGTTTAGTATTGATTCTGTAAAAGAGCCTTCTGATCTAAAAGGGGTAGCGAAGTTCTTGACTAATCATCCTAATATCGCTTCTAAGCGCTGGGTAATTAATCAATACGATTCGATGGTGGGTACTATCAATATGTCTACTAACGCTCCATCTGATGCTGCTGTAGTTAATATTAAAGGCACTGATAAGGCTATTACATTAACGGTTGATTGTAACTCTAGATATGTATATGCTGACCCTGAAGTAGGTTGTGCTATTGCTGTTGCTGAAGCTGCAAGAAATATTACTTGTACCGGCTCTGAGCCAGTTGCAATTACTAATTGCTTAAACTTTGGCAATCCTTACAATCCGGAAGTCTACTGGCAATTTGTAGGTGCTATCAAAGGTATGGGTGCTGCTTGTACTAAATTTGAAACCCCAGTTACTGGTGGTAACGTAAGTTTCTACAATCAGTCGTCTGACGAAGGTCCAGTTTTCCCAACTCCAACTATTGGTATGTTAGGGGTGATGGATTCTAAATCGACTCGCATGACACTTAACTTTAAAGAAGAATCTGACTTAATATATTTGATCGGCGAAAGTAGAAATGATATCAATGCTTCTGAATATTTAGCATCATATCATGGAATTAAATCATCACCTGCACCTCATTTCAATCTTGAAGTAGAATATGTTACACATCAAGTTATCAAAGGCTTAATCAATAATTCATTAATTAAGTCGGCTCATGATGTTTCAGACGGGGGATTGTTTACTGCATTGCTTGAATCATCTTATACTAACAACTTAGGCTTTAGCATTTTTACCGATGAAAACATCAGAAAAGATGCTTTCTTATTCGGTGAATCTCAGGGTAGAATCGTTGTTTCATTAAGCCAAGAACAACGTGAATCGTTTCTTGAGTTCATGGCACTTAATGAGATAGAATACAGCTATTTAGGTGTTGTTACTTCAAGTGAAATTCATGTAGATAATGAAGACTTTGGTAATGTAGCTGACTATAAAGAGCGTCACGAAAAGGCATTAGAAGAATTAGTTGAATCGAATTAATTTTGAGTAAATACACTTTTAAATTTAAGAAATTCATAATTGAACAAGATCGCTGCTCGATGAAAATCGGCAGCGATGCTGTTTTAATGGGTTCCTTGCTTAATGTTTCAGATAACTCAGTCACTGCTTTAGAAATAGGTACCGGCTCTGGGGTAATTAGTATGATGCTTTGCCAAAGATATCCTCAATTGAGGATTAATGCCTTAGAAATCGATCATGACTCTGCCTTACAAGCTTCAGATAATTTTAGCAATTCAGACTTTATAAATAAACCAAGCTTAGAGAATGTCGATTTTTTAGATATTAAAATCGATCTTAAATATGATATTATCTTCAGTAATCCCCCTTATTTCTATCATTCACTAAAAAATGATAACGAGCAGAAGTCTATTGCTCGACATATTTCTTGGGACATATTCTGCTCTTGGCTCGAGAAGGTTAATGACTTATCACATCTCTATACAGAATTTTCTCTTATTCTGCCTTTAGAGGCTTTTAATAAAACAAACGAGTATTTAATTACCATAGGCTTTCATTTAATATATGATTGCTCTATAAAGTCCTTTGAAAATTCAGGCGTCATAAGAAAGTTGAGTACCTGGAGAAAAACACATAAACCTATTGAAACCTCAGAATTTGTAATTTATAAATCTGAAAAAGTGCATTCAGATCAGTATATTGATGTATTAAAAGACTTTTTAATCATATTTTAATGAAGAAAATTGGCTTATTGTCTGATACCCACTCGCATTTCCCCCTCGAAATATTAGAACATTTCAAAGAGGTAGATGAGATATGGCATGCAGGTGATATTGGTAATTATGATGTCGTAAAACAAATTCAAGCATTTAAGCCATTAAGAGCAGTTTATGGAAATATTGATGGAAATGAAGTTAGAATAGAGTTTCCGCTTGATTTATTCTTTGAAATTGAAGGCTTAAAAGTATACATTACCCATATAGGCGGATATCCTGAGAAGTACCATCCGCGTATAAAACCTTTATTAAATTTACATCGACCTGCACTTTTTATTACAGGTCATTCGCATATTCTTAAAGTAATTGTTGATAAAAAATTAAATTTGTTGCATCTTAATCCGGGTGCCGCTGGCAAAGAGGGATTTCATAAAGTGAGAACACTCATGAGATTTAGTGTTGAAGATGCCAAGGTTAAAGATTTAGAAGTAATAGAAATAGGTTCAAGAACTAAGCAAAACTAATTATACACAAACAATTAAGCATGTCAAGAGTAATTACATTAGGCCAATTTATTATTGAAAAGCAATCAGATTTCCCATTTGCAAAGGGAGGCTTTTCTAGATTAATCAGAGATTTAGCAATTGCAGCAAAAATTGTAAACCGTGAGGTTAACAAAGCCGGATTGGTAAATATTTTAGGTGAAACAGGCGATACCAACGTACAAGGTGAGCAGGTTAAAAAACTAGATGTCTTCGCTAACGAACAATTCATTGCAGCTTTAAATGCTGGGGGTGAGTGTTGCATGATCGTTTCTGAAGAGAATGATGATGTGATACCTGTAGATAATGAGTTTTCAAAAGATGCTAAATACATTGTATGTATTGACCCTCTTGATGGTTCATCTAATATTGATGTGAATGTATCTGTTGGTACTATCTTCGCTATTTACCGACGATTATCTGAAGATGGTGCTTGTACCGCAGATGAAGCTTTACAATCTGGCAAAGAAATGGTTGCTGCTGGTTATATCATTTATGGTTCTTCAACCATGTTTGTTTATTCAACTGGTAAAGGGGTTAACGGATTTACATTAGATCCTTCGATTGGTGAATTCTGTTTATCGCACCCTAACATGCAAATACCTGAAAATGGTAAAGTGTATTCTATCAATGAAGGTAATTATATTCACTTCCCTGATGGTGTGAAAAAATATTTGAAATATTGTCAAGAGATTGATGCTGATACTAATAGACCTTATACTTCACGTTATATTGGTTCTATGGTTGCCGATTTTCATAGAAACTTATTAAAAGGTGGTGTCTTCATTTACCCATCTTCATACGGTGCTGAAAAAGGAAAATTAAGATTGATTTACGAATGCAATCCGCTTTCATATTTAATGGAACAAGCGGGTGGTAAATCGACCGACGGATTGAATAGAATTTTAGATTTACCTGTTACGCATTTACATCAGAGAACTCCAATATTTATAGGATCTCCGAAAATGGTGGAGAAAGCTGAAGAATTTATGGCTTTACACTCACCCGTTGAAAAGATTGTCTGATTGACTTTCTTTCTCGTAAACTTCGTCAATTAAAAGATTTGTTTCTTCGGATGCTGCGACTGCCAAACGGTCGCAGCGTTCATTTTCAGGGTGCCCATTATGCCCCTTGATCCAATGAAATTTTACTTTATGTCTTCTGTAAATATTTAGAAATCGAATCCACAGATCTTTGTTTTTCTTGTCTTTGAATCCGATTTTCACCCAATTAAACAACCAACCTTTTTCAACTGCCTCTACTACATATTTTGAATCACTGAACACAACAACTTCAGCATCTTTGATTTTTATTTCTTCTAAACCCTTAATTACAGCAAGTAATTCCATGCGATTATTAGTGGTCAATCGAAAGCCTTCTGATAATTCTTTGTAATGTTGGCCTGCCTTTAACACTACTCCATAGCCACCATTACCAGGGTTTCCCTTAGCCGCACCATCCGTATATAAAAATATTCTCATTATGCTTTTTGATCTTTTAATGCAATGTACACTCTCTTAAAATAGAATAGATACACAATGCCTGTCATCACTGCGAAAATACGAGTGATTTCGAACATCCATTGAACTTTTACAAATTTGTTTTCACCCCAACCCCAAAGTAAATTGATAAGATGTAATACGGTGATGATTAAAAAGTATGGCCATTCTTTTGAGTCTTTACTTAATACATATGCACTAAAGAAAAACATGGGGAATAAATATCGCTCATGCATTTCGGGTAGTAAAATGAAAAAAGAAAAACAGAAAAATGATAGTAAAAGAAATACCAATGTTTCATTTTTAAAATGGCGAATGTATTGATAGATGATCCACAAAAAGACTAATGAAAATAGGGTATAGGCTAATAGCTTGCGAGTGATTAAGCCGAACACTAGTACATCATTGGGTGGAAATTTTAAATCCATCTTCAAATCAAAATCTGCCCAAATAGCCCAATAAAAATTGAATGCATTTACGCTAATATTGTTATAACGACCTGCTGCGGTGATATGCGGATTTATTGAGTCCATCGCATTAGGAGCGTATAATATGAATGGTAAGTTCGGTATGATATAAACAATTGATAGAAGTAAAATGGCTAATATTTTTTCTTTAATACTTACTCGAACCATTAAATATATTAAGCCTAGTAATGGCAAGAATAAAATAGTTTGTGTTTTTAGTGAAAGCGATAAGCCAATGCAAATGGCAGCAATATATAATTGTTTGTGATAAATGGTATAGAATGCAATGAACATTAAAATAGTGTACAATATATCTATCTGCCCCCATCCGTAAGCATTTAAAATAGTTACCGGCGAAAATATTAATGCTGTTAAAAATACTTTATTGTTGAATTTCTTTGAGACGTAAAATAAGAACAAGCATTCAATCAATAAATTGAAAAGTTTTAAGAAATTATCATACAAATGCGTATGCATGTCTAGTCCTAAAAAATTAAACAAATAGGCGAGAGGTGCAATAACATATAAGTATAAAGGCGGATAATCACATTCGAATCGATCTACTTGTATTGAATAAATTTGTGTGAAACCGTTGTTCACTATTCGATCTCCCCAGTGTTCAAAAAAATCATAATCAGAATTATGTCCGTCAGAAATAAAAAACAACAACCTGATTAGAAAGCATATGAGAATAAAGCGTTTCCATCTTTGAGGGTTATTGAGTATTTGACTCGGTAATTGATGATAGTCTAAAAGTGCTTTGATCGAAGGCATTTCCAAAAATAGAAAAATTATAATGTAATAAATTCTGATTTTATTTGTGAAAATAGATTCCTAATGCTATTTTTGCCATCCCGAAAGGGTAACACGGTGGATGTAGCTCAGTTGGTTAGAGCACTAGATTGTGGTTCTAGGGGTCGCCGGTTCGAGCCCGGTCTTCCACCCAAAATAAAAAAGCCTCTTCATTGAGGCTTTTTTATTTATTGTCCGGTGTATTCCTTCCAATTTTTTTCTTTGTAGATGTTTTCTCCGAAATATTTCAAAATCGGATTCATATCCTTTGGAGTTAAATAGCCAGGTACTACTGTTAGAAGGTTCATATCTTCATCTAAAAACACAGTAGATGGATATGACATTTGTCCGTTTAATAAACTCACCGCTAACTCATTTGCTTTATATTCTTGTTTAAAACTAAATACTTTGTCTTTGTATTTTATCTCTTCTTTTTGTTCTGCATTAAGCTTTACAAAATAAAAATGTTGTTCAATTTGTTTAATAACCTCTGAATCGGTATAGGTGTTTTTATCCATTTTCTTACACCATCCGCACCAATCGGTATATACGTCTACTATAATTTTCTTCGGATTTTTCTTTTGTAATTCTACAGCCTCTTCAAAACTAATCCATTTGATTTCTTGTTCAGAATTAGGTTTATAAGCATTGAAAGAAGCCATTATTATTAATAATAATGCTGATAATAAGCTAAAAAAAACACCTTTATTGTATTTCATACACTAATTTAAAAATTATTTCTTTGATTTAATATTTTTACTATATTTGATTTGCCCGCAAGGGCATGTTTTTCATAGGTAGATGTAGGGTCGATAAGAGAAATCTTTCGACCCTTTTTTTCTTCATAATTTCAAACATCTGCGCCTTTAAAACGTATATTTATTATATGAATCATAAACGCAAAATCATCGTAGGTATTACTGGAGCTAGTGGGTCTATTTATGCAAAAGTATTGCTAGATAAATTACATGCAATGTTAGGTACTCAAATTGAAAAAATTGGAGTGGTGATGTCTGATAATGCTAAGGATGTTTGGAAATTTGAACTTAATAATACTTTGTTTGATCAATATTCAGGTATTGATTTCTATGATAAGTCAAACTTCTTTGCACCCTTTGCATCTGGATCTGCGAAATACGATACCATGATTGTTGCACCTTGTAGCATGGGTACTTTATCACGTATTGCTCAAGGTACTTCTAATGATTTAATGACAAGAGCTGCTGATGTTATTTTAAAAGAACGTCGTAAATTAATTTTATTAGTGCGAGATACTCCATTCAGCTTAATTCATATCAATAATATGAAAACAGTTACCGAAGCAGGTGGAATTATTTGTCCGGCTAACCCTTCATTCTATTCTAAACCTAATACCTTCGAAGAACTAGCTGCCACAGTGGTAGATAGAGCAATCGATTTAGCTTCTTTAGAATTAAATTCATATCGTTGGTCTGAATAATTAAACCTTTCATATTATCTTTAGTCTAAACTAAAACAAAACTAGACTAATATGATTCGTAAACCCTTAATTTATTCACTATTCATTTTAGCTGCAGGTCTATTAATTGTTGCTTGTACTAAAGAAGAATCAGAAGTCTCTAATAATACCATTGACCC
>JACCDK010114358.1_pt1 | contig 10261 bp, 11 predicted proteins | sample 7445871 | NCBI WGS metagenome assembly JACCDK01 (sample SAMN15323436, study PRJNA562643) | freshwater metagenome | isolation source: river surface water | place: USA:Blue River Watershed | collected 2017-08-15
CCCGTGAGCAACTGGCGACCCGCCTCATGCGGCGGGCGACGAAATACGACAAATCGGGTGAAGAACACTACAACCTCATTTCCGCTTTGCACAAATCGGTGCGGGGATCAGACCCGGACGCGGCGCTTTATTGGTTCGCCCGCATGCTGGAAGGCGGCGAAGACCCGCGCTTTCTCGCCCGCCGGATCACCCGCATGGCGGTCGAGGACATTGGCCTTGCCGACCCGCAAGCTCAGACAGTTTGCCTTGACAGCTGGCAGACCTATGAACGCCTTGGCAGCCCCGAGGGGGAACTCGCTCTCGCACAGGCGGTGGTCTATCTCGCCCTCGCCCCGAAATCGAACGGCGTCTACACCGCCTACAAAGCCGCCCGCGCCGCCGCGCGCGAAACCGGCAGCCACCCTCCGCCCCTGCACATTCGCAACGCGCCGACCAAGCTGATGAAAGAGATCGGCTATGGCGCGGGCTATGCCTATGACCATGATGCCGAAGATGGCTTTTCTGGGCAGAACTACTTCCCTGACGGTATGCGCCGCCCCGTCTACTACGCCCCGCCAGAACGCGGCTTTGAACGCGAGTTGAAAAAGCGCATCGATTACTTTGCCAAACTGCGTGCCAGACGGGACAGCTGACCCGCGCCGGGCTTTCATCTTGGTCCAAATACTCCCCGCGGAGCGTTCGACATTGGCCGAAGGAGCCTCCGGCGGGAGTATTTTGGCCAAGATGAAAGCCGCAACAGGCAGTCGGCCCAAAGCGCGGCGGTTGACAAACCGGGCGGGCAGTCGCAAGGAAACGCCATGTTCTGGACGCTTTCCCAAGTTGCGATCGGCGGGGCCATTGGCTCGGTCTTGCGCTATATGACCGTGGCCGCTTTTGGTGCGCCGTGGGCGGTGGTGGCTGTCAATGTGCTGGGCAGTTTCGTGATTGGGGTGTTGTTTGTGGTGCTTGCCACACGCGCCGCGCTGTCGCCTGTGTTGCTGGCCGGGGTGCTGGGCGGGTTCACCACGTTCTCGGCCTTTTCGCTGGATGCCTTGAAGCTCTGGCAATCCGGTCAGACTGTGCAGGCGGTGCTTTATGTCGGCCTTTCGGTCGGCCTCTCTCTTCTCGCGGTTGCCCTTGGGGCGGCCCTTGCCAAAGGAGCCCTCGGATGAGTGGCGTGAAACTTCTGACGGTCTCGGCGGATGAGGGCGAGCAGCGGCTGGACAAATGGTTCAAGCGCCGCTTTCCGCAGATCAGCCAAGGCCATGTCGAAAAGATGTGCCGCACGGGCCAAGTGCGCATCGACAGCGCGCGCGCCAAGGCGTCTGATCGTGTGGCGCCAGGCATGGTCATTCGGGTGCCGCCTTTGCCAGACACCGAGGCGCCAAGCCGCCCGGCCGAAGGGCGCGTCAGTGCCGCGGACACCAAGATGATCCAGAACGCGGTGTTGTGGAAAGATGAGCATATCATCATCCTCAACAAACCCGCCGGTCTGCCGTCGCAGGGGGGGTCGGGGCAGGGGGATCGTCATGTCGATGGTCTGACCGAGGCCCTAAAGTTCGGATACAAAGAGCGGCCAAAGCTGGTTCACCGCTTGGACAAAGATACCTCCGGCGTTTTGATGCTGGCGCGCACCGACCGGGTGGCGCGGGCCCTGTCTGAGGCCTTGCGCAACCATCACACGCGCAAGATCTATTGGGCCTTGGTCGCCGGTGTGCCAAACCCGCGGCAGGGCTCTGTCAAATATGGGCTGATGAAAGCCCCCGGTCATGGCCGCGGCGGCGAGGGGGAGAAGATGCAATGCGTCCATCCCGCCAAGATGGCCGATTACCCTGACGCCAAGCGCGCCCACACCGATTTTTTCACCCTGTGGTTTCTGGGCACCCGGATGTCGTGGATGGCGCTGGAGCCGATCACCGGCCGCACACACCAGTTGCGTGCCCATATGGCCGAGTTGGGCCACCCGATCATCGGGGATGGCAAATATGGCGGGTCGGCGACCGAGAATCTGGGCGATGGCTGGGGTGCTGGCTTGGGCGGAGAGGTCAGCCGCAAGCTGCATCTGCACGCCCGCAGCCTGACCATTCAACACCCGATCACCAAAACAATGCTGACCTTTACCGCCCCCTTGCCAGACCACATGGCCAAGACGTGGAAGCTGCTCGACTGGAAAGAAAACGACGTGCCCGCCGATCCTTTTGAGTTTCGCAAATGAGCGGCTGGAAAGCCAAACGCTTTTGGACAGTTGCAACCGCCGAGCCCTGTGACGGCGGGTTCACCGTTCGGCTTGACGGGCGCGCCGTGAAAACGCCCGCCAAGGCCCCCGTTGTGATGCCGACACAGGCCATGGCCGAGGCCGCAGCCCGCGAGTGGGACGCGCAGCAGGGGGCGATCAAGCCAGAGACCATGCCGGTGACCCGCGCGGTGAACTCAGCCATCGACAAATTGGTGCACCAGCGCGACGAGGTGATTGATCTTCTCGCGGCCTATGGTGCCAGCGACCTTCTATGCTATCGCGCCACTGGGCCGGAGGGGTTGATTACCCGTCAGATGCTCGGTTGGGATCCGCTTCTGGGTTGGTCTGCATTGGAACTGGCGGCCCCGCTCGTGGTCACCGCGGGTATTGTGCCGGTCGCGCAACCGGTGGAAAGTCTTGTCCGTCTGAAGGCCACCGTTGCCAGTTTTGACGCCTTTCAACTGGCTGCTTTTCACGACTTTGTCGCCATCACCGGGTCATTGATCCTTGGCATTGCGATCACCCGCGGACGTCTTTCGGCGGCAGAGGCCTTTGCCTTGAGCCGAATCGATGAGAGCTGGCAGGCCGAATTTTGGGGTGTTGACGAGGATGCCGCCGCCCTTGAGGCCGCTAAGCAGCGTGCTTTATTGGAGGCCGAGCAGTTCTACGCTTTGTGTCGGTAACAATCTTGCGCAATCCAACGGCGATGGTTTCGGCATTATGCGTGATACAATCGTCAATCTGCTTGTTGCCAAGAACTGCTCCGCTTTAGCGGATGTTTTTCTTGACCTTAGCTAAGACCGTGACAGATGATGTCCGACACTGGCACCTTCGGCGCCACACAGAACCCGCATCTGTCGCTAAGACGGGGCGTAAACCCCTGCCCCTCGGGGCAGACCCACAGGAAGAGGTAAGAATGAAAAAATCCGTGTTCCTCGGCACTCTCGCTGCCACCACCGTGCTTGCAGGCGCCGCATTTGCCGGCACTCTGGACGATGTGAAGGCGCGTGGCGAGCTGATCTGCGGCGCGAACCCCGGTCTGACCGGCTTTGCCGCCCCCGATGCCAATGGCGTGTATCAGGGCTTTGACGCTTCGCTTTGCAAGGCCATCGCTGCTGCCGTTCTGGCGACCAGAACAAGGTCAAGTTCGTCCCGCTGACCTCGGAGACCCGCTTCACCGCGCTGGCTTCGGGCGAAGTTGACGTGCTGATCCGCAACTCGACCTGGACCTTCTCGCGCGATCACGACCTTAAGCTCGATTTCGTTGCGGTGAACTACTACGACGGTCAGGGCTTCTTGGTGAAGAAGGACCTCGGTGTTTCGTCGGCCAAGGAACTGGACGGCGCAACCGTCTGCATCCAGACCGGCACCACCACCGAATTGAACCTTGCTGACTTCTTCAAGCAAAACAACATCACCTATACCCCGGTGACCGTTGCCGACGACGCCGAAGCTCAGCGCAACTATCTGGCTGGCACCTGCGACGCCTTCACCACCGACGCCTCGGGTCTTGCCGCGGCGCGTTCGTCGTTCCCGGATCCGGAAAACCACATCATTCTTCCGGAAATCATCTCGAAAGAGCCGCTCGGCCCGGTCGTTCGCCATGGCGACAACCAGTGGGGCGACGTTGTGCGTTGGACCTTCAACGCGCTGCTGATCGCGGAAGAAAAAGGCATCACCAAGGCCAATCTGGCTGAAGTCGAAGCCTCGACCACCGACCCGGAAGTCAAGCGTCTGCTCGGCAGCGAAGGCGACATGGGCGTGATGGCTGGCCTTGATAACGCCGCCTTCAAGAACGCGATCCTTGCCAACGGCAACTATGGCGAAATCTTTGAAGCCAACATCGGCTCGTCCACCCCGATCGGTCTGGCCCGTGGCCTGAACGCTCTGTGGACCCAGGGCGGCCTGCAGTACGCGGCACCGTTCCGGTAATCATTGATTTCGGGCGCATCCCTAACCGGGGTGCGCCCGTTTTTTCTTTAGCCTAATCGCTTTGACCATTGGACAAGATCCAGACAGGCCGCATCAAGACGGCCGCCGGTCGGCACAGGGGGTATGATGTCACTCGCATCCGAAGCGCCGAAGGACTCCTTCCGGCTGTCCATGCTTGTCTATGACACGCGCTATAGGTCTTACACGATCCAGCTGGCCGTGTTGGTTCTGCTTTTGGCCTTTTTGGGCTGGATGGCCGACAACACGATCAAGAACCTAGCAGAACGTGGCAAGGACATCAATTTCAGCTTCCTGTGGCAGCGTGCTGGTTACGATATTGACCAACAGTTGATCCCCTACACGAACGACAGCAGCCACGGTCGCGCCGCGATCATCGGCCTGCTGAACACCCTGCTTATCGCCGTTATCGGCTGTTTTTTCGCGACCATCGTTGGTGTGCTTGCCGGCGTGCTGCGGCTGTCTAAAAACTGGCTCGTGGCCCGGTTGATGACGGTCTATGTCGAGATTTTCCGCAACGTGCCCTTGGTTTTGTGGATCATCCTGATCTTTGTGGTCTTTACCGAGACCTACCCCCAGCCCAAGGATTTTCGTGTCACCGACGAGATGGTTGCGGCGGGTGAAGCCCCCAAAGAGACGATGATCTTTGGCGCCATCGCCATCACCAACCGTGGATCCAACATTCCCGGCCCGGTCTTTGATCGGCCGCTGCCAACGATTGAAATCGCCACTGTGCCGATCAGCCTGTCGGGCGTGGCTTTTCTTGTGGTCGTCTTGGGTTCGGTTCTGGTAAACCGCAGGATCTTGGCCCGCGCCAAGGCCATTCAAGAAGACACCGGTGATCGCCCGACCACATGGTGGCAATCGCTTTTGGTGCTGTTTGTGCCTGCGATTGCGCTGTTGATGGCCATGGGCTTCCATCTGGAATACCCAGAAATCAAGGGCTTCAACTTTACGGGCGGTCTGGCGGTGAACCACTCTTTCACCGCGCTTTTGGTGGCGCTGATCCTCTACACCGGAGCCTTCATCGCCGAGATTGTCCGCGGCGGTATTCAGGCCATTTCCAAAGGTCAGACCGAGGCTGCCTTTGCCCTTGGCCTGCGCCCCGGTCGCACCATGAACTTGGTCATCCTGCCGCAAGCGCTGCGTGTCATCATCCCGCCCTTGATAAGCCAGTTCCTGAACCTGACCAAGAACACCTCGCTGGGCATTGCTGTGTCTTACCTTGACCTGCGCGGCACGCTGGGCGGCATCACGATGAACCAGACCGGGCGCGAGATGGAGTGCATGGTGCTGATGATGGGTATCTACCTGACGATCAGCCTGCTGATCTCGTCGCTGATGAACATCTACAACAATTCCGTCAAGCTGAAGGAGCGTTAAGATGCCCGATACCGCATTCGTCCGCTCTGAGATTCTGCCGCAACAGGCCCCGCCGCTGACAGAACGCGGCGCTGTGAAGTGGCTGCGCGAGAACCTGTTCTCCTCGCCGTTCAACGCGATCTTGACCCTGATTGGTTTGACCGTGGTCTTCCTGCTTGTGCAGGCGGCCTTGCCTTGGCTGTTGAACAGCGTTTGGACCGCCAATTCCTTGAAGGAATGCCGCGAGATCGTTTGGGCCAGTGCTGGCCCTGAGGCAACGGGCGCTTGCTGGGCGCTGATCCGCGAACGCTGGCACCAGTTCCTGTTCGGCTTTTATCCGGCCGACCTTTACTGGCGTCCAGTTTTGGCGCTTGGCCTATTGCTGATCGCTTTGGCGCCTGTGCTTTATTACGGTCTGCGTAAGCCCAATGTGGTCCTTGTGGGCACAGTTGCAGCGCTAACCATGATCGCGCTGGCCCTTTTGGATCACAACCCGACCCATTTGGTGCTCTTTGCATTGATCCTGATCGGGTTGACCGCGACGGCTTGGATCGCACCCAAGAAGCTGGTTGTTTTGACCGTCCTCTACCCGCTCTTGGGGTTTTGGCTTCTCTACGGCGGGTCGCTCTGGGGGCCGGTTGGCGTCGCCATGGGCTTTGTCTTGCTTGCAGTGGTCTATAGGGCGACGAAGCCCTTGCTCGGGGTGGTCGTGGCCACAGGGGCCGGCACGCTGGCAGCTGCGATCTGGTGGTTGTCGGTACAAACCAGCGTCACCACGGCGCTGCAAGGGGCCATGCCTCTGGGGATGACGGATGTCGGTTCGGACGAATTTGGAGGCTTCCTGCTGGCCTTTGTGATTGGCGTCACCTCCATCGGGGCCTCGCTACCCATTGGCATCCTTTTGGCGCTTGGTCGCCAGTCTGACATGCTGCTGATCAAGACCCTCTGCGTCGGGTTTATCGAGTTTGTGCGCGGCGTGCCGCTGATCACGGTGCTGTTCACCGCGACCCTGCTTTTGGGTTACTTCCTGCCGCCGCAAACCAACTTTGACGTGGTGCTGCGGGTTATCATTCTGGTGACCTTCTTCTCGGCCGCCTATCTGGCCGAGGTGATCCGCGGCGGTCTGGCAGCACTTCCCAAGGGTCAGTATGAGGCCGCCGACGCACTGGGCCTTGACTACTGGCAGGCGCAGCGGCTGATCGTGATGCCGCAGGCGCTCAAGGTGTCGATCCCTGGCATCGTCTCGACCTTTATCGGTCTGTTCAAAGATACCACGCTGGTGGCCTTTGTCGGTCTGATGGACCCGTTGAAAGGCGTCACCACCATCGTGCGGGCTGATACTGCGTGGAAGGGCATCTACTGGGAGCCCTACATCTTTGTCGGCGCGATTTTCTTTGCCGTCTGCTTCGGGATGTCCAGATACTCGATGTATCTGGAACAGAAGCTGAAAACCGATCACCGTTAAGGAGCCCTGACCATGGCAGAAGCAACCAAACAGATGCAGGTCTCGGACGAGGTCGCCATCCAGATCACCGGCATGAACAAGTGGTACGGCCAGTTCCACGTGCTGCGTGACATCAACATGACCGTCAATCGCGGCGAACGCATCGTGATCTGCGGCCCGTCTGGGTCGGGCAAATCAACGCTGATCCGTTGCATCAACCGGTTGGAAGAACACCAGTCGGGCAAGATCGTGGTGGATGGGACCGAGCTGACCAATGACCTGAAGAACATCGACAAGGTCCGGTCCGAAGTGGGGATGGTGTTTCAGCACTTTAACCTTTTCCCGCATCTGACCATTTTGGAAAACTGCACGCTGGCGCCGATCTGGGTGCGCAAGACCCCAAAGCGCGAGGCGGAAGAGATCGCGATGCATTTCCTGCACAAGGTCAAGATCCCGGAACAGGCCCACAAATACCCCGGCCAGTTGTCGGGCGGTCAGCAGCAGCGCGTGGCGATTGCCCGGTCCTTGTGCATGAAGCCACGGATCATGCTGTTCGATGAGCCGACCTCGGCGCTTGACCCTGAGATGATCAAAGAGGTGCTCGACACCATGATCGCCTTGGCCGAAGAGGGGATGACCATGATCTGCGTCACCCACGAGATGGGCTTTGCCCAAGCCGTGGCGAACCGTGTGGTGTTCATGGACCAAGGCCAAATCGTCGAACAGAACGCGCCGAAAGAGTTCTTCTCGAACCCGCAAAGCGACCGGACCAAGCTGTTCCTCAGCCAGATTCTCGGTCACTGATCCTCCTCGTCGCCTTTGGCGCTCGTCGTGCGACGAGACGCCGAAGGCGCCCGAGGAGCGGTTAGGCCACGATTTCGCGCGGCACGATGAAATCCGCCGTCACGCCTTGGCCGAAACCGGCATAGGCCCAACTGTCCACCATGAAATCCACCACCAGCGTGGCGCCTGTGGGATATTTGCGAAACTCCGGGCTGACCGGGGTTTTCGACACCAGACGATGGGCAAACTCGGCAATGCCGGGATTGTGGCCAATCATCATAACCGTGTCCGCCGTGGCATGCCGCAGCACCGCCAGCATCACATCGGGGCCCGCATGATAGAGCGCGGGCTTCAGATCCAGCACTGGCGCGCCGGGCAGGGCGGGGGCAATGCCCGAAAAGGTCGCCCGCGTGCGCACTGCGTCTGAACACAGCACCTCGGACGGCACATAGCCGCGCGAGGCGAGCCACTGGCCCAGATCGGCCGCGGCCGCTTTGCCACGCTCATTCAGCGGGCGGTCATGGTCGCTCATCAGCGGGTCATCCCAGCTGGATTTCGCGTGCCGCGTCAGGATCAAGCGCTTCATTTGTGGAACTGCCTCATATGATAGGCCGATTGTTCTGGCATCCTTGCATAGGCTTGGGTCACCGGGCAAGCGCGGCGCACAAGGCAGCCCGCTTTCATGCAATCACGATCACCGCCCGACAGATAGGCATGGCAGGCTGGCACGTCATAGCCCTTCTCGCCCAAGGCCCCTGCCGGGCAGGCCGCAAGGCACGGCGCGGCGCATCCCTCGCAAGGTTTTGCGCTCGGGGGCGGCACCGCGATGTGCTCTTTCAACGCCAAAGCCCCGCGAAAGCTGACCATCAAGCCCTGACCCGCATGCACCAACAGCCGAACTGGGCTGTACCAGACCCGCCCTGTGCGAAGCGCCCATTTGTAGAACGGATGATAGGGCGGCCCGCCAAAGGGAAAGAGCGCCTTGGCCCCCAGATCGCAGGCCATCCCACCAATCACCCGGCGTGACCAGCGGTCCACCGGATCGGGCGCGCCATCCCATTCGGGTTGTGCGGTCAGATGCGGCCAGAACCCCGGCTCTTTTGGCCCGATCAGCAGCAAGGTCTTGGTGCCGACCGGCAGGGCCTCATCCTCCTCGGCGTGAAACCCGCCCAGGATTTCAAGCTGATGCGCCGCCAGCCAGGTTTCTATTTCCGAAAGGGCAGCATCAGCGCCCAGCCCAGCCGCGAGGGTCTTTCGTCCTGCCATTCCAGCCCCACTGTCATCAGGTCATGCCCAGCCTCAGGCTTAGGCCGATAGGTGCGAAAGATCCTGTCCCAAACCGACAGGGCAAAGCCGTAATTGCTGTCATGCTCGTGGCGGTGGATGGAATGATGCACGCGGTGCATGTCGGGCGTCACCAAGACCAGTCGCACCGCCCGGTCCAGCCACAAGGGCAGCCGCAGGTTCGTATGGTTGAACATCGCAGTGCCATTCAAGATCACCTCAAACAACACCACCGCAATCGCCTGAGGGCCAAGCAGGTAGATTACCCCAATCTTAAGCACCATCGAGGCCAGAATCTCCAACGGATGAAAGCGCAGGGCTGTCGTCACGTCAAAATCGCGGTCGGCATGGTGGACGCGGTGAAACCGCCACAGGAACGGCACTTTATGGGTGACGAGATGCTGCAACCAGATTGCGAAATCCAAAATGAGCAGCGCCAGACCCACCTCGACCCAGAGCGGCCAGGTCAGGTTGTTGAACAGCCCCCACCCCATGCGCCACGCATCCACCGCCGCCCCAACGGCCAGAAATGGCAGGGCAATCGCCAAGGCGCGCAAGGCCAGCGTGTTCAAAAGCACAATCGACAGGTTGGTGAACCACCGCGTGCTGCGGGGTTGACTGCGTGCGCGGCGCGGGGCCAGCGCCTCTAGCGTCGCAAAGAGCGCAAAAAGCACCAGAAAAACGCTCAGCCGAAGGATCGCTTCATACTGCATCGCACCTCACATTCCATTAATTGAACATAAGGTCACTAAGCAGAAAATGCTAGCGCTTTACATGCGGTTTGATACGCGGCTCGGTGGAGCGGATCTGGCTGCCCGCGCCATGATCGGTGAACAGCTCCAACAAGCAGGCATTTGGCACCTTGCCATCCAAGATTGTCACCGCCCGCGTGCCCTTTTCCAAAGCCATCAGCGCGGTTTCGGTTTTCTGGATCATGCCCCCCGAAATGACCCCGTCCCGTGTCATCTGACGATTTTCATCGGGCGTGATCTGCGTCATCACCTGACCCGAGGCATCCTTGACCCCCGGCACATCGGTCAGCAACAAAAGGCGATCCGCCTGCAAAGCCCCGGCAATCGCACCCGCCGCCGTGTCGCCGTTGACGTTGAAGGTCTCATTGTCGGCCATACCGGTGCCCACCGGCGCGATCACTGGAATGATCCCAGCCTTGTAAAGATCACGCAGCACCTGCACGTTCATCTCGATGGGGCGGCCGACATAAC
>JACCDK011908442.1_pt1 | contig 10259 bp, 2 predicted proteins | sample 7445871 | NCBI WGS metagenome assembly JACCDK01 (sample SAMN15323436, study PRJNA562643) | freshwater metagenome | isolation source: river surface water | place: USA:Blue River Watershed | collected 2017-08-15
ACACCAGCTACAGGAGTAGCAGTCACCTGGGCAGATTCACTCAGTAAAAGACCGGCAGCATATGACCTAACTTTAAAATAATAAGGTGTACCATTAGTTAGACTAGTGTAAGTGTAAGTGAGCACATTGCCACGATCGACATAAGTGTATGGCCCCCCAGATACTGTACTTATGCCGGTTTGATAACTAGTAATATTGGCCAAGATTCCGGTAGCTGCAGTCCAGTTTAAAACCACCTGAGCATTCCCTGCAGTGGCTGACAAGACGGGCGAAGTGGCTGTAGGAAAATACAAAAACCCAGCGTTCTGAGTAAAACTAGTACTAGAACTCTCACCCTGGGCGGTTTGAGCACTAGTTGAAATATATTGGAAACTAGAAGAAGTGGACTGACCACCACTGATTATATTTATCGGGTTCTCTAATATGTAGCTAGTACTAGAAAAATCAGCTGACACAATCGAAGAAAAAACCAATCCTAAAATAAATAAAACAAGTATTCGCCAATATTTTTTAGTAAAAAAAATCATCCGTAAAATAATTATACCCCGCGAGAAACTTTTTTCAAAGTTCTCATGCGGGGCATAATTACAAACTATTTATTTAATATAAATCTAGTTTCCAGATGGTGGAGTGACTCCATCAGTCTCACCGATATTTAGTGGGGCTACGTCGATAACCTTGTTCAAGGTTACGCTATATAAAATAGCTCTTTTGGCCTCAGCGTAAATAAGTACCTTGTCTCCAGCTTGTGCTTTTGAGAAAAAAGGTTGATCCTTTAGAGCCTCTGGATCAGACACAGTAGCCACAGTAGGAACTTCTTCTTCAGGAAGGACTACTAGCTTACCAACCTTGGACACCAAAGAAGCTGCCTCTTGTTTAGCTACGGCTTGTGGATCTTGCTTTAGCACACGTACTTGATTGTAAAAATAACCTGCTACCACCAATGCTGCTAATGCAACAAGAGGTACCACAACTTTATAAAATCTTCTACCTAACATATTTTCTCCTCCTTCCATAAATTTTTTCAATTAAACTAATAATAATATTATTATTAAATTATACCGCAATCACTTTTGGCTTGCAACAATCTTTAAGGATTGTATTGATTAATTGAAGCAAACATAAAACGCAATACTTCAAAGACTTCAGGTATAGAGGCTAGCATCAATCTAGGCTTGAACAAAAATCCACTGTCACCAGAGCCACCCCCCGAACCGCCACCAGAACCGCCAGTAGTAGGACAACTACTATTAAACACAACAGTAGGCACCGTAACGTAACCTGAACCACCATTGTCTACAGTCACACTCGATACTGCGTCACCAGTCAAAACTGCTGTACCTGTGGCGCCGTTACCACCGCCACCACAAAAGAGTACTGATGGAGGAGTCACATATCCACTACCACCAGAATCTATAGTGACGCTCTGCACAATGTTTGAAGACACTACCACCGTACCGACAGCTGAAGTAGCCCCTCCTCCACCAGAGCCACCACCTCCACCACCACCTACCGGAGCATCTGGAGTAGCAGAAGACTCAGTGTCGGAACCACCTCGTTTTAAGATAGGAGAAAAGAAATTCCAACAAACACCGTTGTTTCCATAGTTGTATATAGTACTACTTGCACCGACAGAGTTTCCACCGGCACAACCACTGTCTTGCACTTTCACATACGACACTGATGCTGAGCCAGATAGTGTCATCAACCATTGAGAAGTCGGAGTATCAGAATTTATGGAAATAGGATTACCTTCCGAACCTGTCAAATTTAGAGAGTTGGCAAAAGCATAAGTGTTCCCTGCTTTAAATTGCAATGTCGAACCAGCGGTGGCGTTTGTAAAATTATAAAAAGTAGTGTCAGAGCTACCTATGACATTTGCAGTCTTGGTCGAATTTGTAGGAGTTAAAGTGACAGTACCATTGTTGTGTGTATATGTACCACTATTACTAAAATCTCCATTGATAGTCAAACTAGTAGGAGCCACAAAAGTACCCGCTGAGATATCCATATCTCCGCCGATTGTAGTCGCACCGGTTATAGTCAAAGTGCCCGCACCAGTCTTGGTAAGCCCACCGAGCGAACCGACGGTTCCAGCGATACTGACATTGTTGCTATTGGTATTGATAGTTCCACCACCATAATTTAGATTGACTGCACGGTTTACAGGAGATGTGATTGTACCGGAAGCTTGCAGCGTACCACCTCTAAAAATCAAAGTGTTTGTCACCGCACCTGTGCCCAGCGCATCAGTAGAATTTGCGACGACAATACCATCAATCAAATTTGTTGCTCCGGTAAATGTATTCACCCCAGCGAGAGTAAGAGTACCCGCACCGTCTTTAGTTAAACCACCACTAGTGGTACCGATTATTCCCGTCACAGATGTATCGCCCGCGCCACCAAAAATTGAAGTAAATGTAGCCCCAGAGATAGTCGGAAATGTCAGAGTACCTGAATCAGAATTCACCCGAACATTTGTCGAAGCCAAGGTTAAGTTTGCTCCGATAGTATTTATACCGCTCACATTTCTTATCGCCCCAGTATTGCCCACACCCAGACCATGCACAGTGAAAGCTTTGACTGCCGGCAGAGTAATACCGTTTTGAAGTTCCACCGTCGCTCCAGCTAGTATGGTAGTGGTGTTCGCACTGGCAGCAGCGCCGAGCGCATTGTTGTGTCGCAGATTTAGCGAACCAGCATTCACAGATATAGTAGCCGCCGTACCACTAAATGTATTGTCGCCAGAGAGGATGACTTGTCCGGCGGTATTTTTAGCTATCGCTGCGACGACTGTTCCTCCGAGCACAGCGCTGATAGTTCCACTTTCCAATGTATAAGTAGCAGTAGAAGTCAGCGTCGTTGCTCCACCAGTATTTACGATAGATCCATTGTCCATCAGTGTCACCGCTCCGATATTTATTTCACTAAATCCCGCAAGGTCTAATGTACCTCCAGCCACAGTCACCGCTGGAGTAGCCAATGAATCATTAATGCCGTAAGCCAGAGTACCTCCATTTATACGCACGAGACCCGTAGTAACACTTGCAACACCAATAGTCAAAGTACCTGAATCCCGTTTAGTTAAAGTAGCTGAAGTTGCAGTGGCACCAAATTGACCTGAAAATCTAGTCGGGCCAGTTCCTCCGACACCGAGGTTTATGCTGTTGGCGATAGTAACAGTTCCACCAAAAGTAATTAGGCCGCTGCCAGAATTTACCACTCTCGAGTTTGCCGTCACCGTCATCGCTCCAAAATTGTTAGCCCCCGAAGCGGAACTAGTTAAAACTCCCCCATTTTTTATACCCGAACCACTCAAGTTTAAAGTTTCATAAGTTGAAGCTCCGCCCAGTGAAAACGTACCCAAATCAAGCACTGCACCCGAAGACACGGTGACACCTCCAGCATTTGTACCCAGTGGTGTGTTTGTAGCTCCACCACTCGCCCCCAATCGAAGTGTTCCCGTGCTGACAGTCACTGCTCCAGTAAAACTATTTTGCCCAGCCAAAGTAAGCACACCCGAGCCTTCTTTGATTATAGTACTAGTACCCGAGCGGATACTGGCTGAAGATTGAGTGACGTCTCCCACTGCCACCACTGTCAATGCAAAGTTTCCAGTAATGTTACCAGTCAACGTAAACAATCCAGTACCATGGTTCACCAAACGAGAAGCTGCACCCAGGGCCACAGTTCCAGGAAATGATATCGAGCTATTTGAACTATTTATAAAAGCACCGATACCACCAGTAGTTGCTATACCTGTTCCGCTTAGTGTAGCGCCTTCAGTAGTAGCGAGAGTATAACCATTTAGATCTACAGTTGCTCCACTAGATACAGTCACCCCCCCGTTACTAGCCCCAAAAGGTGTACTAGCTCCACTACCAGCAGAACCTAATTTTAAAGTACCAGCACTCACGGTAGTGGCACCGATAAATGTACTAGCTCCACCAGAGATAGTCCAAGTACCTACACCATTTTTTGTTAAAGTTCCGTTAACAGTGTTTAAATTGCTTGCCAATGTTCCATTTCCAGCGCCACCTATGGTCAATGAAAAATTAGATCCTGTCATATTACCAGTTGCAGTAAGATTTATATCCCCGTAGTTAGAAATAATTGTACTTGTCGCGCCCATAATGACTTGTCCATTGTAATCAACATTTGTACTGGAAGTATTTTGTAATGCTCCAGTCGCCAAAGCTCCACTCAAAGTAAGAGCTTCAGAGGTACCGAGTGTGTATCCATTCAAATCTAGAGCAGTACTAGCGCCAGAGACAGTGGTACCCGCGGCGGCTGTACCGAGTGGTGTATTAGTAGCTCCTCCAGATGCGCCGAGCCGAAGCACCCCAGTAGATATTGTAGTTGCTCCAGTATAAGTATTGTCACCAGACAGCATGAGAACCCCAGCGCTACTATTTTTAGTAAATGTAAATCCTCCACTAATCACAGCTGAAATTACGGCATCATTATCCATGAGCCCGTCACCAATAGCAAATGATCTATCGGCACCTAGGCCCAAATTTCCAGTTACAAGTGAAGTAAAATTTGCATTAGCGACAGTCGTAAATGTTCCACCGAGAGTGAGCGTGCCTGCACCAGTAGCTATATTACCAGCAGTCATGCTCACTGCGCCGATGGTATCGGAATTACCATTTAGATTATAATTTCCACCCACTACTGTCACCCCACCACTAGACAAAATGTTGCTTGCATTATAAGTGAAAGTCGCGCCGTTGATAGTGGTTGTACCAGTATAACTACTAGCAGAATTCATAGTAATATTTCCTGATCCACTGATCGTAACCGACCCTGAAGTTCCTGTACCAATCGTCCCAGACATATTAGAATTAGCTGTGGCTAATATAGAAAGTTCTAAAGTAGAGATACTAAATTGTGTATTGACAGCAATATCATTCGCCGAATTTATCAAAATATTTCCAGCCAGGCTAGCGGAAACAATCGGGACAGTTACCAGAGATCCAGGATTGGTAATATCAAAACCATTCAAAATAAGCGAGTTCGTATTTGTAGCCACCGGAGCCCTATTGGCAGTCAATTTTATGTTTGCATTTGCAGTTTGCAAATCACCAGAATATTCATTGGAAAAACCACCACCATTGAGCAGCCTTAGACCGACGCCACCTTGGTAAGTCACCATGTCACTACCTGTACCCGAAAGTGAACTGTCACCAAATGCCCCCTTGATAATACTCACTGTGGCTGACCCAGAAGCACCCCCGGCACCAGTCAATGTAGGTGTCGCAGTGAAAACCAATGTAGAGACATTTGCAGCAGAGTTTGAACCCAAGCTAGTACCACGGAAGAGGGCTGTAGCTCCAGCTGTTCGCGACAAGCTGGCAAAAGTCATGACAGTGCTTCCACCAGCTCCGGGAGTTACAGTTATAGTATTGTGCCCAGTAGTCAAAGTCAGAGCTCCTGTCGTCTCTGATGCCGCTGCGGCAGTGTTACCAATAAAATTAAAATTACCACCATTCATAGTGAGCGCTAGAGCATCACCCAAACGACTGGCTACTGCAGTAGCGCTGTTATCGAGTGTAAGTGTTCCGCCCAAGTTTACTGTGAAAGTAGAACTAACAGCAGAACCAGATCCACTTAAGGTGAGTGTTCCCGCATTTATAGTGGTGGTGCTACTTATGGTGTTGGCACCAGTTAGTGTTACAGTATTATTTGTATTTTTTATAAACGGAATTGCCCCAGCTAAAATTGCACTAACTGTACCGCTTTCCATTGTATAACTAGTAGCCGCAGTTAGTGTTCCATTTGATATAGTACCGCCAACTAGTGTCACAGTACCGATGGTATCTGTAGAAGCGGCCATGTTAAAAGTACCTCCAAAAACTGTAAGTGGTGTCGCTGCCATGACAGTCGTATTGGCAGCGTAAAGTAAAGTTCCAGCTTCAACGCGAGTCGGACTAGTGTGTGTGTTGGTACCAGTTATGGTAAGCGTACCCGCACCCTGTTTTGTTAGAGAAAGACCAGCCGTACCAGTAGCAGCACTAAATGTAGTATTGCCTGCTCCACCAACGATCAGATTAAAAGCACCGCTTATTGCAGCACTAATAGTAAAAGTCCCCGATGCATTCGTAATACGAGTATCACTAGCTAAAACTGGACCACCAGCGTAAGTGACATTCGCACCGACAAGTGTCCCACCATCGTTTATGCCACGTCCATTGATTGTCAAAAGTTCCGCAGTACCTACGGTAAAACCATTGAAATCAAGCACCGCACCACTCGCCACAGTAGTACCAGTACCAGTAGTACCAAGTGGAGTGTTTGTAGCTCCACCAGAAACACCCAGCTTGAGTGTTCCCATGTTGATTGTAGTTGCTCCGGTAAAAGTATTGGCAGCGTTAGAGAGTGTCCAAATGCCTGTACCAATCTTTGTCACAGCACCACTAGCTCCTGTACTGATAGCGCCAGAGATTGTTCCGTTTCCAGAACCTCCAATGTTAAGTAAAAAGCCTGTACCAGAAAAAGCTCCAGATAATGTGATATCGCCAGAGTTAGCTGTAATTAAGACTCCTGTAGTTCCCAAGGTGACAGCTCCGGTATAGGTAGCCGAAGTTCCAGAACTGTTTATTAGTGCACCACTGGCAAAATCACCTAGTCCATACCCCACACCGTTCAATGTCAGTGGCTCGGCTATTCCCAAGTTAAATCCGTTCAAGTCTAGCCGAGAACCGAGGGCAACCGTAGTGGCACCACCAGTGGTGCCCAGTGGCGAGTTTGTACCACCCACTGAGGCTGCCCCAATTTTAACCGTACCAGCACTTATAGTGGTCACGCCCGAATATGATGAATTACCATTAGAAAGTGTGAGTGTTCCTATACCGTCTTTAACTATAGTACTAGTACCAGACCGCACCCCAGAATAAGTCATATTGCTAAATCCACCAAAAGTGAGTGCAAAGTTTCCAGAAGCATTTCCACTTATAGTCATCACACCAGCGTCAGCATTTATACGCGCGGCTGCAGTCAAGGTGAGTGCTCCACTATAACTCACCGAACTTCCGGAGCTGTTCATAATCGCGCCCATGTTGCTACTTCCCGAAGCACCAAAACCTGTTCCAGCTAAAGATGTGATAGCTTCAGCTGTTCCCAAAGTAAAACCATTTAGATCCAGTGCTCCTCCACTGGCAACCAGTGTTCCACCAGCAGTGGTACCAAGTGGTGTATTTGTTCCCCCGCCAGCTGCTCCAAGTTTAAGAATTCCACTCGTTATGGTTGTCGTCCCGGTATAAGTATTGTCGCGAGTCATGGTCACAATAGTATCAACGGGTGCATTTGTAGCAATTACGGTTACAGCAGCTGCTCCTCCACCCAGTATCGCACTTACTGTACCTTCACGAAAACTATAAGATGTCCCAGATAAAATTCCCGCACCACCAGTGATTGTTCCATTTTGTAAAATCACCGCGCCGACTGTATCAGAGCTTCCACTAATATTTAAAGTACCACCATTCACCGTAACTCCACCACTTGAAAGAACATTACTTGTGCCATAAGTAAGAGTGGCGCCGTTTACCGAGGTAAGACCTGTAAAAGGATTAGCAGAACTTATTGTTACATTACCTGTTCCACTAAGTGTTAATGAACCAGTAGTGGCTGTTCCGATAGTTGCTGAGATAGTGGAATTTGCTGTGGCTAAAATAGGAAGTTCGAAAGTGGTGATACCTAAAGTTGTATTACTTCCCGCGATATCGTTTGCCGAATTAATTAAAATATTTCCAGCAAGTGACGCCGATGCCATAGGTATGGTAATAGAACCACCTGGGTTGGTAATACCGAAACCATTTAAAATAAGAGAGTTTGTATTTGTAGCTACCGCTGCCCGGTCGGCCGTCAACTTCACATTTGCATTCGCAGTTTGTAAATCACCTGCATATTCACCATTAAATCCAGCGCCATTTAAAAGACGGATACCGTTTGTATTACCTATATTATAAGTCACCATATCACTTCCTGTACCAACGAGAGAACTATCACCAAAAGCCCCCTTGATGACACTAATAGTTGCAGAATTCGCACTACCGCTGGCTCCGGTGAGTGTGGGGGCGCTTGTAAACATAATTGTAGATACATTTGGAGCCGGACTCGAACCTAGATCAGTGCCTCGGAAAATCACCGATGCGCCAGCCGTTCGAGACAAGCTGGCGGGAGTCAACGTCGTCGGCCCACCAGCTCCTGGAGTGACGGTGATTGTATTATGTCCTTCACTGAGAGTTAGCGCGCCGATAGTTTCAGCCGCCATACTTGAAGAACTACCCACAAAATTCAAATTACCACCTCGCATAGTAAACGCGGCAGTATCACTTATACGATCGAGGATAGAGGTAGTTGAGTTGTCGAGTGTAAGCGTTCCACCGCTGTTGACAGATACAGTCGAGCGAGACATGGCTCCAGTACCACTAAGCACGACCGATCCACGGTTGATGTTTGTAGCTCCAGTAAAATTATTCACCGCCTCCATGGTCAGTATTCCTGTATCATTTTTTATGAGTGCTGCTGACGTACCATAGATAGGAGCATCGTTAGTAAAAGTAGTATTTCCAGCACCAGCGATAGTCAGTCCTAGAGTCGTCGCAGACAGGCCTTTATTGTCTATAGTAAGTGTAGTGCTCACGTCAGACTTTATCATCGCCGCCGCACCCAAAGTAAGCAATCCAGTCAAAGTATTGTTCCCAGTTTTGTTTCGAATTGCTCCAGTATATAAGTGTCCTGTTCCAGAAAAAGTGATATATTCAGGAATCGACAGGCCACTACCATTTATCTGTAGCGTCGCACCAGCTGAAACTGTTGTAATACCATCAATCAAGCCCAAGGAAGTACTATTTTGAATTTCAAGTATACCAGCAGATACAGTAGTAGCCCCAGTATACTGATTCGCTTTAGTTAGAACCACAGTACCCGGAGTACTTTTTGTTAAGGCGCCACCATCTCCAGCGATGCTGGCACTGATCGTCCCATTGTAAACTATCCATGTAGAGCTACTCAACATCCCAGTCGAACCTGTAATAGTACCACTTGCTAAGTCTAGTGTGCCGAGAGTCACAGTTCCCACCATATCTGAATACGTCGCGATATCGAGTGTACCACCAGTGACAGTGATTGTGTTTACAGACAAAGCATTATCTACTCCATATAAGACAGTTCCAGTATTTATCGTAAGTAGCCCTGTGTTAGTATTGGGAAAATTCAATCGCACTGTACCCGCTCCGTTTTTTGTAATTGCACCGTTACCAGATATGGGTGTAGTAGAAAAAGTAATATCGCCAGCCCCATCGAGTATCAATGGAAAGTTTCCTGTCGTTCCACCAGCGAGGGTGAGTGTGCCTGAATCAGAAGCGATTTCTGCTCCACTACTCTGACTGAGAGATATCAAACCACGGTAAGTATTTGTGCCACTAATATTACGCAGTGCTCCACCGCCACTTACTCCCCAACCACGAAGAGCTAGTGCTTCATAACTAATATCTATGTTTCCTTGAAGTTCGAGCGCCGCATTACCCACAACCTCTGTACCAGCGAGAAAAGTTCCGAGCGCTCGGGAATTTTGCGCATTCACCACGCCGACATTTATTTTCAAAATACCTCCAAAACTATTTGAGCCAGATAAAACTAATTTTCCAGTTCCTTCCTTGTTGATACCACCAGTACCAGCGATGCCTCCACTGATAGTCAAAGTCTCGGCTGTATTGGTGACATAAATTTCTCGATACAGTGTAGTGTCGAGACGAATATCAAAAGCGATAGTGTTTCCACCAGAAGCAGCGCTGTCAGTAATACCAGCGAGCCCCTGTCCGAGGATAATAGGATTTCCAGACAAAGTGTACCCGCTACCAGACAAAGTAATCGAATTAAAAATTGTATTCGGAGTCATGTCATTCGTATTGGAAAGATTTGAAGCACCACCAGGAAATACCAAGTCGTCACCAGTGACAGGAGCCGTGCCACCCCAGTTTGAACCGAGCGACCAGTTTCCGTTTGTAGCACCAGTCCAAGTTTTCACCGAAGCCAGAGAAATGTGTGCATTACCCAAAAAAGTAAGAATGAATACAAAAACAAAAACAAAAAAACAAGAAGGATTCTTGAATATTTTTATTAGAGCCAGCTTCTCAAATTTCATTACTACAATTATATAGTATATGTATAGTATATGTATATAGAAAAAATGACTTTTTTATTTAAACGAAAATTGACATAAAACCTTTGATTAAAGTTTTAAACCCGGGTATAAT
>JACCDK010293468.1_pt1 | contig 10253 bp, 8 predicted proteins | sample 7445871 | NCBI WGS metagenome assembly JACCDK01 (sample SAMN15323436, study PRJNA562643) | freshwater metagenome | isolation source: river surface water | place: USA:Blue River Watershed | collected 2017-08-15
AGGTCAATTCCTACTGCTCTACCCATCTATTTCTCCTACTTTCTAAGCTTTATGGCCTAAGTTGAGCCATGTGGACTCAAGTTTATTTATGTCAACCTGGCTGTCAAGGGGTTATTCCTGAAAGTTGAGTGTGAATGGCTCAAGATTGGCTGTTTACCAACTGGCTACCGCCTAGTTAGCACTTTCTAGGGCAATTAGGACTACTTTTGTGCCATGACCAACAGCGCAGTTGAAAAAAAGCCCCGCGGGACATTCGCCTGGGCCCTTTGGGACTGGGCAGAACAGCCCTTCCCCACCATCTTCTCCACCTTTATCTTCCCGATCTACATAACCAGTGCTGCCTTTGGGCCCGAAGAGGACACCTCTCGAGCACTGGGTCTGGCTGCCACCTTCGCCGGTATTGCGGTGGCGCTTGTTGCACCGGTGTTTGGCCGAAGAAGCGATGAGGCAGGAAGAAGAAAGTTCTGGCTGCTAATCAACACGCTACTGCTAGCTGGTGTGATGGCGAGTTTGTATTTCATTGAACCAACTGCTGAGATGCTCTGGCTTGGTTTGATCATCTTCTCGTTTGGTGGGTTTGTTCAAGAGATTGCGTTTATCAATTACTACGCAATGCTGAAACAGGTCACCACACCATCCAACATTGGAAAGGTTTCGGGCTTTGCCTGGGGACTTGGCTACATCGGTGGAATTGTTTTGCTGCTTGTTTCACTGGTTGGTTTTATTCAAACCGATACTCCTTGGTTTGGTATTCCGACTGAAAATGCGCTGAATGTTCGCTCGGTCTTCTTGTTCTCTGCTATTTGGTTCATCGTGTTCTCAATTCCGCTGTTCCTGGCGGTTCCAGAGATTCCAGAAAAACCAAACCGCGTGAAAGAAAACATCATCGAAAGCTACTTCAAGCTTTGGGCGCAGCTGAAGTCTTTGTATAAGCAGGCACCTGAGACTTTGAAGTTCTTGATTGCCAGCGCTATTTATCGTGATGGTCTGTCTGGTGTATTTGCTTTTGGTGGAGCACTTGGTTCACTGGCATTTGGATTCGAACTTGCCGAAGTGATTTTGTTTGGTATCGCTGCCAACGTGATGGCTGGTATTGGTGCAGCTATCGGTGGTGTGCTGGATGACAAGATCGGTGGCAAGCGCGTGATCATGGGATCGCTACTTGGTCTAACGGTTGCTGGCTTTGGTGTGTTTGCCTTTGCAAATCTTGGCCCTATTACCTACTGGGTTGGTGGTCTTGCACTGACACTCTTTGTTGGTCCTGCGCAAGCAGCCTCCAGAACATTTGTCGCTAAGTTCACGCCTCCTGGACGCGAAGGTGAAGTGATGGGTCTTTACATGACTACCGGTCGCGCAGTTAGTTTCTTAAGTCCGCTGCTCTGGACAACTGCGATCTCAATTGCTCTGTCAATGGGAATCAACAATGCTCAGGCAACTGTTTGGGGAATTCTTGGATTGATGGTTGTGCTGGTGGCGGGAATCCTGCTGCTGGCTAGAGTCAGCCCAAATCCGCAGGTAATTGTTGACTAATTTCTACGCAGTGTAGAATGAGGCAATGAGCGAAAAGCGCAAGCAGGGTGAACTAGAGGCAGAAGTCCTTGGTTGCCTTTGGGATAAGCCAAAGGGTTTGTCATCACAGGCAATTGTTAGTGCACTTGGCAAAGACGTAAAGCTGACCACTGTTCTGACTGTTCTGAGCAGACTTGAGGACAAGGGTTTAGTTAGCAAATCTGCCGGTGCTGGCCGAAGCTATACCTTTTTCGCAACATCAACTCGCGAGGAATACACAGCGAAGCAGTTATTGAGTTTGTTGGATTCAAGTAATCAAGCTGGGGTTTTCTCTCACTTTGCTGCTGGCTTAAGCGCCAAACAGGTTGCGCAGCTCAGAAAAGTGTTGGACAAGTAGTCTTCATAGGTGGAGTTTTCGCTTTACCTGCTAATCCTTCTTATCGAATGGATCATGCTGGTAACAATTGCCGCTCCCGTTTTCTTTGCAGGTAGATTTCACAAAAAACCAACCTTGGGAATTTTTGTTTGGCTCACTTCAATTGCCAGTTCGATAGTTGCAACCCTTTGGGCTTTGGTGATTGCAACGGGTTTCATATTTGAAAGCTACTTTCGTCTCAGAGAGGGCGATGACATTGGTTCGGTTTTGATTCTGAGCTTTGCGCCATGGCTGTTGCTGGGTTTCGCTGGCGTGCTGTTGGCACTGGCCAACCAAAGACTCAGCAGCTTGTTTGTGGTTTCAGCAGGTCCCTTAGATTCACTGCTGGGTGGGAGAGTGGTTCAGAAGTTTAGAACTGCCGAAGTAATTGAGCTGTCTTTACCTGGCTACTTTGCTCTGAGCAAAGGCCGAGCTATTTATCTGTCAAAAGCAGTTTTTGAATTGCCAGCAAAGCAGTATGAGGCTGTATTGCAGCACGAGTATGGCCACATTGTTCTAAGGCATGACCTAATCAAAAAGTTCTCACATTTGATTTATCAACTGATGCCCTGGGTTGTTGCATCGAGAGCAATGAAAAACGAGGTTGATTTCCTGTGTGAGGTAGCGGCAGATAACTACGCGCTTAGAAGAGTGATGAATAAAGATCTGCGCGCAGCACGCAAGTTATTTGTCTAGCGGTTCATTTCCGACATCTGTGATGTGGAAGCGAAGGTGTGACCGGGATGCGGTTGGTCCGCGTTGCCCTTGATATCTTGAGCCATACTTCTCACTGCCGTATGGGTTTTCACTTGCCGATGAAAGCTGGAAGAAGCACAGCTGGCCAATCTTCATTCCTGGCCAGAGTTTGATTGGCAGGGTAGCGACGTTTGATAGCTCCAGTGTCACGTGACCTTCGAATCCTGGATCAACAAAGCCCGCGGTTGAGTGGGTAAGTAGTCCCAGTCTTCCCAGTGAGCTCTTGCCTTCCAGTCTCGCCGCGATGTCGTTTGGTAGTGATACGTATTCAAAGGTTGAACCTAAAACAAACTCTCCCGGGTGCAGGATAAACGCTTCGTCTGAGGCAACTTCAACAAATCTCGTTAGCTCGTCCTGCTGCTCACGAGGATCGATGAACGGGTATTTGTGGTTATCGAAAAGTCTGAAGAAGCGATCGAGTCTGACATCTATGCTGCTCGGCTGCAGCAAATCCAGGTTGAGCGGATCTAACTTGATGCGACCGGCATCGAGTTGTTTTCTGATATCCCCATCTGAGAGCAACATGTGGGAAAGGGTATCAGTGGCTGAGGCCGATTTTTTGGTGAATGCGCTTTAGCCACTTCGGAGCCCACCAGTTGGCTGAACCGAGCAGGCGCATAATTGCCGGGACCAGCAGTGCCCTGACAACTGTGGCATCGAGCAGGATGGCAAAGGCAATTCCCAGACCCAGCATCTTCATAATCGAAACACCACTGGAGCCGAAGGCACCAAAGGTGACCGCCAGAATCAGCGCAGCCGCAGTGATGATGCGGCCCGAGCGCTGCAGTCCAAGCGCAACTGAATTCACGGTGTTGAAGCCAGCATCGTGCTGCTCTTTGATGCGGCTGAGCAGGAAGAGTTCGTAGTCCATTGAAAGGCCAAAGGCGACCAGCGCAATCATCACTACCGATGAAGTGTCGATGGTTCCGGTTACCGAATACTCACCGAGTAGCCACTGCAGCTCACCATTTTGGAAAATCCATGACACCAGTCCGAGCGTTGCTCCCAGTGACAAGACATTCAAGAGTATGGCCTTGATCGGAATCAGCACAGATCCCGTAAACAGGAACAAGATTATGAAGGTTGTAATCAAGACCCAAATCGCTGCAATTGGAAGTGCTTGCTCAATGCCTTGCTGGGAGTCGGTGTAGAAAGCTGCACCGCCACCTACCAAAACCTCATCCAGGTTGTTCTCTATGGAACGAAGGTCAATTACTACTTCCATGCCGTCTGGGCTGCGGGTTTCAACATCTGTAATGGCGTTTATTCGAACCCAGTCAGTTGATTCCTCAGTCGGGACTATTGCAACGCGAACGATATTGTCTCGCTGCTGCACATCGTCAATAAACGCATTGACTGCGGCATCGTCACCCTTCACCAAAATCTCAATTGGCGAAGATTCTCTTCCTTCAAACCGCTCGCGCAGCAAATCACTGGCGACGTGGGCGGGGTTGTCCTTGGGCAGAACTCGATCATCAACTTGACCAAATACCACCTGGCTGGAAAGGGAGAAAAGTCCTGACAGGAACAGAACGCTGATGAACAAGATAGGAAGGGGTCTGCGCATGGTGAAGCGAGCAATCTTTTCCCAAACTCCGGTGTCCTTTGGCGTCAGGTCTCGCTTGATTACTCGCAATTTGTTTACTCTGTCGCCAAGTAGGTTCAGCATTGCTGGGATTGCAATCGCTGCGCCAATCACAGCTAATGTCACAACCGAAACTCCGGCCAGTGCAAATGACTGCAGGAAGTATTGCGGGAAGAAAGCCATTGATACCAAAACCAAAGCAACGGTTAGGCCAGAGAAAACCACAGTCTTGCCAGCCGATGCAACGGTGTTAATGACTGAGGTGCGAACATCATTTCCAGCCGCTCGTTCTTCTCGGAATCTATTTACCACCAAAAGGCTGTAATCAATTCCAAGACCAAGACCAAGACCGGTTATTAGGTTGAGGGAAAAGATTGAAACATCAGTGAACTGGCTAGCAACCCAAATCACAAAGAAGGATCCGAGTATTGCGAGGCCACCAACAAAAAGTGGAAGTCCTGCGGCTACCAGTGAGCCGAAAACAAATAGCAGAAGAATGATGACAATCGGAATCGCAACTATTTCAGCGCGAATAATGTCGCTTTCAATTTGCTCATTAATTGCCTTGGTAACTGCTCCAAAACCGGAGACGTGGACTTCCGCACCGCGGTAATCACCGGTGTAAGTGTCAACAATCTCTTTGACAATCGGTGCTTGCGATATTGAGTTATCAAGATCAACCAGCAGATAGATGAGCTTTCCATCTTCACTCTTCAGCTGCGGTGGAGAGCCAAGCATGTAGTAGTTGACTGCGGAGTCAACTCCTTCGATATCAGCAATTTCATCTGTCAGGTCCATCACCAGGTCAAGGTGAACTGGTTTCATTTGAGAATCAAGCTCATCTGCGTCTGATGGCAAATCAACTAAGACAATAAGTTCTGCTGGATCAACAGCAAACTCACTCTCAAGTAAGTCATTCACTAAAGCGGATTCTGAATTTGGATTGTCGTAGCCACCACCTTGCAGGTTGCCGAAGACCTGAAAACCCCAGATGGTTGATAGGGCAATTAGACCAACAAAGCCGAATAGGACGATTTTTGAGTGGTTGACGATTAGCTGGCCGAGCCGGCGCATTTGATCCTTACTGAGATTTACCTTGAGTAGATAACCAGAAGATGTGCAAAAATTCCTGAATGGTCAAAAAACACCTGCAAATAAGCTGGATTTACCTATTTCTCTCTATTTCTGGGCTGATTTCAGCCTGGATCTTCAATGCCCTGGCTGTCTTCGAGCAGGCTGACTATCTGGCCAGCTGGTTTGGCTCCGCGGTCGACTGGGTCTTGTCGCTTGATCTGCTGATTGTGATTTTGGCAACTGTTGCCTTCATGCTCGCAGAGGCAAAGAGATTGGGCATGAAAAACGTCTGGCTCTACTTCTTAGCCTCCGGTATTACTGCTGCTGCGTTTACCTTTCCGCTCTTTATGTTTTTTAGAGAGCGAAAGATTTTGAAAAACAAACTGGCTGGTGGCTCGCTGCAGCGCTTTGAATTTGATAAGCACACCGTTGATATATGGTCACCACCAACATTAAACCCAAAGACACCGGTTGTTGTCATGCACGATGGAAGAAACATATTCGATGAGAAAGACAGCTTCACCGGTAAAACTTGGGAAGTGCTGACGGCTCTCAGAGAAGAGGTTCGCGGAGAACTGCCGCTGGTAATCGCTGTTTGGGGTTTGAGCGACGAAACAAGAATTCGAGAACTATCACCACAAAAGATCTCCGATCAGCATCCTGAGTTTTGGGACATCTTCCCAGCGGAATACAAAACAACCGGGACAGATAGTTTTGGTGACTCTTATGTGTCACTGATTGCAGATGCGGTTTTGCCGTTTGCACTCGAGAGATATGGGATTGAGCACTCCCCTTCCCGCACAGCGTTGATGGGCGCTTCGATGGGTGGATTGATTTCACTTTATGCAATGGCAGAGCGACCAAATGTTTTTGGCACAGCTATTTGTTTTTCAACTCACTGGCCTTTTGGTAAAGAGGTAATGGTTGAAAAACTTATTGGCATGCTGCCTAGTGGTGGCACTCATCGAGTTTGGACAGATACAGGCACCAAAGAGCTCGACCAGTACTATCCACCATTCCATGCACTTGCTAAAGAGAAATTGATTGCTAAGGGATACCAAGAACCAGAAAACTTAGTTGCCAATGTTTATCCCTACACCGGTCACCACGAAAGCTACTGGTCTAGAAGGGTGGCAGATGCTCTGAACTGGTGGCTAAAGGCTCCTGGTCGAGATGGGCAGTAGCAGGCTTTCCTGACATAAAGCGCACCACATCCGGATCAACCATCACGTCGCGCATTGAGATCGGTCTTGTCAGATAAAGACCGTCCATCGATCTAACTCTCGAGAGCGCAACATAGGTTTGCCCAGGCGAGAAAGCTCCGCTACCCATGTCGATTTGAACCTCGTCATAGGTCTGACCTTGGGATTTGTGGATGGTGACAGCCCAAGCTAGACGCAGTGGGATTTGTTTGAATTCGGCCAGGGTGATTGGAACTAAGACCTCTCTAACCTTGCCGGTGTCCTCATCGAAGTCCTCTTCGATCTCATAGCGAATCTTCTCCCAAGTGGAGGGGCCGACTTCAATTTCCTCACCATCCACCTCAACAATTACAGCCCCGGATGCGGGCAAATCAATTACATGGCCGATGGTCCCGTTCACCCATCTGCGCATGCGAGCTCCGCTGCTGTCTTTGAACATGCTGCTGTCATCATTTTTGATAAACATCACCTGAGCACCCACCTTCAGTTCCAGCTGAGTATCTGCAGGAAGTGCTTTACCAAATGCCTTTTCAGCACCCTCTGAGTAAACCGCTTGAAAGAGCTTTGGCTTGGTTTTGATCAGCGCCATTCGATTGCGATTGACCTGATTCACCTTTTCGTTGATTGTTGCAAGGCGAATGACATCTTCATTCTCAGGTGCTCTGTTACCGGCTTCATTTAGTTCATCCAGCATCTCCTTGGTGATGGTGCCATCACGAAGAGCATTCAGAATCTCTTTGAAGCGCTCATCTGACTGTCTGAAGATCTGAGAAAGTTCGAATCTTTCGATGCCCGCTTCGCGCCAGACATGGGCATCAAAGAACCAAAGAGACTGGTAGTTGTCATCGATGTATTGGCGCTCCTGCGGATCATGGGGAGCGACTGGTGCCAGTTGGTAGGGATCACCAAACATCACAATCTGCGCGCCACCAAACGGCATCTTCTTCTTGCCTCTTGCAATTCGCATTGCCCTGTCAATGGCGTCCATCATGTCTGCTGAGACCATGGAGATCTCATCGATAACCAACATGTCCAGTGCTCGAAGAACCTCTCTAGTTCGTCTTGACATGTGTCGACCTATGTCAACTTCTCCCAGGATGCCCAGTGGGAAAGTGAAAAGAGAGTGAATGGTTACACCACCAACATTCAATGCAGCAACCCCGGTTGGAGCACAAACCGCAAAAGTCTTTTCGGTATTGGCGGTTAGATAGCTCAGCAGGGTTGACTTACCCGTTCCGGCGCGACCTGTAACAAAGACGTGGTTATCGGTTAGTTCGATGTAATCAAAGAGTGCCTGCTGCTCAGCAGATAGTTCAACAATCATCGTTGGTCAGGTGCCTTGTTGATCTTGGCAAGCATTTCGTTGTAGTCAGAAAGATCCTTGTTACCGGTTCTGTCGCTGGCTCTGTCAAGTCTTCTTCTTTCTCGATCATCCGATCTTGACCACTGCCAGACCACCATCAGAGTAATGATGATGGTTGGAATTTCACCGACGCCCCACGCAAAAGCCCCACCTGCCGCCTGGTCGGTGAGCGGATCATCGCCCCAGGTTCTTCCCATTGAGCCAAACCAGTCTGCGAGCAGCAGGCTCTTTTCATTCATAAGGCCCAGTCCGAAGAAGGCGTGGAAGGCCATGGTTCCAATCAAGAGCATCAGCTTGAGCGGGAACGAGGGTTTGTGAGGCTGCGGATCAATTCCGATGAGCGACTGCACGAACAAATAACCCGTAATCAAAAAGTGCACAATCATCCACTGGTGACCAAGGTGCTCTTCGGTTGCCCATCTAAACAGTGGCGTGTAGTAAAACAAAACCAGCGACATTGCAAAGTTGAAAGCAGCAAACAGTGGATGAGAAATGAACCAGGCATAGGGCGTGTGAACTGCCCAGAGGGCCCACTCCCGAAGTCCCCAGGAGCCGTCTTTTCTTGCCTGCTGCACACGAGTGATAAGTGTGACTGGAGCACCTGGCACCAGCAGCACCGGCACCAGCATCGACAGCATCATGTGACCAACCATGTGCATGCTAAACAAATACTCCTGATATGCGTTTGGTGCACCATTTGTCACATACAGCAGCACAAGCATTCCTAATATCCAAGAAATGGTTCTGGCTACCGGCCAGCTATCGCCGCGCCTGCGCAGTGTGATAGCGCCATACAAGTAAAAGACAATTGCCCCAAGCGAAACAGCCAGCCACAGCAAATCAATATCCCAAACGGTTAGCCAACCCATCGGTGTGAGCTCCGGTGGCAGTGGGTCACCGGTGAGAATCTCAGCGGGTGTAAGAGGAGCAAACTCATTTGGATTTTCTGGCAGCGGTGTTGCCGCGAGCGCCGTGCCAAGACCAATTGCCAGTCCCATCACAAACAGCTCAAACGCAACCAGTGACCAAAAAGCACTCGCTCGCTGCTTGATCTTTTCAACCAACCCTGCTCGATAGCGAACACCCATTAGCCCAAGCACCACCAGCAGCGATGCTTTGCCGATTAGCAAAAGGCCATAGGGAGAAAACAAGTCAGAAGGCTGATAAAGCCGAATGAAACCGGAAACCATTCCAGAGCTGGCAACCAGTCCAAAGGAAATCAGCGCCAGCGTTGAATACCTAGAAACCAATACCCCTGCTCGCTCACCTGTTCTAAACAGTGCAAACAGTGCAACCAGCCCACCAACCCATACCGTCACACCAACCAGGTGCATCAGCATCGAATTCACAGCCAGTGCGTGCCCGGCATCGGAGGATGCGTGACCTGACTCTGCTAGTGGATATAGCCCTGCCAACGCGATAGCGGCATTGACCGCCCCCATCCGCTGGCCTTGAAAGGCAATCGTTGTGAGGCTCAGCAGCAGTGCAATTGCCAGATTGATCGCAAGCAAGTTGCCCAGTTCAATCTCGGTTGCAAACAGCCACAGACTCTCGCTGAATGCCGGGCCATAGGAAATGGTGCTGCCAGAGACATTTAGGTAGGTAAGGATGAAGTAGCTGGCCGAGGATGCCAGCCATAAGCTCGCCGCCCAGCTGCTAACCGGCTGCAAGGTCTTTCGCTCTTCTTGGTTAGCGGCAAATGCCGACAGCACCAGCGAACCAACAGCAACCGCCATTGAAAGATTCATGATGAGCTTGGCGATCGGCTGACCCCAGCGAACAAATGGCCCCGGATCTGCCAGGGCTAGTGGTTCGGTTGCGCCACCAACTAATAGGCCAGCAGTGATAGCAATCAGCGCAGCAAAAGAAATGATTGCGATGCTGCGCAGAATGCTAAGAGCTAGCCTCTGACTCACCGACCGAGCCTCGGGAAAAAGCGTGGGGTCTTTTCGGCATAGGCTTTGTATTGCGGATACTTCTCGCGCAGCATGCTCTCCTCCCAATCAGCCTTCAGGCTAAGAAGAGAATAAAGAAGCAGATAGACAATTACCTGTGGCCAGTAGCCGCTATCCAGAATGACTCCAAAGCCCATCAGCAAAAGAGCGAAGTAGATCGGGTGGCGCACTCTTGAGTAAATACCGGTTGTCACTAACTGACCGCTGTCCTTTGGAATCGGCATTGCGGTCAATGAATTACCAAGGCCTAGGAATGAATAAAGAAGAAGTGCGGAGCCGAGCAAAATAAAGCCAACACCGATGATTCCAACTACCTCACTGGCAGCCCCGTAGGGCTGCTCCATTCGAGGGGATAAAACCAGCAGGAAAATCAGCAGAAACTGCAGGGTGACAT
>JACCDK010221881.1_pt1 | contig 10252 bp, 9 predicted proteins | sample 7445871 | NCBI WGS metagenome assembly JACCDK01 (sample SAMN15323436, study PRJNA562643) | freshwater metagenome | isolation source: river surface water | place: USA:Blue River Watershed | collected 2017-08-15
AATGCAAAGAACAGTAAGATTGTGGAACGCCTGAGTAAGGCAATGATGAATAAAGAACAGGTGATCTTAAAGAAATACCAATCCATCAATACCGAAAGCATCTCTGATCGTATTGTTGAACCTTTTGGCTTCACGGAGAACTATCAGACTGTTATGGCATATGAATTATCTTCTGAAAAGAATAAAACCTACAACATCGACCGAATTGGATCTGTAGAATACCTCGACTTACCATTCAAAAACGAAGTCAAACACGAACAACAAATCCCAGATGTCTTTGGATTTGCTTATTCGGGAAAGAAATATCCAGTCAAGTTAGAACTAAGCCTAAAGCAATTTTTACTGATGAAAGACAAGTATCCATTGGTGGCTCCGTATGTAAAATACAATACAACACTTGATAAGTATGTGTTAGAGGTGGAGGTGAATGATCTGAGGGTGGTGTCAATGCTTCAATCCACATCCTCTATTCTTGCGAGACAAGTTTGAAAACCCTATTTTTACTTGAAACAAAAAATTATATGTTCGAACAAACTTTTAAAAATATTGATGACATCCTGTTCAAAGATGCAGGTTGTGATAGTGAATTAGATTACGCTGAACAAATTTCTTGGATGCTCTTCCTCAAATACCTTGATGATTTAGAGAGCTCAAGATCTATGGAAGCAGAATTAAAGGGTGTTAATTACAATTTTATTTTAGAAGAGAAATTTCGATGGAGCGCATGGGCTCAGCCTTTAAAATCTGATGGAAAAATTGATGAAAGCTCAAAACTAGATGGAGTTGATTTAATCCAATTCATTAATAAGGAACTTTGGCCTTATCTGCGAACGTTTGTAGACAAGGATAAACAGACAATTGAATATAGAATTGGAGAAATATTTTCTGAGTTGAATAACCGTATTCAGAGTGGCTATAATTTAAGAGAATGTATCAACCTAATTGGTGCACTAAAATTTCAGACTTCTGAAGAGAAACATGAACTTTCTGAACTATACGAATCAAGAATTAAGAACATGGGTAATGCCGGGAGAAATGGCGGTCAATATTATACTCCAAGACCGCTAATTCGCACAATGGTAGAACTCATAGATCCTAAAGTAGGTGAAACAGTTTATGACGGAGCTTGTGGTTCTGCCGGTTTTTTGGTTGAAGTGTTTAACTATCTGACAAGGGATAAAAAGAACATTTCACCGAGTGACTTTCAAAAAATTCAAACGAAAACCTTATACGGAAAAGAAAAGTCTCCACTTGCCTATCTTTTAGCGTTGATGAATTTAATCCTACACGGTGTTGAGGTGCCAAATATCATCAAGACAAATACACTTTCAACGAATATTCAAGATATTTCTCCTAGTGATAGATATGATATTGTACTTGCAAATCCACCTTTTGGTGGCAAAGAACGTGATGAATTCAAGCAAAACTTTACAATCAAATCAAGCGAGACAGCTTACCTTTTCCTTCAACACTTTATGAAATCCCTTAAACCGGGAGGTAGATGTGCAATCGTAATTAAAAATACTTTTTTAAGCAATACCGACAACGCCTCTATTAGTTTGAGGAAGGAACTCTTGGAATCTTGTGATTTACACACTATTCTTGATTTACCTGCAAAAACTTTTCTTGGAGCTGGAGTAAAGACAGTTGTTTTATTTTTTGAGAAAGGAAAAAAAACAAATGACATTTGGTATTATCAGTATGTACCAAATAGAAGTCTTGGTAAAACAAGTCCATTAAATGAAAAGGATCTTGAAGACTTCAGAAACCTTTACCCTTCAAAAGATAAATCAGAAAATTCATGGGTAGTAAATATAGATTCTATTGACACAAAATCTTACGATTTAAGTGTCAAGAACCCAATTAAAAAAGAAGAAGTAGAATTACGTGATCCAAACACTATTTTGGAAGAAATGAAAGCATTAGATGCTGAAAGCCAGGTGATTTTAAACTCAATTTTGAATTTGTTATGAAACAAGGTTGGGATTTAAAAAAACTTTCAGATACTGGGAAAATATTCAATGGAAACAGTATAAACGAAAAATTTAAAAAAGATAACTACATAGGATTAAATGACGGTTATCCTTTTATTGCAACAAAAGATATTGGCTTTGATAACGAAATTGATTACGATAATGGTGTGAAAATTCCTTTTACAGAAAAAGCAAAATATAAAATTGCACCATCTAATATTCCTTTAATTTGTGCGGAAGGAGGAAGTGCTGGAAGGAAAATTGGTTTTACAAATCAAGATGTTTGCTTTGGTAATAAGTTATTTGCGTTTGTACCGAATAAAAATATTGAAAGTAAATTCATTTATTACTACTATTTTCATTCATCATTTCAAAAGTATTTTAGAACTGAGATGACTGGAATTATTGGTGGAATTTCAGTGAACAAATTTAAAGAAATAGAAATCCCTATCCCTCCCTTACAAGAACAACAACGCATCGTTTCCATTTTAGACGATGCCTTTGCGAAAATTGACAAAGCAAAAGCAAACGCTGAACAAAATCTAAAAAATGCAAAGGAGTTGTTTGAGAGTTATTTGCAAGGGGTGTTTGAGGATAAAGGAGATGATTGGGAGGAAAAAAGAATTGATGAAATATGTAAGTTGATAAATGGAAGAGCATACAAGAAAGATGAACTGCTTAATAATGGCAAATATCGTGTGTTGCGAGTCGGCAACTTTTTTACAAGCGACCATTGGTATTATTCAGATTTAGAGTTGGATAAAGACAAGTTTTGTGATAAAGAAGATTTACTGTATGCTTGGTCTGCCTCATTTGGTCCCAGAATTTGGAAAGAAGAAAAGGTTATCTACCACTATCATATATGGAAAGTGATTCCAGATGAAATTTTAGTAACGAGAGATTTCCTTTTTACCTTATTTGAATGGGACAAAGAAAAAATCAAGGCTGAACAAGGAACGGGAACAACAATGATGCACGTTTCAAAAGGTTCAATGGAAAATCGGATTGTTCCAGTTCCACCACTTAAAGTCCAAAAAACTATCCTACGCCAATTAGATGCCCTACGAGCCGAAACAAAAAAGTTAGAAGCCGTGTATCAAAAGAAAATCAAAGATTTAGAGGAATTAAAAAAGAGTATTTTGCAGAGGGCGTTTAGTGGGAAATTATAGTAATATGAGTGAATTTGGTCAAATACAGATTGTTCTTGATAAACTAAATGATTTGGGTTGGAATTCTCATGACATTTATTACTACAAGCAAGAAGTTGAATTAAACAGTGGGAAAAAAGCGGATATCGTTCTACACAGAGCCGGTAAAGCTATTGGTTTAATAGAAGTAAAAAGAGTTGGGACAATCCTTTTGTCACATACTCAACAACCTTTTTTATTAGCGGATGAATTGGATCTTAAATTGATATACATTACGGATGGTAATCTAATTTATCAACTTTTCAAAGATTCAAATATTGCGATTCAATGCCATCAATTCCCATCTGTCTCGGAATTAGAGATAGTTCAAATTAATACAAAATGAGTAGAAACGAAGGTCAAACAAGATTTGAACTAATTGATCCCAAAATCAAATCGAGTGGCTGGGGTGAATTTGAAGATTCAAGAATTATCACTGAATTTCCAATAACTCACCGTGAAGGTGGACGTTTAACCGGGAACGGAAGAAGGGCAAACCCATTATTTGCCGATTACGTACTCGCATATAAAAATCTAAACCTTGCAGTTGTTGAAGCAAAGAAAGAAGACCTAAATTATACTACTGGTTTAGAGCAAGCGAAAAGCTATGCTGAGAAACTGAAATTACCCTTTGCTTATGCTACAAATGGCAAAAAAATCAGAGAGGTAAATATGTTGGATGGAACATCTAAAGATGTTGATAATTATCCAACTCCTGAGGAACTTTGGAATCGAATCTATCCTACACAAAATGACTGGAGAGATTTATTCTCTTCGATCCCAATGTTTGATACGTGGGGAGAAGGAAAACCTCGATTCTATCAAGAGATTGCAGTAAATAAAGTTTTAGATAGCATTTCAGAAAACAAGAATAGAATACTTCTTACAATGGCAACTGGAACAGGTAAAACCAATGTTTCTTTTCAAATTGTTTGGAAGTTATTCAACAGCAAATGGACAATTGACGGTAGAAAAAATAGAAGACCCAGAATTTTATTTTTAGCCGATAGAAATATTCTAGCCAATCAGGCCTACCTTTCATTTCTAAAGGGATTTGAAACTATTGATGAAAATGCTTTAGTAAGAATTAAACCCGAAGAAATTCGCAAAAAAGGTGGTGTTCCAAAATCAGGAAGTGTCTTTTTTACAATTTACCAAACCTTCATGAGTGGACCTGAGGAATCTCCGTACTTTGGTGATTATGAATCTGATTTTTTTGATTTTATTATTATTGACGAATGTCATCGAGGTGGGGCAAATGATGAAAGTAATTGGAGAAATGTACTAGAATATTTTTCTTCTGCAGTCCAATTAGGATTAACAGCCACTCCGAAGCGAGACGTTAATGGTGATACCTATAAGTATTTTGGAGAACCTGTATATACCTATTCACTAAAAGATGGTATAAATGATGGTTTTCTTACGCCTTTTAGGGTTCAAGATTTCACCACTGATCTTGATGAATTTGAAATCAAAGATGGTGATCAAATCATTCAAGGACAAGCAAATGTTGGTCAAATATTTTCAGAGTCAGATTTTAAGTATGCAAAGATTGATGTTAAGGATCGTACAGTTGTAAGATTAAATTTATTTCTTGAAAATTTCAATCCAAATGAAAAATCACTCATATTCTGCTATACACAGGATCATGCCGCTCAAGTTAGAGACCTCATTGATGAATTCAAAACGGAAAACAAAATTAGCACAGATGTCAACTACGTTTGTAGGGTAACAGCAGATGACGGAGATTTTGGAGAAGAAAAACTAAAAGAATTTCAGGATAACGAAAAAACTATTCCCACAATTCTTACTACTTCTAAGAAACTGAGCACTGGTGTTGACGCAAGAAATGTTAGAAACATCGTTTTTCTTAGGATGCCCGATAATATGATTGAATTCAAACAAATTATCGGAAGAGGAACTAGGTTATATGAAGGAAAAGATTATTTCACCATTTACGATTTTGTTGGAGCTTCTAAATTGTTTAAAGATCCTACTTGGGATGGGGATCCAATCGAACCTCAAGAAAAGCCTAATAAAGGTGGTTCAGGGCCCAAAGGAGGTCCTGAAGGTGGAGGCCCTGAAGGTGGGGGTGGAAAAGTTGAAATTATTGTTGAACTTGGTGAGTTAAGAAAAAAGTCAATTAAAACTACCCAAAAAACATCTTTTTATATGGCTGATGGTAGACTAATATCTGCCAAGCAATTTGTTGAACTCCTTTTTGGTGAAATTCCAAAATTGGTTTCAAATGAAAAGGAACTCAGATCCGTTTGGGGTGATTTAAATACTCGTAAACTATTGCTTCAACAACTTTATGATGTCGGTTTTGGTGAAGATCAGTTATTCTCGCTTCAGAAACTAATTGGAATGGATAAAAGTGATGTCTTCGATGTTTTGTCTCATATTGCATACGAGGCACCTGTCATGACAAGAACTGAGCGTGCAGAAAAAGCTATAATTAACCTTAAAACAAAACTTACTTCAACGCAATTTGAATTTATTGAATTCATAGTGGATAAGTACTGCCAAATAGGTTCAAAAGAACTTGAGATTGATAAACTCTCAGTATTACTTGAATTAAAATATGGAAGTCTACCAGAGGCAAGAGATCAGCTTGGCGACATGAAAAAAATCAAAGAAGTTTTCGAGGAATTCCAAAAGGAATTGTATGCCGCCTAAAAAAGAAAAAAAATGAGAAAAAATGTTTTTGTCCTACGGGCGGATTTTGGAAGATACACCGATACTTTTGAAAGAGAAGGTTATATTGGAATTGGGTGGTTTAATGAAAATCCCACTGATTGGGATTTAGAGAATAAAGATTTCCTTAAAGATAAATACCGATTGGTTTATCCTGATGATCCAAACATGAGGATGAATCAAAACGTTGGTCAAATAATTAGATTTGTTAATGAAATGAAAATTGGGGATGTTGTTCTATCACCATTAATGGATAACAATTTATTAGTTGGGGTCATTGAAACCAATCTGTTTTTTCAAAATGATAATACTTCACCTTATCAATGGCGCAAAAAAGTAAAATGGTTTAAAAACAAAATTGATCGCCACACCCTATCTGTTCCATTACAAAATACATTACGATCATCATTAACTTGCTTCAAAGTTTCATCTGCTGATGAGATACTTGTAGAAATGGATTTACTTGACAAGTCAGAACTAATATACACTGAAGAGGGGTCAATAACACCAATTACGAATTTTGAAATAATTCGCAAAAGATTCCTCGAACTCGATGCTACGGAATTTGAATATTTGGTTGCCTATACCCTCAGGACTCTTGGCTTTGAACCAACACAAGAAATAGGAAAAGTTGGTGATGGAGGTATTGATTTCGAGGGAATATTAGATGTTTCAGGAATAGCAAGTATTAATCTTCAAGTTCAAGTCAAAAGGTATGACAAAGGTGTTATCGGAGAAAAAGATATTAGAAATTTCAGAGGTGCATTGAAAAAAGATTTTCAAGGTTGTTTTTTAACACTTTCATCATTCACTAAAAAAGCGATAGAAAGTGCCACTGATAAAGAGAGGGAACAAATTCAATTAATTGACGGCAACAGATTTACCGAGATTTTTATTGAACAATATGAAAAAATCATTGATGCTATGTTCAATGATGACATGGATGATCTTGCCGGAAAGTTGAAATTTAAAAAATCTCTGTTACCAGTTTAAGAAAACTTAGTATAAAAATCAAAATTTCGGATTCTTCAAATATTCAGAATATAAGTAAAGCACCATATCCACATATCTCTGATAAAACCCAGGAGATTCATTTTCAATATTCATGACCTCAAGTGCATTAGTGTAATAAAGAGATAATCTTCGTCTTTCTTGTGCATCGATGTCTTTTGGAAGAATTAAATAATTTTCTTGAGAATTCAGATGACTTCCGAGATTCCTGAAGTGATACATATGATTAAAAGCATACAATGATGGCTTGTTTTCATTTTTATCTACTTCGTTAGATAAGTTGGAATCTTTTCCAAATGTTTCAAAATATAAAATAGCCTTAAATATTTTCTCTTGTTGAGACTGGGTTAGTTGCCAGTATTTGTTATCCCTAGACTTTAATGCGTCATCAATTTGATTTGCATCTGGAGCTTGAAAACACTTATTTCTTATTAACTTAATGTAATTGACCTTTAGAATAAGGCAATATTTATTTAGAGTATTTTGATAAGTATGACTCAATAAATTTGAAACAGAGGGATTTAGATTTGATATCGCTGTAGGAGATGCGATAATATCATTTCTATTTAATAAATACTTTCCAATTTTTTCTCGTCCTGGATTAACAAAATTAAACTCCGAAATTATCAACTCCACTTGTCTGAAGCAATGGGTTGCATATTTTTCCAAATTCTTGTTAGTTCTTGCTACCTCAGCCAAACCCGATTCCTTTCGTAAGAGAGCATTTAATTCACCTTTAAATGAGTAGTTCTTTACGTCATAAATTTCGCAACCTATCTTAAATGCTTCTTTATCCCTCATGAATTCAGAGGTTAGATGACGCTCAAAAAGCCACTCAGACTCAAACCACTCCTTAAGAGAATCAATTATTTTTTCACTCATTTGTTTTGAGTTTTAAATTGTTTTAGCAAATTCCTGTAAACCTTATCTTTTCCTTTAATCATTTTAAGAAATTCTAATTTTCCAGAAATAATGAATATAGACTTCTCTTCAGCTTTACCCATTTTATAATAGTGAATCATAGATCGCAATTCTCGGACATATTTTCTGTTAACATTTAGTTTTTCATTGACTACAACTCCTGTTACCTCTTGTCTTTGATTCCTATTTTGTATCCTTGTTTTTGATTTCTTAATTCGAAAATGATTTTTTTTTCCAATTATTTTTCCTAATTCTGAAAAAAAGTCACCATTGTAAATTTTCCTGTATCCAGAAAAGGTAATATCATCGGCATAGCGTGAATAATTTAACTTATACTTAGTCGAGAACGATTTTAAATCTAAATCCAATTTTTCACAACAAATATTTGATATTAAAGGACTTAATGGTGATCCTTGAGGCAAACTATCTTCTTTGCAGGCTATTCTTGATATGATTTTAGCTACTTCAAGTGAAAAATTAAATGGATCAGCCATAAGGGCATCTATTATTCGATTTGATTTAATACTGGGAAAAAAGTTTTCAAGATCGATATTTAGGACATAGAGCTTGTTAGTATGAATTTCTGCATTAGTAACTATACTTCTATTCTTCACAAAACCATGACTTGAATCGTTTGGGGAATAATACAATTCTAAAATTTGAGAGACCTTTTTTTGTACAAGTTTCAATTGTTTTTTCGGTGCACTTATTTTTCTTTCTTCTCCCGACTTCTTAGGTATTGAAAATTCAATATAGTTCCTGTTTATCGATCTATATAAGTAAGTAAAGGAATTTTTCTCCCATTTTTTACGTGATTTTCCATCAATGGAATTGAGATACAAAAGAAAAAAATTATATGCTTCGAGAAAATCATCTTGTGATTTTCCATTTGTTAATAATTCCGTAATCTTCTTCCGTATTTCTTTCATTTTCTAAAATTATGAAAAGGCTGACCGTTAATTTCTCAAAGTGCGTAGCACCTTTTTCTCAAATTATAAGCTCTGCTTATATTAGAGGGTTAGCAAAAGAAGGGTGTCAGTCGATTAGACTGTCTTCTATTGCAACATTTTTAAATGCATTGCGAATCACAACACAAAATCAAATCAATTTCGGTCAGCCAATTCAAAAAACTTATCCAATTAAACATCTAGCATAACAAAATTTGGCAATTCTAAAATTTCAGAATATAAAATCATAGTATGCTAAATATGATCATCAATAATTCTAAATTACTAATCTTTATTTATTATTATAATTACTTATTGGTCTTTTTGAAATTAAGCAGCCGAATCATTCAAATTCTTAAACATCCAATTTAGGTGATTCAACTCTTCTTGTCTTTGACAACTCGTACAATATCGAAATCCCAATTGAATTAGAAGTGGACTTTCCACGGACAAACTTTTATTGCTTTTTATCTGAAAATAATGCTTGAAAAGAGCTATAAGTTGTTGTTTGAAATGAACTTCAAGGTGCTCTAAAATTTCACAAACCTTTAATATCGAAATATTCATTTTCAATTTTTTCAAATTAAATGCCTCAGGTTTATTGAAATTAAAGGATTGTAATCCGAAAGTATCAACTACTTCTCGAATCATCTCAGATTCTGAAATCCAAGAATTGGTCTCTTCTAGTAAATAGTCAATACGAGCACATACCTCATGAATAGACATATTATTAATAATATCTGCCCCAGAATTTTCGTAATGTACCTCTACATTTTCTGTAATTCCAAATCTCCATCGCAATCTATTTCGAAATTGATCCGGAAATATTGTTCTTAATTTTTGATTTTCATTACAAAAATCAATGAATTCTTGTTTTCTACTAGAATTTATAATTTGAGAAGGAATTTTAATGTTTTTAAAATCTGAAAGCATCCTATTGCATTGTTCATTAGTGTGATATGCTGATGAAGAAGAGAAAACATATTCTTTACCATCATTTTTTTGCTCAAGCTTTACGTACGTCCTTAAGAACAATTCTGGGTTTGAATACAGTTCCTCAAAAGCTTTTAGTTTTCTTAATTCACCTTTGTTAAACCATTTGAATTTCAATTCATTGGCATATGAATAAATATCAATTTGGTTCAAATCAACTTTCGTTATGATTCTTTCAGCATTAGCTCTGGTAATAAAAACTTTCATGTAAGTCTAACTTATGATTGGGTTCAAAGTTTTAAATTTACTGTGCAGCCTATCCGCATAGATTTTTTTAGCTTTGTTTAATACTCTATTTTATCCATGTCTATCACAAAAAATGCACTTCTTCGATACCAAACTCTAGATCGCTGTTTTAAGAATTCAGGAAGGAGTTATTTAATTGAAGATCTATTGGATGAGGTTAATCAAGTATTAACTGAAGAAAAACTGGATAATTCTGGTATTCAAATAAGGCAACTAAGGGAAGATATTCGATTTATGAGAAGTGAATTAGGATATTCTGCGCCGATTGAAACGCGAA
>JACCDK011962584.1_pt1 | contig 10252 bp, 10 predicted proteins | sample 7445871 | NCBI WGS metagenome assembly JACCDK01 (sample SAMN15323436, study PRJNA562643) | freshwater metagenome | isolation source: river surface water | place: USA:Blue River Watershed | collected 2017-08-15
GGTCTCTTTCTCTTCGGACGAACAGGTTGCCGGGTTCCTCTTCACTCCGACGGAACTTGGCGGGCTTGGATTGCCCGTGGTCAAAAAGACGGACACGGGCGCTCCGAGCGTAGACGCGGAAGCGTTGGAGACGCTCTATGCGCAATTCAATCACCCGTTTATCGAATTGTTCAGTGCTTACGTTTCGCAAGATACAGATAGAAAAAAAGTAGAAGAGTTCGAGAGATTTCTGAGAGAAGACGGGCGGATGCACCCGACGTACTTGCTCGATGGTACGGAGACCGGAAGGCCGAGCTGCCACGCTCCGAACCTGTTCAACATGAAATCGCCGGAAGAATGCGATTCGTGTAGTGGGAAAGGGTGCGAAAATTGTGATTTTACGGGAGCTACTGCGGAATCGCGAAGAATACGCGCGTGTTTTGAAGCACCCGAAGATTTTGAGATTTTAGAAACGGATTTGAGCCAAATTGAACTTCGCGGGATGGCGGTTCTCGCAGATGAGCCGGTCCTCATCGAAGCCTACCTCCACGGGAAGGACATCCACAACGGGACCATCGAGTTCGTGTTCGAGGTGTCCGGTCGGAAGATTTCTCGTCGGTACGCCAAGATCGGAAACTTCCTCATCCCCTACGGTGGAAGGGCGCGCACTTTCGCCGCGAGCCTGAAGATCCCGATCGAGATGGCGCGCGTCATCTTTGATGCCATCGAAGGCCGCTACCCAAACGTCAAGTCCGCGAAGGCCCGGTTTCTTGAAGAAGCCCGGCGAACGGGGACGACCTGTAACTACTGGTTTGTCGATGGCCTGCCCGTTCCTTGCCAGAAACGCCCCCTGTGGAACCTGGACAGCAGCGACAACTACTTGCGGAACAAGGCGGAAAACGGGGTCTTCAACACGCGCATTCAGGGGACGTTCTCCGGATCGCTGGTCCTTGCGAGCCACGCCCGGATCGTCAAGTACATCCTCGACAACGGGCTCCAGCACTTATGGCGCCCAGCCGTGAACGTGTACGACTCGATCATCGGACCGTGTCATAAGGCTCTGCTACCACTGGCAGCACGTATGACAGTGGACGTGATGACGAGCTGGGTCGTGAAGTGGATGCCCGATGGGAAGCCGTTCCCTCTCGAAGCGGACTGCAAGGTGGGTAGAAACCTCGGGGTGGCCAAGAAGTACAAGCCCCCAAAAACGTACGCCGAGGCTGTGGCGGAGTGCCGCCGACTCGGACTGGACGAGGTACTGCGTAAACGTCCAGTATTGAACGGGTAGAGGGGAAGCGTTTAGGAGGCAGGCATGCAACAGAACCCGACCAAGTGGCTCTCGATTGAGCCCCAACACATTTCCCTCTCACTGGCCCAGATCCCCGGTCGCATCTCGGAGTGCGGGCGGATGCTGGCTGACGCGCTCCAGTACAAGAAGCTGGCTGACCACGAGTTTGAGAAGACCTCGGCGATGCTCTTTCTCCAGGCCCGTGCGGCGCTGGAGAGCGCGGGGACCAAGCCGACGGAGAAGGCCATCGACGCCTGCATGCGCACCGATGAACGCTTTTCCCCGCGCTACGATGAGGCGTACTTCGCTCTCGTCGATGCGGAGGCTTCCTACGAGCGGGCCAAGGTGGAGTTTATGGCCATCCGTGAAGAGGCCAACACGGTGGTCGAGGCCGCGCGTTCGGCTCGGGCTGAGATGGGGAACTTGAATCCGTCTGTTGGACAAGGACGGGGACTGACGAACATTCCGGGCGGCCAGGTGCAGTTGACCATGCAGGACAACCTGGGCTCGTTCGGGTCGGATGACGGTTTGGCCAAGAGTGGAATTTACTAGCTCGCCGCTGTGGTGAGCTTTTTTGCCGGTTCGCGCTGTGCGAGCTGGCCAGGTAACAGGACAAGGAGACAAGGTCATGAGTGGTGATTTGGTGCAGTGGAATCTTCCCGAAGAGGACTTTCAGTCGGATCGCGGATCAGGGAACAAGAAGCACTGGCGACATGCGGGCAGCAAGCCCTGCTACCCGAACATGAGCGACTTCCGCGCTCGTCTTCTTCCAGGGGTCAACGGACGCCCAAGCTTTATCAAGCTCTATCGGCACTTTTTTCAATTGCCCAACGGGAAGTGGATCAACAGCGTTTGTCCGGTCCACATGCGCGTTCCCAACGTCCCCTGCTACTTCTGCGAGATGCTTTCAAAGTACGCCCAGCAGAACACCGTTGACGCTGCCGTTCTCAAGAAGATGGAGCCGTCGGACATCTTCCTGTGCAATGTACTCCTCCGGCATGACCCAGCTCGGGGTCCGGTAGTGCATGAGGGCCACTACAGCATCGGGATGGAGTACCAGCGGCTGCGCAAGGACGGCGTGAACATCTTCGATCCGGGGCCGCAGGGGCACGACGTCGATATCTACATCGCCCCGAAGGGAAGCGGTCAGCGGAACTCGTGTAAGACCTGCATCGCGATGCACCCCCTGGCCGCGACCAAGGAGGAGATCAGCGCCATCCTGAGCGCCGCTGAAGACCTCACGCTTCTCGCTAAGCCCCTGAACTATGAAGCGCAGCAGAAGCTTTACCAGGATCGCCTGAACGGTGCGCTTCCCCAGGGACAGCAGCAAGGCGGCGGTCAGAATCAGGGCGGGTTCCCGCCCCAGCAACAGAGCTACGGTGCGCCGCAAGGCTATCAGCAACCTCAGCAGGGGTACCAGCAGCAGGGCTATCAGGGCTATCAGAGCTACCAGCCGCAGCCCGGCTACCAGTCACCGCCCCCACAGGGTTACGTCGCGCCCCTGCCCCAGCAGTACCAGCAGCCGCAGGGGCAGCCTGTCCAGCAGCCCAAGCCGCCAGGCCAGATTCTCATCCAGCCGAGCGGTGGATTCCAGCCGCCACCGAACAGCGGCCTGGCGTAGTAAGCAATCACGCCCCCGCTTCTGGGGGCGTTGGTATTGAAACTGAGCAAGGAGTTCAATCAAGTGAGCGCAACACAAGATCCCGAAATCCCCGGAACTCTCGGACGAATCCTCTCTCGCGTCAGCCCGGCCAAGCGCCAGCAGATCGACGAGGACATTGAGCTGGCGGCTCGCCAGGCCATCGCCCGCGAGGACAAGGCGACCGTGACCATTACCCTGGAGCTGGTCCCCTCGGAGGAAGGAACTCACGTCGACTTCACGCTCTACTCGTCACCAAAGATCCCGCGAAGCGCGGCTGCCATCGTGCGCGCCCCCGTGGACGCCAAGGGTCGGGTCGAGGAAGACGCGCCGAGCCACACGCGGCAGACCCGCCAGAACGTCGTCCACATCAGTAAGTAAACCCCTTCGGGAAGAAAGAAAAGCCATGAACCCATCGATCCACAACATTGGAGACGCGGCTTCTGCCGCTCTCGTCGAAGCGGGCAAAGTTTCCATCGAAATCGCGGAGCGCTATTGCGTCCTCGTTGAAGACGGAGGTGGTGAGGAAGCTGTCATCTACGCTCTTAACGAGCGCGGTGAGCTGGGTATCGACGACGCGGCTACGTCTGCCGTCCGTCAAGCGCGGAAGGTCCCGGTGGCCACCCGCGAAAACCTCAAGCTGGAGCGGCCCGAAGACGTCGTGAACCACGTCTTGCGCTTCAAGGCGCCGGGGACGGTCATCTTCGCGCGCAAGCCCGTCTTCAAGATGACTGACGGAGAGGCCCATGCGGTCATCGACTACAGCGAGAATCGTAAAGCGCCTGCGTGGAACCGTCAGCACGCATCGGCCCCGATCGCGATGTCTGACGACACCCGCAAGTGGCACGAAGTCTTCCACACCCAGATGGACTTCGCGGCCCTCATCGACGACTTCGCCGCAGACGTCTGCGGCGATCCGAGTGGGGACATGCTGCTGGAGATGGCGGCGAACCTCGAAGTGACGGACATCAAAGTCACGGGCTACAAGCGCAACAAAGCAACGCGCCTGTACGACGTGACCTTGACCGGGAAGACGGAGACGACCACGGTCGTCTACCCCAAGTTCAAGCTGATGATGCCCATCTTCGCCGACCAGCCGAACGTCGAAGTGGAGATCCGCTTGGAGCTGGAGAAGAAAGACGGGGTTTATGGGTTTCGCACCCGTATCCACCGCTTCGACAAGCTGGTCCAGGTCGAGTTCGACAAGGTCTGCTCCACCCTCGCCGAGAAAACTGGGGTTCCGGTGTGGCAAGGCCAGGCCCCTGGCCAGATGGGGTGTGGTGTCCAACCGGACGCCGGTAGACAGGCGCAAAGCGTGACGGTGTAGCGCCGGTCCCTAGCTGCAAAGCGACGGGCCGGAGTCGCGGGTTCGATGCCCGCTGCGCCTGCTGGAGGACAGAAATGAAGATCGGGGTGATTAGCGATCTCCACTACGAGAACCACAAGATCCTTGGCGGCCCTCTCGAAGCTGGGGTGAACAGACGGTGCGCGGACATCGGCGAAGCGGTGCGCACCGCCACCATGGAAGCCGCCGCTCTGGGGTGTCACCATGTCGTTGTGACGGGGGACATCTTCGACAACCCGTCCCCGTCCCCAGAGGTCATCGGACAAGCAGCCTCCGACTTTTCGCGCAGCGCCTTGAAGCTGTTTCTGATGCCGGGAAATCACGAACGGTCCAGCGACACAAAGGGCCACAACGCGCTCGCCGCTCTCCGCGAGAGCCAGCAGTGCCTCGTCGATGACAGACCAATGTTGGATGGACGACGGGGCGCTTGCGACTTGTGGCTACCCTTCGTCGAGAACCCGCGCGATTACATCGATCGAGTACTCGCAGAAACACCGGATGTCGACTTCATCTTCCTTCACGCAGGCATCGTCAGCGAGGACTCGGAGTTCTGGGCCAAGGAAGGGCGGAACACGATCTCCGTGGAGGACTGCGAGCGCTGGGCCGAGGAGTACGGAGTTCGCGGGGTGATAGCTGGAGACTGGCACGGGCACCGCATCCTCAAGGACCGTGACCCGCTCATCGTCCAGGTGGGCTCGCTTACACAGGTCGACTTCGGCGACCCGCCAAATTGCGGGAAGCTGGTGGTACTCGACGCGGACGCCGCCACGGTCGAAGTCGTCGACATCCCCGGCCCCCGGCTCATCTCACTCAACATGGCGGAGCTGCGCGCCATGGCCAAAGGGCAGTGGCCGGTCGCCTATCCGAACCTTGCGAGCTGCTTAACCTACCTTCGCGTGAGCTGCACTGTCGAGGAGCGGAACGAGGCCGAGGGTATTTTGGAAAGCAGTATCACCCGTGAGTTGCCCAGCGGGGCGGTGGAAACGCTCCGCCTCACCGATTGGATGATCGTCGATGTGGTGGCAGCGCCGGAGGCCCAAGCGATTCTTGAGCTACCCCCGGAGAAGAAGTTTGTCCTCGATGACGTGGTACGGACGTGGTGCGCGGAAAACGCGACCGCCATCGAAGTGGGAGAGCGCGCGGCGGAAATGGCCATTCACTATCTCAACAGCGTCGGGGGTGCGTCGTGAACATCAGTATTTCCAACTACGGCATCCGTGCGCTTTCGCACGCGATTTCCCTGCCCGAAAAGGGCCTGTTCCTTGTGACGGCCCCGAATGCGAGCGGCAAGACATCCCTGTTCTGCGATGCTCCGCTCATCGCTTGGTTCGGAAAGACCTTGGCCGATCGGGGCGATCCCCTGGAAAAGCCCGGTGGGTCTGTCCACTTCTTGCTCGGCGATCTCGACGTGGAGCGCCGCCGCAAGGGGAAGTCTCTGTCTGTCAGTGTCCGACGTGACGGTCATCCGGTGTCTTGCGACACGGCGACCAAAGCCACGGCCTATGTGGAAGCCCAGATCGGGGAGCTGGCCCTGTGGGAACCGCTCCTCACGATGCGGTTTCAAAACGCCGACGCTTTCACGCTCGGAACCGACGGAGAGCGGAAGCGTTTTGTCGAGGCTCTGCTACCGGGGCTTGGACGTTTCGACACAGCACTCGACAGGTGCAGTAAGGACCGCGCTGCATTCATTCGTGGACCGCTGTCCGACGCCCAAGTAGGGCTCGGGCGGGCCAACTACGCGCTCGCTGCCGCGAGGCGCTGCTGCGCGGCAGCGCTGGCGCTGGAAGGTGACGCGCCAGTCTTCCCGGTCGATCTCGCCGAAATAGAGAAGCTGGAGAAGCGCTGCCAGTCGCTGGATGCCCGCGTGCGGACGCTGCGGCAAATGGAGTACGGCGCGCAGTTCGCCACCTCCCCCGAGGTACAGGCCGCTGACCAAGCGATGCGATCGGCGGCTCAAAGCCACCAGCAGACACAGCACTTTCTGCAAGCCGCCCAGCGCGGAGCCTGTGGTGTGTGCGGTTCGGCTGTTTCACCAGAGCAGCTCCGCGAGCGCGAGGCGATGGAAGCAGGCGCCAGGGAAAGGTACCTCGCCGCGCAGCGAGAGTTCAACGAGGCAAACGAAGCCCACCGATCGCGGGTTAGTCAGCAGGTCCGAGAGGTGCAGTCCGAGCTCGCGCTGCTCTTGCCTCAGCTCGACAAAGAGGCCACAGCCCTCAACGCGCTACGAGCGAACCAAGCCCGAGTTGAGGAGCGGCGGCGATCGGGGGTTTCGGTTGAAGCGGTCCAGGCCGAGGAAGCCGCCGCACGGGAAGATGTTCGCCGGGCCAACGTAGAACTCGACACGCGACAGACGGAACTCGCGGTGATGGAGCTGGCGGAACGGGCGCTGTCGCCGAAAGGCGTTCGCCCGGCTCTCATCGAAGACGCTTTCCAGCGCCTCCAAGTCGCGGCCAATCGCGTACTCGCGACGTGTTGGCCCGGCGCCAAGGTCCGAATCGACAGGACCAGCACCAGCCAAACGGGGAAGGTGCGCGAGGAGAGCCGTGTGCTCATTGCGCTGCCTGGTTCGGAGACGTTCCACCCAGTCGCTCGGCTCAACCGGGGGATGCTCCGCCGTGTGGACTTGGCGCTTCAGATCGCACGGCGGCGGCTGTACGCTTCGCAATGCAGTGGGGGAAAGCTGCCGATCCCGTACTTCGTCATCGACGAGGCGCTGGACGGCATAGACGAAGAGGGGCTCGCTGGCTGCGCAGCGATGCTCGCCGAGGAAGCCATGGCGAATCTCGTCGTGGTCCTTACGCACGATGAGAAAGTGGTACGAGGAGTGCCGGGAAAGAGGGTGACTCTGTGAAGATGGTTCTGCTCTACATCGCTGGTCCGTACAGCGCGTCCACGCAGGCGGGTATCGAAGAGAACGTCAAGGCCGCGCAGAATGCCGATCGTCGTTGAGTCGGAGAACCTTTTCGCCGATCTGCAACACGCTTTTGGGGGAACTCTATGAACGTCTCTAAGAGTTGCAGCTACTGCGGGAAAGATTTTGTGACCGGGGACGTTGTAAAAAACGATTTCGACGACCACGGGAACAGGATTCAGGTTCACCAGTCCTGTCGAAAGTCGAAACCGGCAGCTCCCGCGAAAAAGCGGAAACTCGCCAAGCCGGTGCCGGACGTAGAAATCGCTTCGCCGATCACTCCACGGGCGACCATCAAAAAGCCTGAGTTCGACAGCAAGCTGGAAGAGGCTTACTGGCATCGGCTGAAAGACCTGCAAGCGCAGGGCGTCATCCACGCTTTCGCGCTCAAGCCCGAGAAGCTGCGCCTGGCCGACGGTTCCTACTACACGCCGGACTTTCGGGTCATCACGCCAACCGGGGAAGTTCAGTTCCACGAGACGAAAGGCTTCATGCGCGAAGCGGCTCGCGTTCGCCTCCTCGTCGCTGCGGAACTGCACCCTTATCCGTTTTTCTTGGTGAAGAAGTCCGGTGCCAGTTTCACCGTCGAGCGGTACGGGAAGTAACGAGCCGCGCTGAGTCCTGTAGGCTATTTTCTACCGCTTGACCGCGCGGCGGTGACCACGCAAGGATGGGCTCAAGGAGCCCATGATCACCCCGCGAATCTGCGTCAGCCGTCACGAATTGAAACCGTGGAACGGCCCCCTCCCGCAGATCGCCCCGTCACCCATACGGCTCCCCGTTGTCTATCCGCGTCCCAAGACGCGCGGAGACTGCCTCGACGGCGGCGTGAACGCACAGAGACCGTGTCCGTGGGTGAGCTGCCGCTACAACCTCCTTGTCAACGTGAATGACGAGACAGGTGCTGTGGAGGAGCTGGCGAGCTCGCCCGAGGAACTTACGCACACTTGCGCACTCGACGTAGCGGAAATCACCGACCTGACCGGGCGGCAGGTCATCCTGCGCAGCCTGGAGCCGTTCTTCGGCGTTCACCGCGAGCGCATTCGGCAGCTTGAGCTGCGTGCCATTCGTGGGCTCCTTGAAGGGCTGGCTCTAGGCGGTTTCTCCGAGACGGAGATCGAAAAGAAATTCGCCGAGTATCTGGTGCGTAGGGACGAGAAAGAAAAGCCCCACGTCTTCGAGCAGGACTAGGGTGCGGCGGGGCTACCGAGGATTCGGAACAGCGAGGAGCGAATGACGAGGCTGCGCTTCTCCGGTGGCCCGGCTTCGAGGAGCAGCAGATCGTAGAATGCCCGCGTGAACTGCGTAGCCTTTCGCCGGGTGAAGTCTGCCGAGAAGGTGAACAGCCAGACGTTTGGACCTTCTTTCGGCTGTGGGACACCGTTGAGGCGGATGAGCTTCTCATCATCCACGGTGGGAGTCGGTCTGACCGTGAGCTGGAGTGTCTGCCCGATCTTGTAGTGAACGGGCGTCATGCCGTCGTCCACGAGGTCGATAAGCAGAAAGGTGTCCTCGGCAGCAAACACGTTCAGTTCCCGTCGGGGGTCGGGGGCCACGCTGGAGGGCAACTTGTTTTGAGCGAGGTTGAGGACGGCGAGGCGGCGAAGGACCATGGGGGGAGATCCTAGCCGAAAAGCTGCTCCAGCACCGTGGCCGAGATACCTCGGATCTGGTCAAAAGTGTCGAGCGGGACGACGTTCTGCACCCGGATGTCCATCGTGTCGCCTTCTGCGAACGAAACGGCGTGGGTCTCGTCGTAGTCGGTCTGCGTGTCTTCGGTGTCCGGACCCGTCGAGTTGAGCGCCACGGCGAGGGATGTCGCGGCGCCGTTCTTGTAGACGATGACTTGGACAGTGCGGGGGTCGGCGTGGAAGTAGCACCAAGCGATGAGGCGCGACCAGCGGCCTGGGCGGCTCACCTTGTACTTGGTTACGACGCCGTTGACTAAGGCCGGGATGGCAATACCGTCGGTGGCTGGAACGGGCGCGTAGCCGCACTGAAGCGGCCACACGAAATTGAAAGCTGGGTTCGGGGTGCAGTCCCGGCTGGAGAACCGGATAAGGGACGCCTGCTGGAGCAGCTGCTTGTGTCCCTCGAACTGAATGTCGACAACGCCGCCACGAACGGCGACGATCTGCCCAACGCTCCGCACGATCGTTCCGGGGGTAAGCGCCAGCGCACCAGCGTTACTCACGTAGACGGCGTCACCAAGCGCGCCACCGCCGAGGTTCGCCTCGTAAACCATTCCGTCGGCCCGAGCCCAGATGACGTCGTTTGCGACGGGGGCGCTCGGGGACGCCGTGTTCGTAACGCTCTTGGTGAGCAGGAACAACGAGCCAGCCATTTCGGTCGCCGAGGAGCCGTTCGCGATATCGAACAAGGGGACGCGCTCGGCGCCGGGCAGTGTGGACTTGATCTCCACCGTCCCAGAGATGAAGAGCACGGTTTGGTTTGCCGCCGTGCCGTTTACTGCGATGACGCCCGCCACCTGACCGGGGTCTTTGCGGATCGAGGTGAGGTCGCCAAATAGGCGGTTCGCTTCCTCAGCCCATCCGCGCGTCAGGTTTTGCTCGGTTGTCTCACCGGCTGCGGGATACGACCGCCCGTCGATGAAGTTCAGGACATCGACCTTGGCAATGTTGCGGACCTCAGTGTTCGTGCCCGTGTTGACGACAAGCTGGATGAGGTAAGAGCCCTCTTTCTGAGGATTCAGCGTGGCGGTTGGTCCTGCCGGTACGAGTGCGTCGGGCGGTCCTTCCGGCTGGTCGAGTAGCGTCCAAGCGAACGTGGTTTCACCGCCCGTGCTGGCGTTTGAGAAGTTCGCGACGGTGTTTATTGGGACGTTCTGCGGAGGGACGAGCGCGTTCACTCGGATGTCGGCGGAAGGCATGCACCGATTCTATACCCTGAACGCCCGTTCGGAATGGCGCAGCTTGCGGAGGCTGACGCATACTGGGCGAAGAAAAGGAGAACTTGGAACATGAAGAAACTGGCGTTTTTTATCGTGGCAGCAGCCCTTCTCGGCTGGGTCAGCATGGCGTCAAGCGGGAGCCTGGCGTACTCGGCGCTGTTCTACAGGCCAACTGGCAC
>JACCDK012123278.1_pt1 | contig 10252 bp, 8 predicted proteins | sample 7445871 | NCBI WGS metagenome assembly JACCDK01 (sample SAMN15323436, study PRJNA562643) | freshwater metagenome | isolation source: river surface water | place: USA:Blue River Watershed | collected 2017-08-15
AGACCTTTCGATCAAGAGCCTTTGCAAGTTGTTCATCAACGCGGTTTTCAGTGAAGAGATCGCGAGAGCCGGTCCACTTCTCAACCTTGCTCATTAATTCAGGTGCGATATGGCCCAGGTAGTTATTGATGTCATCCCAAGCATCGCCGCCTTGGACAGTCAACTTCCTAAAGTCTTCATTGAAGATGTCGCGTATTACGCGAATAGTCATATCGGGTTCGCCATAGAGAAGTGATGGCGCAGAAGTAGAACTGCTCTCAGACTTCTTCTTTATGTCATCCCATTGCGCTTTTAGTCGAACGACATCTCTCGTTAGCTCTTCATCGGATGCACCTTCAGCTGCGGTGCGAACAATCACGCCCTCTTCATCTGTGATTAAACCTTTAAGGATCTCTTTTAATCGAGTCCGTTCACTCTCAGGAAGACGTCTTGAGATACCACTCATTCCGCCACCGGGAACGTAGACAAGGTATCGACCGGGAAGTGAGATTTGGCTAGTTAGCCGCGCACCCTTTTGGCCAATCGGATCTTTTGTTACTTGAACAAGAACGGATTGTCCCGTTTTAAGAACTCGCTCAATCTTCCGCTCTTTATTATCGGCAAGTCCGGATTCGTCCCAATTAACTTCACCAGCGTAGAGAACGGCATTTCTTCCTTTACCGATATCAACGAAGGCAGCTTCCATGGAAGGTAGAACGTTCTGTACTTTTCCGAGATAAACGTTTCCTACATAAGAAATGTTGCTATTTTTATTTACATAGTGCTCAACCAGAATGTTGTCTTCCAAAATTGCGATTTGTGTGCGATCGCCTTGTTGCCGGACCAACATCTCGCGATCTACCGATTCGCGGCGAGCTAGAAATTCGGCATCAGTAAGAATCGTGCCGCGGCGACGATTTTCACGATACTCACCAAAACGACCACGGTCTCTTCCCCGATCCCTATCGCGATCTCTGTCGCGGTCACGATCCCGATCACGGAAACGGTCACGGCGATCGCGACGTTCAAAATTCTTTCGCTCTCTTGGGCGCTCAACAGGGGCTTTCTTCTCTCTTACTTTTACGACTGTTACTACGCCATCTTCTTCAACTGTTTCACCAGGAACGACTCCATCCGAGCCGGATCTACGGCGACGGCGGCGCTTCTTAAATACTGGTTCGCCAGCAACTACGAAACCTGGTTTCTCAGAACTTTCTGCGGCTGAATCATCGGTTGTTTCATTTACCTCATCGCGCTCAGAGCGACGACGGCCACGTCCGCCACGACGGCGACGACGGCGACCACGCTCACCATCTCCGCCATCTTCATCGCGGGTTTCTGGTTTAGGGCGTGCAGGCCCCTTTGCGGGAGCGACTGGGGCAGCTTGAAATACTGGGGTTGGTATGACGGCAGCAGATTTAGCCTTCTTATCTGGCTTACTTTCATCTTTTGCAGTGACTTCTTTTGCGCTACTTGTTCCTTTTCGGACAACGCGCTTACGCGTCTTTTTTGGCTCATCGGCCATAACAAAATCCTTAATCTCCGCCCGTTAAGGCGATTTCCTTTAAAAAACTTCGGTGGCGCCTCATTCTTTTCGGATCAGCCGACCGCACCTAAAGAGCGGTCTGGCGACCTCGCGTTTCCGAGGCGATTGCGGAGGAAGTATCTCATAGGGCGCGAGATGCGCCTAATTAAGCGTAAAAAGAGCTTATCGGGAGCGTTGATAAACGTTTTGCAAGAGTCCCACAGCAATCATGTTTGCGAACATGCTTGAGCCTCCATAAGAGAGAAATGGCAGCGGAACTCCAGTCATGGGCATCAATCCCATCGTCATACCAATGTTCTGAAATATTTGAAATGCGAACCATGAAACAACTCCAGCGGTGACTAATCTACCGAAGAGATCGTTGGTTCGCTTGGCGATTGATAATCCTCTCAGCAGAATCAATCCATACAACAATAAAATTATTGAGGAGCCGAGAAATCCAAGTTCTTCACCCGAGACTGTGAAGATGAAGTCGGTCTGCTGTTCTGGCACAAATCTGCCATTTGTTTGCGGGCCATCAAATAGGCCTTTACCAAAGAATCCACCGGAGCCAATAGTTATTCGCGCTTGCCGTAATTGATAACCGGTAGCTTGCGGATCTGCATATGGATCAATAAATGATCTGAGTCGATTAAGTTGGTAGTCACTAACTGCACCACTTGCAACTGCTAGATAAGCTCCAGTAATACCGGTAACAAGTAGACCAACAACCCAGCGAATTCTTGCTCCAGATATTGCGACGATAGAAATTACGGCCGCCGAAATAATCAATACCGTGCCAAGGTCAGGTTGCAGAACAATTAAGAGAATTGGAAGTGCGGCAACTCCAAGTGCGTAAATGACTTGACGGTCACTCGGACCCCGATCCCCAGCTTCTCGCTCCGCAAGAATTAGCGCCATACCGACGATGATTGTTATCTTCGCTAATTCTGCTGGTTGAAATTGAAATCCTCCGGGAAGTGAGATCCAAGAACGAGCGCCATTCACGATGCTGCCAAGACCCGGAATTAGAACTGCTATGAGAGCCAATACCCCTATCCCCCAGAGCACGGGTGTGTATGCACGTAAGAGGCGATAATCAATAAGGGTTGCGCCATATAGAAATGCCAATCCAATTATTACGTTTACGATCTGGCGCTTTAAGTAGTACTCCGGATCCTGATTATTTGCTGCAAACCAGTCGCGGGTTGCGGCATAAACAAGCACGATACCGATAGCCGATAAGAGCAATACCGAGATCGTAATTATGGGATCGCTCTTGAGAAGAAATCTTCGCCGTTCACTTCGTGGCTTGGTAGCGCTTCTCATGAGACTTTTCCAATGTTGCTCTTAATAGTTGGAACTCGATCAGATGGACCACTTGGAAAGATTGCTTCTTTACCATTCTCGCCAAAGATATCCTCGTAAATGCGACGCACTCCAAGTCCGCTTGTTGATGCACCAAATCCACCTTGGCTCACCATCATCACCACTACATATTTAGGCTTCTTGCTTGGCGCATAAGAAGCGAACCAAGAAGTGTCATCTTTTGCAGAGCCATCAAGATTTAATCCAAAGACTTGGCCAGTACCAGTCTTACCGCTAACTTCGGTCCGCAGCCCAGCAAAAGCTCCACGAGCAGTTCCAGAAGTTACAACAGCTCTTAGTGAATTTTGTAGGAACTTAAGGGTTGGTTTTTCAATCGGCAATTGAGCGGTCACTTTTGGTTCAAATCTCTCCACAATCTTATTTGTGGGCGTGACGATGGCTCGCGCCACTTTTGGCTCCATTAACTTTCCGCCATTTGCAATTGCACCATACATAACTGCCATCTGGATTGGAGTCATAAGCACATCGCCTTGGCCGATAGAGAAGTTGACCATATCTCCGGCTCGAACTTTGTCACCATCTAGGCAATTCTCACGAGCAATCTCAATCAAGTAAGTGGTGCGCTGCGACTTCTTGGCTCGCTCTTCGTAGTTGCAGTAGAAGTCTTTGTTATCTTCATACCAATTCAACTTCCATTCGCGACTGGGTAGCCTTCCTCTCTGCTCTGAAGGTAGATCAATACCCGTTCGCTTTCCCACGCCAAACCCTGCAGCCATCTTGAAGAAGTAATCATTTGGATTCTCCTTTGGCCTTAAACCGCCATCTCGAACCCATTCGTCATAGGCGATTTGGTACCAAATGGAGTCACATGAAATTGCCATCGCAGTTGTCATTGAAATTCTTCCGGCTGGCTTGCTATCGAAGTTTTTAAAGGTGCGATCGCCGATCTGAACTGTCGCTGGACAGTCGTAACTCTGCTTAAGGCTGTAGTTGGCCTTCACCGCTGCTGCAAGGGAGACAACTTTGAATGTCGAAGCTGGAGCAAAGGAGCCCTGGATCGCTCGCGATAGTGCTGGCACTCCAGATCTAGCGCTGTACAGCTCTTTTGCTTGCGCAACAGTGATTCCGTTCTCCCAAATGTTTAAGTCGTAATCCGGATACGACGCCATCGCAAGAACTCTGCCTTGAAGATCTGTAACAATAGCGGCGCCTGAATCACCACGATAACCAGTTGCGCGCGCTCGTAGTACCGCGTCGCGTAACTCTCGCTCCACGGCGGCTTGCAATTTAGCATTTATATTTAAAACCAAGTGATTCCCGGGAATCGGAGCGATATTACGAGACTCTTGAGTGACTGCCTCCTTGTAATTAACTATTACCGTTCTGACTCCCGGAACACCGCGAAGACTTTCATCGTATACATATTCCATTCCTGCTTTCCCAATAAGTTCATTTCGATAGAAGCGTTTACCCTCTTCATTATTCAAATCACCCTCAGTAACGGGTCCCACATATCCAAGAACATGTGTCGCTCTTTCACCTGAGCTTGCTGGGTAATTTCGAATTGAGACTGGCTCTGCGCTAACTCCGCGATACTTATCGGAGCTTTCTAAAATCTTGAGAACTTGATTTTCTCTGGCGTCTTTTGTGATTGGAATCGGCTGATACCTATTTCCATTCCAGCAACCATTTCTCTCAACTTTGGGTAATTCACCACACAGTCTTGTTCGTGCATAAACATCATTAGGGTCGAGATTCAAAATCCGGGCAACAGCACTTAAAATCGAAACTCCCTTATCTGGTTCACGATCTAAGACTGAGCGATCTGCGGTGACCATTAATCCAGCTTTATTGAATGCCATTGGTTCACCATTGCTATCGACTATCAGTCCACGAAGGGCTGGTGTAACTATGTCCCGACTTTGGATATCTAGAGCAGCTTCTTGGTAACGCGGCCCATCGGCAATTTGCAAATAGAAAAGGCGACCAAAGAGAGCCAGCATTAGTGAAGCAACGAAGACTTGAGCAACGACAATTGCAATGGTTGAGCGATCCCTCATTTATCGCTCCCGCGCCGTCAATGAGAGGTTGTGCATCTTTAAGGCAATAGGGATGAAAAGTGGTGAGAGAACAAGCGACCACACTGTGTTTCCAAATATCTCTAGCAAAAGTGAAGATATCGATGCGACTTCTTGGCCGAGAATTGCACCAAATATGAGAAAGAGCGTTAAGGCGATTGCACTTCCCGCTGCTGTAACGACTGAGAGTGCAAGTGGGCTCAAATTCTGATCTAAGGTTCCCCGCACATAAGTCGTAAGAATGAATGCAAATCCAGTCATGACAAATGTCCAGAGCCCAAAGGGAGCCTCGAGAGTCGGAGATAAATCAGCGATTAAGCCCGAAACAAATCCCATTAAGATCGCGGTAGAGCGATCTTCTTTTAATATCCAGACAATTGAAAATGCAAGAAAAAAAGCAAAGCCGCCAAGGAAAAAGTGAATCCGATTTACCAACGATTCCTGAATCAGGAATGCAACTAGAAGTAATCCAGTGACCAGCGGAATCCGATTGAAAGACATTGTTACTCGTTCGATGTGGGCGATGGTGTTACATAAACAGTCACGGTAGGTGCAGGTCTTGGCGCCGTAGGAACGAGCGCATCTCCAGGATTATTTCCCAGGGAACTAAGAACTACGCTGACCACTCCTAGTGAATTTAAATCCACAAAAGACTCTACTCTCGCCTGTTTAGTGAGTTGGCCCGCGGCGTTATCGACAAAAACTATTCTTCCAACTGGCACACCGGGGACAAATGGAGAATCTCCCGAGCTACCTCTAGAGAGTAAAACGTCGCCCACGCTTATATTTGCACTGGCACTTAGCATCTGTAGTGAATAGAGATTTCTTCCCTGTCCGGCAAGTACCCCCATGAATTGGCTTCCCGCCACTCGCACTCCAATACGAAAAGTTGGGTCATTCATTAGAAGGACTACAGAGGTATTTGCGCTAGTTGATTTAACAACTCCAACAATCCCGGCTTGAGAGATCACAGTCATATCAGGCCTTATTCCAGCCTTCGAGCCCTGATCAAGCACAATCGTCTCGCTAAATGTTGAGGTTCCGCCCTTGCTTACGACCCGGGCGCTCACTGTCTTGAAGCGCGCCTTTCCAGCCAAATCAAGGACGCCCTTTAGTTGCGCTAATTCCCCTTCGAGATTCTGGTTGAGAATAACTTCGCTCTTGAGCTTCTCGTTTTCGCGCTCTAATTCCTCAATTCGTTCACGAGTATTTCCGAGATTAAACAAATCGCTAAAGAAATTTCCAATTGGAGAGAGGATTGCACTTCCAGCGCTCTGGAAAGGTGAGAGAACTGTTTGAGTAGCGCTACGAACTGCTGCAACTACATTTGCACCACGAAGATCCAGAGTAATGAGTAGGAGCGAAGTTACGAGAAGTGAGACTAGAAGTAGTCTCGCTCGATTCGTTCCGCGCGGTGCCATCGACTTATCGGCGTGGCTCTGAAATTAGAACTTTCTCAAGCGCCTCGAACTCTTCGATGCATTGGCCGGTTCCCTCTACGACGGCGCGAAGTGGATCTTCAGAAACATGTACCGGCATATTTGTTTCATGACGGATTCGCTCATCGAGGCCTTTGAGTAGCGCTCCGCCACCTGTGAGAACAATTCCGCGATCTAGAAGGTCAGCAGCTAGTTCTGGTGGAGTTTCATCGAGAGTTCGCTTTACCGCATTTACAATATCAATAACTGGTTTTTCGAGTGCCTTTCGAATTTGATCGGAAGAGACAACTACGGTTTTAGGTAGCCCGGTTGCGATATCGCGTCCGCGAATTTCGGCATCAGGTTCATCGCGTAATGGATAAGCAGAACCGATCTCCATCTTTATCTGCTCTGCCATGCGTTCACCTAAGAGCAGACCAAATTCCGATTTAATCCAATCAATAATTGCAACATCCATTTTGTCGCCGCCTGTGCGAATCGAGGTTGCAGAGACGATTCCGCCCATGGAAATAACGGCGACCTCCGTAGTTCCGCCACCGATATCCACCACCATATTTCCTGTTGGTTCATGGATAGGTAGACCGGCGCCAATAGCAGCAGCCATAGGCTCCTCAATTATGTATACCTTGCGCGCACCAGCTTCATAGCCCGATTCCTCAACAGCGCGGCGTTCCACACCCGTAATTCCGTAAGGGACGCAGACCACAATTCGAGGTTTTGCAAGGTAGGTGCGTTTGTGGACTTGGCGAATGAAGTGCTTAATCATCTCGCGCGTAGTGTCGAAGTCAGCAATAACTCCATCTTTTAAAGGTCTAATTGCGACAATATTCCCGGGAGTTCTTCCAATCATCTTCTTTGCTTCAATTCCAACGGCAAGAACTGCGCCAGTATCCTGGTGAACAGCTACAACACTTGGCTCATCAAGAACTATGCCCTTGCCGCGCACATAAACAAGTGTGTTCGCGGTGCCAAGGTCGATTGCCATATCGCGACCTAGGAAGGTCCAACGATTTAGTTGGTTTGCCATCGTATTACTCCTTATTTATTTGGGAAGAAAATCTTTATCTCTCGCTCCGCAGATTCTGCTGAGTCTGAACCGTGCACAAGATTCTGTACGACTTTTGTTCCTTGATCTCGTGCCAAATCTCCTCGGATTGTTCCGGGCGCGGCGAGAGTTGGATCGGTGACTCCAGCAAGTGAACGAAATCCTTCAATCACGCGATTGCCTTCTGCAATCATTGCAACAATCGGACCACTCATCATAAATTCCATAAGAGGTTCATAAAAAGGTTTACCTTTGTGTTCTGCGTAATGTGCCTCTAAAGTCGAGCGATCAGCGCTCATCATCTTCAAATCGGCAATGACATAACCTTTTGCTTCAATCCTAGAAATAATTTCCCCGACTAATGCACGTCGTACACCGTCTGGTTTTACCAAGACAAGCGTTCTTTCGGTGCTAATTGAAGTGGGAGTCACGGGGTTAAGTCTATTGTGAATTTTCACCTTCGCGAGCCCGCTTAATCGCCTCACCTTTTCTCCCCACCACGATGGCAGTAATCCAAAGCGCGAGAAAGAGAGCTCCCATGAAGAACATCGCGAAGATGTAAAAGCCGTAGAGGATTAATGAAATCTGGACCGCCCAGCCAAGTATCCAGCCCAACTTATTGCGGAATGAGGCAAGGGCGAGAATGTTGATGAGAAGGATCGCGAAGCCAAAGTAGAGACCGGCTTGTGAGGTTTGATCCTTGGCTAATAGAAGAGCAAAGCCAACTAGCAATATCTCCATTGATAGGACACTTCGTGCCAGCATCTTCATTTCGAGTACTTCCTCCTTACAAGTGCGCGCGCCTCTCCAGCAGATATGACTGAGCCGGCAATCAAAACCGCACAAGATTTTTCATTCATCTCATTCTCAAACTTTGCTTGAGTAACTGCTGCCTCTATCGCGCTCTCCAAAGAATCCTTAGTCAAGACTCGATGTTCTCCAAATACTTCGCGCGCCTCACTTGCAAGCTCATCTATGGGAGCGGCCCTGTGGGAAGAATTTCTGGTGATGATGACGCTAGTCATAATGGACTCAAATTCTTCAAGTATCCCGCTCGTGTCTTTATCCCCCATTACTGCAACAATGCCGATTACTAAGTCAAAATCAAATTCACTTTCAATTGTTCGTCGAAGTGAAATCGCTCCATGAGGGTTATGCGCAGCATCAATTATCACCGTTGGATTCCTAAGCACAATTTCACATCGCCCCGGCGAAGTAGCGCTAGCGAATGCACTTCTTACTAACTCATCATCTAACTTGGTCTCACCTGCAAATACTTCGATAGCCGCCAGGGCAGTTGCAGCATTGCTCGCTTGATGCTCGCCATGTAGAGGTAAGAAGAGATCCTCATAATCCCCATGAACACCCTTGATTGAAAGTAATTGGCCACCGACTGCGAGCTTGCGTGAGGCAATTTGATACTCAATTCCCTCACGAATCGGAGTCGCTTCAACTTCGGCGCACTTCTTCATTAGAACTTGGGCCGGGTCTAGTTCTTGACGAGCAAAAACCGCGAAGGATCCGGGTTTGATAATGCCTGATTTAGTCTGGGCTATTGCTCCCAAAGTGTCGCCGAGATATTGGGTGTGATCAAGTCCGATGGGGGTCACCACGGAAACCTTTGCATTAATTACGTTGGTGGAGTCCCATTCGCCTCCCATCCCACATTCAAATATCCCGACATCAACTGGAAATTCTGCGAAGGCTGCAAAGGCGAGCCCTGTGATGGCCTCAAAGAAGGAGAGTCGATGTGACATCCGCTCATCTACGAGTTGAAAATATGGTGAGACGTCTTTATAGGTTGCTGCCATAAAGTCTTCGCTGATTGATTCACCGTTAATACAAATTCGCTCTAAGAAACTCTCTAGATGTGGACTTGTAAACCTTCCCGTGCGAAGCCCAAGCTCCATCGCAAGTGAGTCAATTATCCGAGTAGTGGTGGTCTTCCCGTTAGTTCCTGCGATATGGATTGTGGGATATGAAAGTTGCGGTGAGCCGAGCATGTCAGCGAGGAGGGCTATTCGCTCTAAAGTCGGATTAATGCGAGTTTCAGGCCAGCGATTTAAGAGCGCTTGCTCAATCTCACCCATACTCAGAGACATGATTATTGTTTAGGAAGAGAATCTAAAAGCGATTTAATTCTTTGAATTTCACCATCGCAAAACTCCAATCGCTCCTTTATAGAGGCGACAACATCCATTGGCGCCTTAGCCATGAAATTCTCATTCTCCAACTTAACTCTTGCAGTCTCGCGATCTTTTTCAATTGCAGCTAGATCTTTAGTAAGTCGAGCGCGCTCAGCATTCACATCAACCGCGCCAGATAGATCAAAAGAGACTGCGAACTCTCCTATTTCTATCTTTGCACTTGCTTTGAAATCGGCGCCTTTTTCATCAAGTCTTACCAAAAACCTTATGGAATCCTCATATGCTGCTACTGGACCGGCAAGACCATTGATCTCAGCCTTGATGCGAGCTGAATTCTTTATACCTTGGTCGCTTCTAAATCGACGTATCTCAGTTATCAATCGCTTCATGTCAGCGACTACTACTTCTGCTTCTTTATCGACTTCGCTTTTCGAAGGAGTTGGCCACTTCGAGATCACGAGTGATTCGCCATTTGTTAGTGATGTCCAAAGCGCTTCAGAGATAAAGGGCATGCTCGGGTGCATCAATCGAAGAAGTTGATCTAAAACATGGCCTAATACTCGTTTGGATTTTTCAGCCTCTATTCCCCCTTTAGCAAAGGAATCCTTAATTAGCTCTAAATACCAATCACATACCTCATCCCAGGCGAAGTGATAAAGAGCATCGGATGCTTTAGCAAACTCAAAACTTTCATAGAGAGAATCGACTTC
>JACCDK010082035.1_pt1 | contig 10251 bp, 12 predicted proteins | sample 7445871 | NCBI WGS metagenome assembly JACCDK01 (sample SAMN15323436, study PRJNA562643) | freshwater metagenome | isolation source: river surface water | place: USA:Blue River Watershed | collected 2017-08-15
AGTAAATACCGCAAGCAAAATTATATTCTGTAAATTCTGACTTACTTTTTCTTTTATCTTTATTGCACACACTTATTTAATTTAACTATTTGAAACAATGACAATTTTATACATAGGTCTTGCGCTAATTGCTGGGGCCGTAATTGGTTATGTAATTTTTTATACAACCACAAAACGTTTTATTGGTGGCGCTCAAAAACACGCCGACAAAATATTAGACACTGCACACACTCATGCGCAAAATCTAAAAATTGAAACTGAAAAAATCACAAATGAAAAACTAGCCGAAGTGCGCAAACTTGAAGAGCGTATTTTTAAACGTGAAGAAAGGCTTGATGACAAAGAAAAGAATTTAGAGACTGAGGCTGAAAAGTTACATGCTCAGGCCGAAGAAATTCGCGCTATTAAAACTCGCGCCGAAGAATTGGTTAACGAACGTCAGCGAGCAATTGAAAAAGTAGCAAACCTTAGCCAAGATGAAGCTGTTAACCACATTGTTTCAATCGCTGAAAAAAATCATAGCGAAGACATACTAGCCAAATTGCACAAACTTGAAAATGAAGGTGCGCAAAGATTCGAACATCGCGCCAAAGATATTTTGGCAACAGTTATAAATCGCCTTGCCCAAAATGCTATACCTGAACACCTAACAACAACATTACCAATTGATGACGAAGTCAAAGGTAAAATTATCGGTAAAGAAGGCCGCAACATTAAAGCCTTTGAGCGCGCAACCGGTGTTGAGTTATTGATTGATGAAACACCAGGCAGCGTTATCATATCGTCGTTTGACCCAACCCGTCGCGAAATTGCACGTCGTTCATTATTAAACCTAATTGCCGACGGTCGCATACAACCCGCTAAAATTGAAGAAGAAGTTAAAAAAGTAGAGAAAGAAATTGGTGCGGTAATGAAGCAAAATGCCGAACGCGCAATTTATGAAACAGGTGCATACAATTTACCAACTGGTGTTAGCGAACTATTAGGTCGCCTATCGTTTCGTACTAGTTACGGTCAAAATGTTTTAGAGCATTCAATTGAAACAGCCCACATTGCTGGCATGCTGGCGGGCGAAATGGGCGCCGATGTTAAAATCGCCAAAGCCGCTGCGTTGGTGCATGACATTGGTAAAGCACTTGATCATGAAATTGAAGGCACGCATGTAAAAATTGGAATGAAAATTTTAGAGCGCCTAGGCACTGATAAAAAAATTATTGATGCCATGAAAAGTCACCACGACGAATTCCCCCACGAATCTGTTGAAGCAGTCATTGTACAAGTTGCCGATCAAATTAGTGGAGGCAGACCAGGTGCACGCAGGGACAGTCTAGAGAACTATTTAAAACGATTAGAGGCGCTAGAGAAAATTTCAAACTCGCACGCAGGTGTTGTACAAAGTTATGCACTATCAGCCGGGCGTGAGATTCGTGTATTTGTTTCACCAACCCAAGTTACCGATATTGAAGCTAAAAAGATGGCTCGCGACATTGCCAACAGTATTGAAAACGAGGTTCGCTACCCAGGCGAAATTCGTGTAACTGTTATACGCGAGAACCGTGTAACAGAGTTTGCCCGGTAGCAGAACCTTGCATAGTTATGTTCTACGTATACTGTTTACAAAGTAATAAAGACACAGACCAATTATATTTTGGTTACACTAACGATCTTAAACGAAGGCTTATAGAACATAACACTGGGCAGAATATATCAACCAAACGATATATGCCATGGAAAGTAATTTATTACGAAGCTTGTATAAGTGAAACTGATGCCAAAAGACGTGAAACGTACCTAAAAACAACAATGGGCAGAAGAATGTTTAAAAGACGTATTAAAGATTATTTAAATTCTGCCCAGTAATACAAGGTCTCGCTACCGGGTTTGCCCGATAACTATTTTGCCCGCGTACCACGATTTGATGTTACACGCCCCCAATTAACATGCTAAACATACAAAAAGCCCCGACATTACGTCGGGGCTAGGGTCTACTTTTTCTTTTTAGTTTCGGCATCGTACACAATGTAGCCTTGTTGGTCATATACTTTCAGGATTTTATCGCTTCCATTATCAATTGGAATTATGCTGTCGCCAAATGGCTTTAACGCAAGGACTACATTATCAGGCTCATTAACCTGTTCTAGTTTGCCATACTCGCTACTACGAAAATTACCGTGCCTTTCTGAAACAACAAAAACTTTTTTACCAATATTTGCTTTGAGTTTTTTTAAATCTATTTCCATTTTTATTTATTTTTTTAAATGTGCGTTTCACTATCAACCTACAAATTATTTGTAAGCTGAACGATGAGGGCAATTTTACAATTAGGCTTGCCCGTTATCCTTTTTTGTTAGTTTTTATTTTTACTGTTGTCCCTTCTTAGCCCCGTTGTTTTATAAAAATTACGCCCGGCTTCAATTTTGTAAAGCATTTTGTCGGTATGTAAATTAATACTAAACCTTAGGGCATCCTTAAAAAACTTTCTATGTTTCTCGTCATTTTTAACAAGATCCATATTTAAATGTTTTCTAAGTATGCACCTAACCTTTTCTTCAAAAGAATACGGAACACCGGGGGTATCATCGGTCGGTTCTTTTACTTCAGACATTATGTCTTCGTAAATTACAGGCCAAAGATTTTTAGTATTTTTATCAGGAAATTCGGTTATTTGATTTTTAAGGTCCATTATTTTTTATTTAATTTTTGCGAAAGATCTTTTTACTATTTCGTCATTTCTGACTCATCAGGCAAAATACACATTTTGCGATAGTGCGGGTTTTAAACCGCAAAAAATATTTTATCAATTTACCTGTCTAACGACGGTTTTGAGTTTCAAGGAGGCTTGATTTCCACCTAACCAGCGATACTACTTACTGTGCTTCAGTGTATCTTGTTTGGATTTTTCCCCTTCTGCTATTAAACTTGCAAAGTGTTCGCTTTGGCGAATATCAACAGAAACAGTGTCACCTCTTTGAAACCTATGGGTCATTTCTTGCCCCACAACTTGAGCTTCAATATCGGTTACACCATCGCCCGTTGTATCAACCTCTACAGTTACACCGGCCATGCTCCTTGTTTCAATAACAACAACACCATTTGCATATGATGTGTGTTTATTAAGCAAGTAGTCACAACCAGCAAGTACAAAAAGCAGAATACAAAAACTAAAACGTGCCATTTATAAAATACTTAAGAACTTTATTTTACTATCAATCTACAAAATATTTGCAGGCTGAATTGTAAGGGCGAATTTTTTGTTAGGCTCGCCCGGCTCTTTTTTAAGGAGCCACCATTTATTTAGGCAGATTTAACTGCTCACGCAAGAACGTATCGATTTCACTGTCGGTTAATTTTTCGTCAACCATCACTCCAACCCACAATGTCTTGGCATCAGCAGGATATCTGTCATGAAGATAAGCGTAATTCACATCAAGCTTATTCTCGGCAACAGCATTCTCTATATTACGAATCCTTCCCTGACATATTCCACAATGACCCTGCTCTGCTACCTCAAAATATGCTCTACCATCTGTCATTATGCGAACTTCACGTTGCTTAGACCATCCTAAGTTCATCCAAAAAGATTTTATCAATTTTCTATCCATTTTTTATTCAATTTTTTAAATGTGCGTTTTTGTTTTCACTATCAAATCACAAAGAATATTTATGATTTGAATAATGATGCCGAACTCCTAATTCGGCAATGTGAACAATTTTATATAGGGTGTTCGTGAACCTGTTAATTTTAAAAAGAGTAAATCAACAAACTTATATGTAGGCGCAAAATATATATTTTGCCTTAGCGCATTTGGTTACCCATTGGCGTTTTAATAATCCTTCGCTCAAAGAACATTTGAGAGTTAGATTTTAAACGACGTGGCGTACCGTCAGCACAGAAACCTTGCTTGCCTAAAAGCTTTGACGCGATAGTTTCTAGTTCGCGTTGGGTTGAATAGTTAACCACCATTTTTCAGAATTTAAATTTTGAATTTTTTAATTTAAAAAACTCACGAATCAACTTCTCTACAAAATCTCAAAACAAATTTAAGATTTTGATAAAGAGGAGAACTAGCACCAAACTCCTGCAGCCAAAAACCTGATGGTTTATGGTTAGCTTCGGTTTGATGCCGTTCTCCAAAAAGACTATTCTCACTTCGTCGTACCTCGAGCCGTACAACTTATAGAGAGGGCAATGCGTCCCACCGCAAAGGTCTTGTTCCCGCCATTTTTTCGGTCAGCATCTTTACGCGCCATTCCTTGCAAAAAAATTACAAAGACCTTAACGCCATAAGACAAGCTGAATCTTTGGGGGGGTAAGTGATGTTGCAGTAACATCACAACCCCAAAGCTATCAATCATATTTGTCATAAGGGTCCGAACATTGATTGTCGAGACCCCATCCTTTCCTTGGCTTATAAATCAAACCAAGGATTCTCATATGCACTGGGTGTGCGAAACGAGTAGGAAAACGAATAGATCTTACCTGCTGCCGGATGGTCTCCGGCTGATGTTCCTCGCTTTTTTCAAAAGGAGGTTATCAGAAATAGTCTAAAAAATAATTATTGCTTACTTCCGATAATCTCCTTTCGATTTTTTTGGGTTTTAATGAACTCCTATTTTGAAATCGCAAATAAATATTGTAATCTCAAAAAGGGAGGGGGTCTAAATGCGACCCCCATGTTTTTCACTTTGTCGTCCCGGGTTATTGGGGACTAAGCTGTTGCCAGCCGGCTACAAGGTCATGATACAAAATCATGTGTATGTAGTGTGAAACCGGCCCGAAACTCGAACCGTGCAAACCTTCAGGTTTTCTCAGTTTTACAGTTCTATTTTACGAATCGTATCAATTTGGCCAAAGCCGTATGTCAACGTCGTAGAAATATATTGCAAAACCTTATCACTCCATCCGTAAATGAAATGAACACCTTCCTCGTCAGAGGGTGCAGACGCACAACGACCCGGGTCAATGGTTACGACAAATGCAATAGCGTTTGGGTTAACTTCTTTTCTGTAGCTGCGCCACATAGTTAGAAAGTCTCCACGCGTATTCCATGAGTCACCATGAGCCCAATCTTCGTTGTCGGTTATACCAATAAAAACATCTGTTTTGATCCGTGAATCAAGCAGGTGTTGTATTGGCGAACCAAGCGCTGTACCATTATCTGCTAAACGAGCAATTCTTTCGGCTGTAACGAGTACATCGTCACGACTTGAAAATTGCTGATTCAACAAAACATCTTCTTGGAAAGGTAAAACCAGGTTCTTCGGTGCATGCTTTAACAGCGCGCCTGCGAAAATGCCAGCAATATCAACGTAACGCGTCTGCCCCTTTGCAGAGACAGGGTTATCCATTGAACCACTAACATCAACACCAAGCGTTATGTGACGATCATTGCCAAACGAGGGCAAATTCTGAAACGATAACTCAAGCGCTGCGCGTAAGGCATCGGCAATACGAGTGTCACCACTATATACCGATGTATACGCTTTCCATGCATCAAAGAAACGAAAAGGTAGTACACGACTGCGCATAACCGCAGTTGGGTCAGTTAACCTAGTTACAGCGTACGCCACATTAGCCTCTGTATCAAAAACACCATTCTCGCGAAAGGTATTCAAGCTACGTAGTAGGTTCATGTAAGGCGCATTATGTAACAGCTCAGTCCACAATAAAGTTGTCATTTTCGGCACCGCAGGCACAACGACTTCAAATGGCAGTTTACCGGCTTTCACCAAGGCAACCTGTTCACTTTCAGTCTTTGCACGCTTTAGTTTCTCAAATGCAACTAATTGTGGGTTTAACAACGCATCACTGCGCAGCGAACCTTTCAGTAAATAACCAAACCGTTCATTAACAACATCAGAGCTAGGTTTTGGATGAACCATACGAATGATATCTCTAAGGGTTACCCCATCAGAGTTCACCGAACCGTATTTCAAGGCATGGTATTCAGAGATGTCTCCGATCCAGGCTGAAACAAGGTCTCGTACAATACCACCCAAACCTACGCGACCAGGGATCGCGTCTGCTTTAATGTAGTTAACAAACTTGCGGAGATCGTCCGGTGTCAGGATAGTTTTTTTGAAAGCGTTTTCAAACAAAGTTTTAGACACACCTCTCTTTCCAGAAAGTAGCGCTAAACCAAGTATTGGAACATCTTTCATTAAACCGTCACGACGGGCCCAAACAATAGCTTGAGCCAAGAACCGAGGATCTTTTTCACGAGCCCTCATTAATACTTCTACAGTTTCCAAAGCGAGTTGCTCTTTCTTGATGTAAAAAGTATTACTGAGGGTATTCGTGGAAAGCACCTGAACGACTTGTTCGTTCAGCGAGCGACGATATGCAATACCGCCCTCATGATTAAAGATTTGTCCGTCTTTGATCATTTTTCCTATCTTAGCTATTGTTTGTGTTTCCATTTTTATATCTTTAAGTTTTTTAGTGGAAGCAAGCTTCGAAATAAATTAATTACTCAAAACCTCTTTCCACCAAAAACACTGTAAAAATATTCAACGATAATTTAACAAAGTAAAAATATTATAAAAGTGCGATTCTCTACAGAAGCTCCAGCATAAGATTCTGATAAAGAAGGAGGAATAAGAACTCCTCCAGCTTGTTGGGTTTTCCAACGTTCGAGATAGCAAGCAACTGCGTGATGTAGGAAGAGGAATCACATCACGCGCATTACTTACATTGTCTGGGCCAAGTGGGTCATGAATGGTGTACACATGCCTGCATGTGTACTAGTATCCAATGCACTTTGGCCAAGATGTAAAACAATTTGTTTTTCAGATTTGAAGTAACCTAAACCGGCAGCCCTCATTAGTCGAAACGTGTCCTCGCACGTTCGAAAATGTCATAGGGTAAAAATGGCCAAGGAAGCCCGCACCTTTCTCGAAAAAGGGCGGTTAATAGGAATAAATCATTACTCCCAGTAACCGCCCCTCTTGCAAGGGGTGCTGCCGGTTCATTAAAACCAACTTAAAACGTTAGGCTATCTCCAATGTTTTTATTTTGAGTGCGTAACAGTTTTTTGTTTGTGTCAATTTCAATGTCCTGCGTGTAGTATATACCAAACGATTTAATTTGTCAAGTGTTTTTATCATAATTTAGCAAAATTAGTATAAAATCCTTGTTTTATATAGCTTTTTTTGTTTATAAAAATAAACTTTTTAGGCCTTTTTTTGACGACCTTCTAAAAGTGTTGACTTTTACTGACAAACTTGCTATACTCACTAAGGTATACAAATATGTATGTTCGATCAATAACAAAAAGAGGCTCGCCGCACAAGTAGCAAAAAACATTTGTTTTATCTGTTTCAGGAAGTTTAAATTTAAACAAAACAAAAAAACCTTATCGTGATTACGAAAAGGCTAAGAAAGAATGAAGTGTAAAAATCGACCACAATGTAGAAAATCATTGCATGGTCAACCAAATCCAACTTATTCTAATTTGAAAAAATCTTCATCTTGATGAATTTCAAAAAAGTTTAAGTAAATTTACTTTTAGTAAATGTTTCTCCTGAAACGAAACATTATGGTATGCGCTCCTATGTACGACAACTAGGCTCTAATGGGGATTTACAAGGCGAAAGCCGTTAGGTCTTACCGATAGGTAAGCGCCCCGCCGAAGAATTTAGGCTCCGACTCAAAACCGGCGCCTTTTTTATTTGTTTTAGACTACTCCTTACCCTCTTGCTCCTTTAAATACAAAAAGGCTAACTCATGCAACACTTTTAAGGTGTGAGCTATTTCGCTTGAGCGCACAATTATACCAAATAAGTCTTTTTCACCTGAATAAAATCGTACTGCGTCATCATTAAAAGCAATATCACCAAAGATTTTATATTTTTCAGGCAACATAACCCGGGTACTAGCCTGACCAGGAGACTTTTCACCTTTTGAATATGAATATATTGTTTTAACTGAAAGATTCCTTTTATCTCGTAGAGCTGTAGCGGTCTTCATTTCGGTTGGGGTAAACATTTTTTCAACAAAGTCTTGAGAGTAAATTATATTAATTTGTGAATTTGTTGGAACAATTTCAAGATAGTCATGAATTGAATCAAGCACCCCTTGTCGGCCTGTATAGTATTTAACCACTGGTTCGCTATTGCTATCGCGGTGTTCTAACCCGCGTAGTTGAGGTATAACATCATCAAGCAATCTTTCTTGCTCTTCAAATTTAGCCATTTTCTCTTGAAAATAGGTTTTTAGACGTTCGGGTGATTCGGCCATGTATTTACCCTTTTTAGAGCCTTCTACCTCCCTAACTAAACGTTTTTGCATCAACTGTTCAAGTATTGGGTATACAGTTGTGCGATTAATGCCGGTTTTGCGCGAAATTTCAGTCGGCGACAAAAAATCATACTTTAAAAGCTCTAAATATAGGTCAGTTTCTTTATCTGAAAGCCCTATTGAGTGTAAAAAATCTTGTATCATGTAAAAATTATATCACAGATATTAAAATAACTACCAAAAACCAATAAAAATCAAGCAATGTTTTAAGCGCCTTGTCCATTGCGCTATAAAAGCCTTTATTTGTATAATATATATGCTAACTGCCGTTAGCAATTCGATATGGTCGCTCAATATTAATAGTAGTTTGCAAACAAAAAATGAACAAAACTTCTCTAGTAGAAATGATCCACTCAAAAATCGGTGGAACAAAAGTTCAAGCCGAAGAGGTAATGGAATCAATCATCGAATCAATAGTGTCTACACTAAAGAAAGGTGGCGAAGTTTCTATTGCAGGTCTTGGTATCTTCTCAGCCAAGGATCGTCCAGCTCGTATGGCACGTAATCCAAAAACTGGTGAAGCAGTGCACGTACCAGCTACCCGTGTTCCAAAGTTTCGCCCAGCGAAAGCTTTGAAAGACGGTGTTAAATAATATTTAACAAAAGTATTTCTCTTCGTGACCTGATAATTGCGAAAAGAAATCGGCATAATAAAAAATCCCCTTTCGGGGATTTTTTATTTATTTTAAATTCTATTGTGCTATACTTTTTAAAATTCTTTAACATGGTAACAGTAAACATAACCTCAGAAGATTTCATGAATGCCTTTCGCCGAGAAACCGTTGACTATTTTATAGAACAAAAAAATGGTCGTTACGGTAATCAATCTATATACAATAAAGCTATAATTTTATTTACAGCTTTATGTATAAACTGGTGGGTACTATACATTATGGCCCCACCTATTTATATTGCTATTCTTTTAGCAATAACACTTGGTGCTATTAAAGCCGGTATCGGTTTTAATATTATGCACGATGCGCTGCACGGTAGTTTTAGAGACGACAGAAAACCAATAAAAGTATTTGGCTATTCACTAAAATTAAACAAAGTATTGGGTTACTCATTAGACTTATTGGGTGGCGACCATCGTGTGTGGAAGTGGCAACACAACGAAAACCATCACCCACACACAAACGTATCAGGCCAAGATCATGACATTGATTTAGGTAAACTAGGCAGACTAAGCCCCGAAGACCCAAGACTATGGTTTCATAAATACCAACATATTTATATTTGGTTTTTATATGGTTTGTCGTACATCGGCTGGAAGTATATTTTTGATTACGGTAAGGCTAAAAAAATGGGCTGGAGTGGTAAAAAAATTTTTCTAATGTACATAAAGAAGTTTTTTGTAAACTATGTACCGTTTACAATACTACCGTTCGTATTATGCCCGTGGCAATATGCATTAACAATTGTTTTTGTTGCCGACTTTGCCTGTGGTTTAATTACCAGTACCGTATTTCAATTAGCGCACGTTGTAGAGAAAACCAAAATGTACCCAGCTAGTGAAAAACTTGTAGATTACGACGTACTACACCAAATCAAAACTACGGCCGACTTTGGCACAAAAAGTAAATTTTTATTTTGGTATTTGGGTGGTTTAAACTTTCAAATCGAACACCACCTAGCCTATGGTACATCACATGTACACTACCAAGTCTTACACAAAGCTTTCTTGCAAACGTGCCGAAGGTTTGGTGTCGAAAGCATCGTTTTCAAAAACATGTGGCAAGCCATACTATCGCACCAGCGCCAATTAAAAAAACTTGGTCAGCCTGACTTGGCCGAAAGAGCGATGTTTACTTGATTTTAAAAAACACAACAAAAGCCCTGTCTCTACGAAACAGGGCTTTTTTAATTTAAAGTACTTTTTATTGTTTAAGAAGCTCTTCTAGCTTAATGGTTAAAGAGTCAAGAATTCCTCCAAGCTGATAAAAGCTTGATAC
>JACCDK010891117.1_pt1 | contig 10249 bp, 9 predicted proteins | sample 7445871 | NCBI WGS metagenome assembly JACCDK01 (sample SAMN15323436, study PRJNA562643) | freshwater metagenome | isolation source: river surface water | place: USA:Blue River Watershed | collected 2017-08-15
ATGGATCCCAAATTAACTTTTCATATTTTTTGGTCACCAGGGGATGCCAAGAATCCTATGCATCCAGGGGATGATGAAAAAGCTGATACTTTAAAAAATACTTTAAAAAATTTGCCTATTCAATTTATATCCACACCAACACTTGAATCTTTAATAGGAGCTTTGCAAAGGTGCGGTAGTATGATCATGATTGACGGTGGGGCGATGCACATGGCTGCCGCCTTAAATCGTCCTATTATCGCTTTATTTGGCGACTCTAATTCTAAAAGGTGGCGACCATGGGGAGTGCCTTACACCATCATGCAAAGCGAAACAGGGGATGTCAAAGATATCGAGCCTTCAAAGATTACAGAGGCGTGGCTTCATTTAATACATTCAATTTCAACGCAGAAAAAATCAATTTAAGATGCGCGGCCTTATTCGTTTAATCATTATTCTTTTAGCTATTGTACGAAGCCTCTTTTTTTGGGATATCAAAAAAAGAAATCCAAAAAAAATTCTGATCGCACATGATTTGCTTTTAGGCGACACTTTATTGCTAGCACCCTTAATGAAGCGTCTCAATGAAAAATACCCGCATGCTAAAAAATATGTACTTGCAAAAGCTGTATTCGTTCCTCTTTTTGGAAATACACCTTATGGGTTTAAAGTACTTTCATTTAACCCTAAAAGTTTTTTGAGTGTATGGAGGATATTTTGTTGTGGCCCTTATGATCTAGCTTTTATCGCAGGTGACAATCGATATAGTTGGCTTGCCAGAGCGGTAGGTTCAAGATGGATTCAAGGAATTGAAGGGGATACACCCACCTGGAAAAATTGGATGCTAGACGAAGCTAAATCGTTTGATATCAATCCTGCGACTTGGGCCGATATGATGGGGCGTTTAGTCGATAGTAAAAACCCAAAGCCTTACCAAAAAAATGAATGGTCTCGCCCAAATACCAAAAAATTATCTTTACCTTTTGATAGATCAAAGCCTTATGTGGTTTGTCACTTAGGAGCTTCAAATAGCTTAAAATTTTGGCATGCCTCTTCGTGGCAAGTTTTAATTAATAATCTTAGAAAGCAAAAGTACGAGGTAGTTCTCTCGGTCGGACCTAACGAAGAATATTTAATAAACGAAGTTGATCCTGATTGTCAATATCATCATGTACCCGGAACTTATTCTTTGTTAGAAATGTGGGCTTTGCTTGAGGGAGCAAAATTATTAATTTCGGTAGATACCGGGATTACTCATTTAGCAAAACTTTCTAATACCCCTGTTATAACTTTATTTGGTCCAGGCTCACCTGTAAGTCATGGCGTAGGAAGGTTTTGGAAATCACAACCTCATGCTGAGGTAACTATACCTGAATTTTTTTGTCGAGATCAGGCAATCTTATTTAGACGAAAAGTTGATTGGTTACGACGATGTGGGAGGACTCTGAGAACATGCAAAACGCCTGGAGCGTGTATGGAAGTTATTTCTAATGAAGATGTGATGAAAAAGATAGATTTTTTTATATAACTTTTTAAGTTTAAAAAATTTTTACAGTTTTTTTAAAATCGCATAGTTATAGCCTTCTGCAATTAATTTTTTAATTTCATCTGTCGATTTATTTTTTACTATAACAATATTATTTGGATATTTATTGTTTCGAGTAAGATTTACGAGATAGTGTAAACTGTATTGAGTTTTATATGTCTCCTTAGTTAATCCATAGTCTAGATCTAAATTTTGATTGATCCATGATGTAATTAGATCGGGTGACCTTTTAAGAATGTAATTTGCATCAAACTTCATGTGCCCTGGTTTAGAGGCACTAGAGGAAGCATCCATTTTTCCAATATGCTTATCATTTAAACCAAGCATATCAATAGCCATTAAATTTGAGTAGAAAGGTATTTTTCCAGCAGCATCAACAGCTACTGTTGCATTTGGATAGGTATGGCCTAAAAATTCTCCTGTCAATTTCCAACCGTCATACCGATCTAAAGAATAATCAAATCTACCATCTTTAAGGACTCTTACATTTTGTATAATTATAAAAATAAAAACTAAAACAATCCTTAGGTATTCCTTTTTAAGTAAAGAAAGCTGTTTGATTATAATATATGTTGTCATTGGAAAAAGTCCCACAAGAAATCTCTCGTAATATATATCCCCACCAATCCAAATTAGGTATGTCATCCAAAATAATAAAAATAATATTGAAAAATCAATTTTAGAATTTAGTTTTTTTGTCCGTATTAAGTTAAAAACCAATTTGATGCAAATTAAAAATGAAATCCATATTCCTGTTCTTACGAAATTTTGAATAAGAAATGTTTTTCCATGTTTTAAACGGTAAAAGATTGATCCAGAAATCTTGTTGTAAAAAGTGTTAGCGATAAAATCTTGATAGTAAATTTGTCTAAATATAGTGTGTAACGCCATTACTATTAAAATGGTTGCACTCACACTTATAAATAATTTTTTATTTTTTTTTATGCCAGAGTAAATTGCAATTGCAACAGGGAGCAAAAATCCATCTACTCGAGTTAGCATTGAAATGATACAAAGTATTACGATTGAAACAAGATTTTTTTTATGCTCTGAAAAATATTCTTCAGTAGCAATCCAAAGAGCTGTTGTAACTGTTAAGACAAGAATAGTCTCTAGTCCGGTTGCAGCATTAGCCCATATCCAAGGATTGAATCCAAGAATTAAAAGTCCTAAAAAAGCATGATTTTTATCTAGATTTTTTGTTAAAAACCTGGAATAGATTAAGAGTGTTATAGAAAGTAAAATGCAATTAAATATCACACTAAAATAATAGATAGCATGTTCTCCAAAAAGAAAACTTGGAGTTAAAAATAATGTATAAAGTAAGTTAGAGTATCCCTCCACTTTTTCGCCGATATTGAAAATAAGCCCATTACCTTCAAAGAAATTTTTTGCGTACCTAAAAGAAATATAGGCATCATCACTTCCAATCGTATGCCCACTAGATTCTGTCCAAGAAAATCCCATGAATGTATGTGCCAACACCCCAATTATCATGACAAAATACGGCAAGCAAAATAAGGGATTTATTCTTTGCATCTATGAAAAATTTTATTTTTTGAAGTTAATTAGAGATTTATTTTATTAAAAATAGAATGCGGGATTCTTTTTACAAAGAACATAATCCATTGCCAAAATGCTGGTAGATACACTTCACTCTTTTTTCTCTCTATGGCATTAACAATTTTTGTTGCTATTTTTTCTGGGCTTGACCAGAGTAGACCCTTCTTAAAATTTGATGTCATGGGGGTATCGATGAGCCCTGGTTTGATTGTAATTACAGCTACATTAGATTTGTATAATCTTTGCCTCAAGCCTGATGTAAAGGCAGTGACCATGGCCTTAGCGCTACCATACACATAATTGCTCGCTCTACCCCGATCGCCAGCCACCGAAGAAATCACAGCAATCGTCCCGCTTTTCTTTGTTTCAAAGTAATTGGCGATATGGGTAAGGAGCGAGATGGTAGACAGGGCATTCGTGTTGAACTCTTGCATGGTCATTTCAATATCTTGCTCACAGGCTTTTTGATTGGAAAGGGTGCCATGGGCAATAAGAATTGTGTCGAAGCCATCGAGGCTTTTTTCGGCTTCATCCAGCATCTTGGTATGTGAATCGTAGTCATTGACATCCATCCCATAAGTAGCGACTCTGGCCGCACCTCGGACGGTCAAATCCTTTTGAATAGTCTCTAATTTTTCTTGATTGCGGGCCACCAAATAAAGCATATCTCCCCGTGCAGCCCATAATCTAGCGCAGTGCTCTGCGATGGCTGAGGTCGCACCAATAATCAATATTTTTTTCAAAGAAGTCCTAAGCGTTTTGATTGTGATGAAGCAAAGTTTCCGATAGCTCCATATTTCTCCCTAACTTTCTCAAACTGCTCCCATTGAGGATAAGTAATCTTAAATGTTTGCTCTGACATCAGCGCATCTTTAGTAAGATAAATTCTACCACCCAAGTCCACTACCAAGGCATCTAGCTCTTTGATTAAATTAGCTGTTTCAATATTCATTTTAAAGTCGAGCGCTAAGGTATAACCCTCAATAGGAAATGACAAAAGATTCTGATTCTGTGCTCCAAACATTTTAAGTACAGCTAAGAAAGAGCCTGTCCCGCTTTCGCGAATCTTATTTAAGATCTTGCGCATTCCAGCTGCGCCTTCAGATTTAGGCAATACAAACTGATATTGAACAAAGCCATTTCTGCCATAAATCTTATTCCAGTCATTGAATTTATCTAATGGGTAGAAATAAGGTTGAAATGGTAAGGTTAAATTAGCGCCTTGGGAGGCTAGGCCATAATATAAAACATTAAAGGCTTTGACTGTCCAATTATTGAGGAATTTGCTAGGCATATAGAAGGGTACCGTAATGGCTTGGCGCATCCTGGCCTCAAGCTGATCATCATTGTTATGTTCACCTAGCATTAGTATTGATCGTCCAACTCGATTTCCCTTTGACAGACAATCAATCCACGCAACACTATAGGTGGATTGTTGATGTTCTTCGAACAGTTCATAAATATCTTCTAAACATTTCGCTTTTAGAGTTGTTTGTTTGATATTGCTTGATTGAATAGGTTTAAGTTGAATCGTGCCGCTTAATATCACCCCAGTTAGCCCCATACCACCGCAAGTCGCATGAAACAAATCAGGTTTATCTATTGCTGAGGTGGTCACAATTTCACCTGATCCTAATAATAGATTGAGTGAGATAATATGCTGACAGAAGGTCCCTGCAATATGATGATTTTTACCATGCACATCACTGGCAATTGCTCCACCCAAGGTGACGAAGCTGGTACCAGGCGTAACAGGCAAAAACCAGCCATGGGGAACGATTAATTTTAGTATATCCCTTAGCTTCACCCCTGCTTCACAAGTGAGAATACCTTCTTTGCTATCAAAATGAAGGTAATGATCTAAGTATGTCGTTTGGAGGATATGCTTGGCGTTGGAGCTATCGCCATAACTTCTTCCCATACCTCGCGCAATTAAAGGTTTAGTTTGAATGGCATTCTTGCACCCATTCAAAGTATTTGGCGCTATTACTTCGGCATCAATTTTTGGATAATTACCCCAGCCGTGAATCTCCATTACAGCATCACCTTTGAATTCTTTATCACAAACACATACTTTTTATCCAAACGATATTTGACATAAAAGCCTATACCTAAGCCAATAACCCCGCCAACATAACGCATGAAATCTTCAGCGAATAAGAGATGGAATGCATACTCTGTGAGCCAAAAGATCACGGTGGTTAAAACACCCATGAAGCTATAGAGCACAAACAATTGGCCATCATGTCTGATGTCACTTGACTTGAAAGAGAAGATATAACGCTTTTCTAGTAAATAACGTAGCGGCAAGCCTGTAGCTGTACCAACGAGAATAGAAATTTCTACTGCGTAAAGCCCTTTATAAATGCTCATTGAAAGCATCTGACTACCAATATTGATGGCTGTGGATAAACTTGCAAAGACAATATAGAGCACCACAATGGCGAATCTTTTTTTAAGCATTAGGTATTCAACCAATTGGATGCGACGATAAAAATAGCTATTAAGAGAGACCCTATGGCTAGACTTGTTTTGTCTTGAATGACGAACTCTATTGGATCGTCATGCATTTCGCCACGGTGAGCTTTGAGCCACATCCAGCTTACCCAAAAAACCGTTAAAGGTACCGCCATCCAAATGAGCTGGGGGTTTGCATAAAGACTAACAACTGTTTCGCTATTTAAATAGAGCGCTAAAACTAATGTAGCTGCATAACCTGCAACAATACCCAGCGTTTGAATGATAGAGAGGTCATCTACCTGGTAACCACGTCCCGCTGCTCGCGTCTTTCCTTGTAAGATCTGTCCTTTAAGCTCAGTGTAGCGTTTGACAAAAGCCAGAGAGAGGAATAAAAAAATAGAAAATGCTAATAACCATGTTGATAACACAATTGAGGTTACAGAAGCACCTGCAATGATACGCAAAGTATAAAGCAAAGCTAAAGTAAGACAATCAAGCAATACTATTTTTTTGATTATGATTGAATAACTCATTGCGATAATAAAATAAGCAAAGAGCCAAGTAATAAATTGCGTGCCTATTAAGCTTGCTAGTATCAAGCTAGTTAAAAAGCTTATTAGCGCCAGCGTGATACCATATTTGATAGGTATCAATCCACCTGCAAATGCGCGATTACGCTTACGAGGATGTTGCCGATCATTTTCTAAATCAATTAAATCATTGGTGATATAAACACTAGAGGCGCAAAAGCTAAATGATGTAAAAGCCAAAAACAACAAACTTAAAGATCCTATTTGGCTAATTTGATGGGCAGCTACAAGTGGTATAAATAAAAGTATATTTTTTAAATACTGATGTATGCGAAAAACTTGTATCCAAGTTTTAAATGTAATAGCGGGAGGCAGTATAGTTTTAGTTACCTTTGAAATCAAAGCAACTTTTTTTAAGAGAGCTGCATTCGCATTCACTACGACCGCTTGGGCTGCGCTACGCCATACTTTAAGATCTATGTTCGAGTTAGCTACATAGATAAACTTTCGTTTGCCAAAACGCTCTATTAAGGCCTTTTCCTTATTTGAACCTGATAGATTGTTTTGACTGTCACTCGCTATTATTTCATCAAATAAATTAAGATAAGCTGCAGCAGCGTTTGCAAATCGATAATTAGTGGCTGTACATAAAATAAGTCGGTGTCCTATTTTTTTTTGTTTTTTAAGCCATGCTATAAGTTTATGATTGTAAGGCAACGTAGATGGGTTGAGAGTAACTCGCTTAGCGATCCATTCTTTCAAATAAGCTTTGCCAAAAAACAAATAAAAAGGGATTAGTAATATATAAATTGGAAAGGAGCGAAGCAATTGTAAACAGGACTCATGCAAAGTATCTGTAAGCAATAAAGTACCGTCTAGATCAACAGCAATCGGAAGTAATTTGTCGTTAGGCATTAAAGCATTGTAAATGATTCACGCTTGATGGGACATTAATGACTCTGGATTAGTCTTTTCAAGCTCATTCTTACTTATAAAATAATACTCGCGGTTTGTAATGGTTAAAACGAAAGGCTTACCATTTATTCTAGGAATGTTATTTAAAAGACTTGCGCAATGATAGTTTTTTTCAAGAAGTTTCTTACCATCAAACAATTCAATAAAAGATTTAGGGTGACCTTCGCGAAATAATAGCCATAATCTACTTCCTGTTTCACCATAAAGAATCAAAGGAATCAAAAGAAGCATAATTTTAGTCAATTGTATGAAAATGAATAAAAAATGTGGGATGGTTTTAAATTATTTTTCACTATACATCTGCGGATTTAAATTCGGATCATTATACATTTTGAATTGTTTGTATTGTTTAAAATGTCGCTGGCCATTCTTACAGTCTTCCATCAGCTCATCAAAACAAAGACCTAAATCATGTCTTTGCTTATTTAAAATTATTAGTTTTTGTGAGCATGTATTTATATGAGCAACTTCGACATCTTTTCTTTCAGTTTGAAGAGACATGTGAAAAATTTTTAAACTTAAAATAGAGGAGCGGTCTATCATCGCACCTAGGGTTTCACTGTTTTGTTTCCCAAGCATTTCATTCAAAAGTGGAATACTACTTATAATAAAGTCATCTATTTTTTCAATATAATCATTTCTGGCTTGGTTAAACTTATCAATGGCTCTCTTGTTACTTGCAATTTCAGTATCCGAAACTTTTTGTCGTCTTGCTAAATCTTCTTCGTTCCACAATTTGGTATTAAAGAAATGGTTAGCTTCTATGAACTCATAGATGGTATTGGATGCTTGATATTTTAATTTAAAATTTTCGGGCCATGCGAGATCGGTTAAGTAATCGTCGTGGAGGTTAAAGATTTCATGAGCGTGTATCATATATTCCTTAGATATTTTCGATGTTATAGTCAAGCATGAAGAACTTGATTAAATGTGTCATTTAAGATTGCTAAAATATTATAATTTCATAATTGATTTAATGCTTGATGCAGAAAATTGACTCCAAGTTCTTTGATAGTTTTTTTAGCCTCAATATAAGTTGAGTTTGCTCCTAGAGGACCCCATTGTGATGGATGGGGAGAGATATTTGTCTCTGCAAAAAGTCCGATCACCCCCCCTGGGCTCGCAGCTGCAAAATGCATCAAGCCACTATCAGGAAATATTGATTTTCTAGCTAGCCATATCACACCAATCGTCAAATCAAGAGGGGCTCTTAAGGGAATAATTTGTTTAGGGGCGTCATTGAGGATTGCGTTGGCTAATTCATCATCACCAGGATAGTCTTTGTTATTTTTTGAGCCAGGCGTCCAGACTAAAATCGTTTTCATTTGATATTTCTTATAAACATAATGCGCTGTTGCAATGATCTGTTCCTTTGAGGCCTGTTTTTTTTCTCGCCTTGCGCCAAGCCCAAAAACAATAAATTTTTTCTTTTGAAGTAGATGTTGATTTAAAAATACTTCTGCATGTTCAAGCCAATTTTGAGGAGGTTGAAAATAAGGCTGAGGGGCACTTAATTTATTATTCAATTTAACGATTGGTTTTAAAAGTTGAATCATTCTTAATGATTCATGCGTCCTATTTTCTTTTTGATTTGTGCAAATAATAGGATCAGTGAGTCCTTTAATGCTTGTATTTTTAGGTATAAATGCGATTGTTTTTTTCGCCTTCATCCAAAGAAGGCGCTTGACTGCTCGGTGAGAAAATTCTCCCCCTGCCGCAATGGCAATATCAAAATTTTGTCCTCTAATTTTCAAAAATAAGGTTAGCTGTTTTAAAAGAGCAATCAGACTTTTTAGGTTAAATGATTTAGGCTGCGGATAATTATAGAGTTCGTCAATAAATGGTGCATCTTTTAAGATCCATGCAGAGGATTCAGGTGCAATGACTGCAATTGTTGAAGAGGGAAAAGACTTCTTTAACAGTTGAAGCATAGGGGTCGTTAAAAGAAGATCGCCTAATTTGTCTCGTTTCAGGACAATAATTTTCATACCGAGCCCATGCGTTAAATCTTTATCTTGTTTTTAAGAAAAGACGGGTATAACTCAAATATATACCTAAAAATAGACAAGCAAGTATCCCGTGCTCATGATGAAAAGTAGTGTTGACTAAACCAATACCAAATGTCGCGAGCCAAGCACTAAAAGAGCCAGTCCATAGCATATACGAGGTGCTCGATTTTTTTGACCATTTAAATGTTTTGATTAAATCATAAAGCCAATAAAACATAAAAAACAAGGTCACTATCAAGCCTACAATACCTCTTTCCACCAATGCTGAAAGATATATGTTATGTGAATGTCCCGGAAAGAAATAATTATCGGCATTAAATGTTTCGCCCCGCGCTTCGACTGATTTTTTTATTTGAGATAAATTAATAAAATGCCAGTTACTCAAGCCTAAGCCTAATAGTGGTGAGAATCTTGATGCCTCAATTGAAACATTCCATACTTTATCCCTATAAGAAAGAACGTTATTATTTTTCTGGTTGTTGATTTGTTTTTGAATAATGTCAGATTTTAAAAATATGGAAGACGTAATAACTAACAACATCGTCATAATCGCGATTATTTTTACCTTCGTGCTGTTTCCTAATAAAAGAATACATGAACCAAGAATAATGGCTATTCCAAATGCGCCACGAGACTGGCCAATAATCAAGGCAATAAAAAGTATAAAACTCATTATCCCAATAAAAATGGTTTGCCATGGGTTTGCCTCATTTGTTTTTTTAAGATCAAATTGGCTTATAAACCAACCAAGAGTTGCACCAAATATCATGGTTAAATAGATAGCTGAGTGATTGAAATGTCCTACTGAGTGTATTTCTAGGGATGTTTTTGAGTTAATGATAAGATATTCATAAAGCCCCCATAGCAATGGCGGAATGATGGATAAGGTAATCAGTAAAAAAATTATGCGGTATTGATTTTGTGTGTAATGTGTCCGACTTAAAAGCCATCCTGTTAAAATAGCTGTAAGAAAAACCTTATAACCCTTCCATTCCTCTAACCCAGAAAATCCTGCAAAAATTGTACTTAAGAATGCAGTGAAAATAATGATTAGAAATATAAAGTCCCAACTTTTCCATTGTTTGATACCTTGTTTACCCTCGATAACTTCTGAGATGACTCGCGTGATGAGATAGCCAACTAAAAAAATATTTTTGGGCGCTTCAAGGCTTGGAAGACTGACAATC
>JACCDK011271898.1_pt1 | contig 10247 bp, 9 predicted proteins | sample 7445871 | NCBI WGS metagenome assembly JACCDK01 (sample SAMN15323436, study PRJNA562643) | freshwater metagenome | isolation source: river surface water | place: USA:Blue River Watershed | collected 2017-08-15
AGAGCCAGCCGTCGCTGCCTCTATCCCCTACTACGAATCCCAGTCTAGATTGTCGCTGGAAGGGGATAAAACGGACAAATTGACTAAAGACCCATCAGTTGTGCTTGTTTATCGAAACCTGGGACGCGCTTCCTAATCTCATCAAATGTACCCGTTGCAAGAACCTCGCCATCCTCCAAATAAATCACCTGGTCTGCTTGCCTCACGGTCGAAAGTCTATGTGCGATCGTTATGAGTGTGACGTTTCCAACTAATGCTTGAAGCGAGTTGGTTATTTCAAATTCAGTTGTTCCATCTAGGGCGCTTGTGGCTTCATCCAGCACCAACAAGAGTGGCTTTGTAAATAAAGCACGTGCAATTCCAAGGCGCTGCCTTTGGCCGCCACTCAGCTTTGCTCCTCCTTCACCAACCTGCGTATCTAGCCCAAGCGACGAGGCAGCTACCACATCCGCAAGTTGAGCCTGACTCAATGCACTCCAAACCAATTCATCTGTCGCCAAATCGAGAGGGTAACCCAGTGCGACATTTTCTCTAAAAGTCCCCTCAACTATCTTTACATCTTGGGGCACATAAGAAATAACTCCCGGCCATTGAATGCTTGCCTCATTTGGGCTAACTCCAGAAATCTTCACACTCCCAGACATTGGTTCCAGGACACCAAGAAGAACATCCACTAAAGATGTCTTTCCCGCTCCCGAGGGACCAACTATTGCAATTGACTGGCCGGCATTCACGCTTACTGAGACTTTATTCAAGGCAAGCCCATCACTTTGTGGGTACTTGAGGGAAACCTCAAACAATTGAATTGAGGGATTAAATCCCTCATAATCAAAACTCTTAGCAGAGTCTAGATACTTATTTGGTTCAAAATCACTAAATCTCTCCATCATTTCAAGAGTTGGTCTTGCCGCACCCAATCCTAAGCGTAGTTGTATCGCGCTTTGCTGTAAGCGCATAACCGCTGGTGCAATTCTGCTCCCAGAGGCCAAAAAAACAGCCAGTGACGCTACTGCATGCCGGGCATCTTGAAGAAGAAATTGAGCACTAGCAATTGCAACTCCACCTATCACTACCGCAGACTCCACAACATATTTGCTGACATTTGGCATGAATTGAGTCTCGGCCAAAACATCAGACAATTCAAGCCTGACTTTTCGAATTTCATTTGTATAAAAACCTCTTCTATTTCTAACCAAACTCTCTCGATAGGAATCAAGTACCTCGATAATTTTCTGATTGCTCTTGATTGTGAGTTCAGAGTTCTTTTTTCCAAGCTCCTGGGCTTTCACATTCATAAGTCGATATAGAGTCCAACCTAGCATTCCAAAAAATGCGAAAGTGGCTAATGCCATAAATGGATCTACATAAACTAAGCCCAAAAAAAGAATGACTAACAAAGATCCGTCTGCAATTAGGGATATTGTTGACCCCAATACTCCAAGTGTAATGGCAGAAACGCCTATAGTTGTTGAGTACAAGTGATCCTGCATTGATTTACCCTGAATCGTAAGGATTGACTGTGAAAGCAATTTTGAAATCAATTCGGTAGTAACGACGGCTCCACGACGACTGAGGAAATAGAATATTCTCTTTGTGATCAGAATTGAAAAAATTGTTCTCGTAACAAGAATTACAGTGGCAATGAGTGCAAGGGATGCAGCTTGACCTTGAAAACTTAAACTGCTCAAGTTTAAGAAATCTAGGACTTGAGATACTCTCTCTCCAGGTGCTTGCGATTGCACCCCTGTCACCGCCAAGGCACCCAAGACTCCAATTGCAGCGACACCTGCCAGGTCAAACAACCCCAGAAATAATTGTAGAATTATGACTGCAACAATCTTTGGCTTATCTTTGTGTGAAAAAACGCCAAGAGCCCTCACTAAAGTGGAACCGGAATTTATTTCTTTAGTTTTCAATTTTCACCAAACTCCCAAGTTTCCCACGCAAAAGGCCTAACCATTGAGCAACAATAGTGCGGCATTTGCCTTCTTAAAAGTTGTTTCATGGAAACTCGCTTTAGGATAGGTCAAAAATCTGACCATTTCAGCGTACTATTGATTAATTGAACAGTTTGGGGATTATTTTGTCTAAAGTTCTTATCGTTGGTGGGGCAGGCTATGTTGGTGGGGCTCTCGCAGACCAGAGCATTGCTGCAGGCCATGATGTCCGAGTCCTAGATAATCTTACTTACGAGGATTCCTATCTGAAGAAGATTGATTTTGCATTTGGCGACATCCTTAATTTTTCAACTATTGAAAAGCACCTACGGTGGGCTGACACGGTTGTATGGCTTTCAGCGCTTGTTGGCGATCCTGCGTGTGCAATCAACCCAAAGTTAACGCGAAAAACCAATGTTGAAGCGGTACGAAATTTAGTGAATGCTTTTGACGGTCGGATTATATTTCCTTCAACCTGCTCAGTTTACGGTGCTCAAGACGGAGTTTTGGATGAGAATAGTCCCACTGGCCCTCTATCACTTTACGCAGAATCAAAACTTGAGGCTGAATCGATTTTGACTCAAGCTGTGAATCCCTCGCTGATTTTTAGATTGGGTACACTATTCGGAATCAGTGATCAATTTTCACGTCTGCGGGTCGACCTGGTGCTAAATGTGCTCACGATTCGTGCCATCCTTGAAGGTTCTATGAGTGTTTTTGGTGGGACGCAATACCGACCGCTTCTTCATGTGCGTGACGTAGCAACTGCTGCTGTGCCTCAAATCGACAAAAAGACTGAAGGGATTTTCAATCTTCATACAGAGAATGTGACGGTGTTGGAGATTGCTCAGCGCATCAAAAACATCGTTACTCAAGCGGAAATCGAGCAGACTGAAATTTCTTTTCAAGATGCGCGAAATTACCGTGTGAGTTCAGATGCGGCACGATCTAAGCTCGGATTTTGCCCAAAATGGACAATCGAAGATGGAATTCAAGAGGTTGCTGATGTAATTTGGAACAAACGAATTAAAGACGTATCTAACCCAAGGTTCAATAATTCTGAAAGTCTTCGTCTTCAGTGGGGAGCGAATGCTAATGGGTAATTTTCTAAATAAATTGACTGAGCCCACAGTTATTGTCGGTGGACGAGCTACTGATGATCGAGGGGCTCTAGGATTTATAAATGGTTTTGAGTTATCAGAGTTCAAGCGATTCTATACTGTAGAAAATCACCAGTCTGGTTTCATTCGAGCATGGCACGGTCATTTAAAGGAAGCAAAGGCAGTCATCGTTCTTCGCGGGTCTGCACTCGTGTGCGCTGTAAAGATGACTGATACTTCTACACCCTCAAAACTTGAAAAAGTAACTCGTCAGGTACTTTCTGCTACCAGCACTTCGGCATTTCTAGTTCCCGCTGGATACGCAAATGGTTTCAAAACTCTCTCTAGTGATGCTCTCATGCTAATTCTTTCATCAAGTACTCTTGAGGAGAGTGCGGGAGATGATTTCCGCTTCCCATTTGATTATTGGAATCCTTGGGAAGTGATTCCTCGATAACATGGAGAAATCAAGTGTACTTTTGGTACTCGGGATTCGTCCTGATGTAATCCGAGCGAGCATCATCATCCGCGAACTTAGGTCAAGAATTGGACAAGAGTTTAAATTAGTTTGGTCAGGACAACACTACTCAGATAATTTAAAGGATGTCTTTTTCCGAGAACTTGGACTCCAGCCGCCAGAAATTGAATTGGGAATTAAGGGTGATTCTGATGCCGAATTAGTTGCCTCGATGATTTCAGAACTATCAAAAGTTTTAGATAAAGAAAAACCTTCGGCCGTCATTTTTCTTGGAGATACAAATACTGTAACGGGCTCTGTTGCCGCAGGCCAGTTAAACATCCCCATAGTCCACATTGAGGGATGTATGCGCTCTTACGACTGGCGCATGCCCGAAGAAAAATACAGAACTATTGCAGATCATCTATCTGACCTTATATATGCCTATATCTCTGAGTACAAGAATCAAGGTGTTGCTGAAGGCATTCCTGGCGAGAATATCTTTGTATCTGGAAATCCAATTGTTGATGTTCTTGAGGAGTTTTTTCTGTCTGGCAAGCTTCGGATGTTGCCAGAGGACTTCAAGGAGTTATTGAGTACCAAGTACAAAGTTAGAAGCGAAGAATTCTTACTTATGACTTGCCACCGTAGAGAGAACGTAGAAGATAAAGAAGCACTGCAAAACATACTTAATCTTGCAAGTGCTAGTGACAAAAAAGTTCTCTTCCCAGCTGGTTATCGGACACAAAAGATGATCAAGACTTTTAATCTTTCGCTCCCACAAAATGTTTTTATGGTAGATCCGATTGGCTACTTGGAGTTACTTGAATTGTTGTATGGCTCTAAGGGAGTGCTAACCGATTCAGGAACAATAGTTGAAGAAGCGGCAATCCTTGGGGTGCCATCAATTCAAATGAGGACCTCAACAGAAAGGCCACAAGTTTACGAATGTGGTGCCAGTGTTAAGTTTGACCCATTTGAATCATTCGATTACTCAGAGGTGCTGGGAAAGCTATCAAGATTGCTTGGCGTAGGGTGGAACCACCCTTTTGGGGATGGGAAAGCGTCCTACAGAATTGTTGAGGATTTGATTTCTCGTTACGAAAACAACAACTTTCGAGGGCACCAGCCGTCAAAGTACCTACCTTTTTCAGCTAAATCCTTTATGTCAGAAGGTTAGAGTCATGCTCCATATATGGATTGTTCATAAACCATTTGAGCAACAGTTGGAATACTCTGGTACCCGGCCATACTCCAGAGCTTTAAATTGAGTTCTCGATTATTCGTATCGAGAGTTCTATCAATTTTTGCACTACTAACCACATCATTTATTTTGATGTCCTCACGACTGTAGGCTTTTGAAAATTCACGGAGTAAGTCCGCTTTCCTAATCAAATCCGCAGGAACAATATGTGCCAACGAAAATCCTTTAAGGTCATTCAAAATGATTCCTTGCGCAATCTTCGCAAAATGATGTGTCGTTATTCCATTCCATAAGTGATCTGTGAATCCGTTTAATTCTGAATTCAGTGGTTGACCTCTGAACCATTCTAATAAAGAGGTAGATCTTCCCAATTCCGGGCCGATTATCGAAGCTCTCAAATGGATAATGTTATCCAGAGGTGCCTCTCCCAAACTTTTGGTTTTACCGTATACGTCAAGCGCATCATGCGCATCTGTTTCAATGTAGCGACCTTTAGATCCACTATAAACACAGTCTGTTGCAATCTGAATAACTGAAGCATCTGTGGATTGTGCAAGAATAAATGGAAACTCTGAGTTCACCTTGATTGCGTTAAGTATTGTTGCAGGTTTGTCTTCTTTTATATGTGGCTTGATAATCCCAATGCAGTTTAGAATCCAATTAGGTCGAGTTTCAGAGATTAAGCCTGACACAGAGTCTTTCGATGCATCAAACTGCAAATGGCCATCTAGGTTCCGCCGTGAAGTTTTAAAGATTTTTAGGTCGTTTGACTTGCTTAAGACTTGACTGCAGGCATGTCCTAGCATTCCATTTGCACCTAGAATTAGCACTCTCATTATTTGAGCCCTTTGCGTTAGTTCGGCAAATAGTACCTCTTTTTTGTACCTCCTCATATACTATCCATATGGATGAGAAGTTTGATTTTCTGATTATTGGCGGTGGCATAATCGGATTTTCGATTGGTCGAGAGTTGATAAGTAGGAACAAAAAATCCAGGGTTCTGATAGTTGAAAAGGAAAATGAAGTTGCTGCACATGCATCAGGACGAAATTCTGGTGTTCTGCATGCAGGTTTTTACTATTCGCCAGACACCCTAAAGGCGAAATTTTGTCTTGAAGGTAACCAGTCTCTTAAAGAATTGATACAGGAGTATAAACTACCGCTTTTGAAATGCGGGAAAGTCGTTGTTGCACAAAACGAAGAAGATCTTGAAAGAATGGAGTCTTTATTCCAGCGAGGGGTTACTAATGGAGTAATTCTTCAGAGATTCTCTGATACCAAACTGGGTGAGTACGAACCGCTTGCAAAAACTCACAAAGAATTCCTTTGGTCACCAAATACAGCCGTCGGTGATCCAATTCTGGTCGCGAATCTAATCAGAGATCTGTTTATCGCAGCGGGTGGAAATGTAAAACTTGGCTCGACCTCCGAAGTGGCTATTGACGGGCAGATAACAATTGATGGTAAAAAGATATATGCGGAAAAGATAGTTAATGCCGCAGGTACTAACGCAATTCATATTGCGCACAAAGTGAATGCTGGTAAAGGGTATTCACAACTTCCAGTCCTTGGCTTGTATAAGTTTATTGAGAACAAAGATTTTCCATTACGCAGACTCGTGTACCCTGTTCCTAATCCAAAAAATCCTTTCCTTGGGGTCCACTTCACCCTAACCGTTGACGGGAAAGTGAAGATAGGGCCAACTGCTATCCCAGTCTTTGGCCGCGAACAATACTCAGTCCGCGATTTTCCCGATTTCCAAGATTTCCAAAGCAGTACAAGTTCGCTAAAGAATTTGTTTCTAGGTTCGCCACTCGGACTGGCGAGTCTAGCTGTGACTGAACTGCCAAAGATTTCAACAAGCCGCCTTGTTAACGAGGGCCGCAGATTAGTGCCGGATCTACCAAGTAACTTAATCTGGAAAAGGAAAAGACCTGGAATACGAGCACAGTTGATTAATCTCGACAAACGTGCTTTTGAAATGGATTTCGTGGTTGAATCAAAAGGTAACTACGTGCACATTCTGAATGCAGTTAGCCCTGGCTGGACATCAGCTATCCCGTTTGCTCGTTGGATAGTTGACCATTACTTAATGTGAATCACCAGCTATCTACTGTGTACAACTCAAGCATCTTCTTAATCCCGATATCTAAATTGTACTTTTGGTTAATAGTCGAGTAATTGATTAGTGCCGCCTGATCAATCCTTGCGTCATCTTCTAAAGCATTTCTCATTACCGCGACAAGCCTTGTTAAATCCCATGGGTCAATACTTTCTCCACTCAATCCATTGTGGATAAACTCTGAAGCTGCAGAATTCTCACTCTGTATTGGATATGCGCCGTTCATCATCGCTTCAACCATTGAAGTAGATAAACCATCAGATATCGACAATCCGACATAGATTCTTGACTTCTTAAAATATTCCATCAATTCCCGGTGAGGCATTTTTGGCAAACAAGTTATTTTTAATCCATATGTATGGACCAGTAAATCTGATTGAATAACAACTTCTGGTGATTTTTCTGTTGAGTAAATGAAGATCTCATAATCATGAAGAGGCTCTGCTAGTGCCTCCACAGCGTAAAGTGCATTCAGGGCTCGCCCTGTTAGGCCCTGATAACCTTTGATAATAATTCCCTTACGCTTACTTGGGGGAATGTAGTTTGAATGCTCATTTGAATCTGCGCCGATTGTTATATAAATTGGAGCCACAAACTGACCTTTGAATCCCAACTCAAGAGCAACTGCTAGGTCATCGGAGCGCTCTGAAGTTAAAACATCCGTCCACGAGAGTACCTTTCGCAATGATTCTGTATGAGCGGAAATCTTTCCATAAAGCAAAAGATCGCTTCCCCAGGTCGAAGTGATAATCTTCTCGTACTTCACGAATTTATTGGCTATTGAATTGTAAAGGTACGCGCCGTGTTGAATCTCGTGAAAATGAATCACGCTTGGTCTAACCGCTTTAAGAAAACAATACAACATCAAGGAACGCCATTTGAACCCAACTGCGAGGTCGAGAAACTTAAAGGTTCCCCACCCCAGATAAGGCCCTATCCCCAGGTGAAACCTTGCAATTTTTGTTTTCCGCGTCGGGTACTGTTTCTTAAATTTTGACTTTGGGGAGTCGGATGGAAATATGTATATCTTCCTAAATATCTCTTGATCCGATAGCTGGTTCACCCATTTTTGCAAATGCGAAGAGTCAGCCATCCCAATTATCACTAGAACCTTTCCCCTTGGTCCTCTACTCCTAGTCCACCAATAGGGTTTAAATCGACTCGAAGATGAATTGAACAAATTCCGTCACATACCTAACAATATCTCAGTAAATTCTAGGGCCTCAGCATCGTTTCTTGGATTCTGATACAACTTAAAAACATCATTATCTTGTCCTATGGCTTCGACATTAACTCGAACAATCTCTTGAATGGAAGTCCCTACAAACAAATCTGCGTATAGCTCTTCATTCATTTTTTCTCCAGGTTGAAGCCCTATTTGGTTAATTGTGTACTGCACCTTCAAGTAGCTCGCGATTCGCTCAATGACTTGCGTCATCTTGACTTCTTCGCCCATATTCTGAACAAATACTCCATTATCGGCTAATAATCCTGCGGACAGAATCAGGCTTGCTGCCTCATCATGTGACATAAAGTACCGCGTAACCTTTGAATCTGTGAGGGTGACCGGGAGTCCATTTTCAATTTGGTGAAAAAATGTCTCGATAACAGAGCCTCTAGATGCGAAAACATTTCCAAACCTGACAGAGCATGTATTCATCGATCCTCTACCATGAAAACTATTTGTTAAACGTTCTGTTATTTTTTTAGTCTTCCCTAAAAAGGAAGTTGGGTTGGCTGCCTTGTCTGTTGAAACATTAACAAACTGTTTCACTCCTGACTCGGAGGCCGCTTTTAGTAAGTTGAATGTTCCGCTGACATTCGTCATAAATCCTTCTCTAGGAAATCTTTCGAGAACAACCAAATGTTTGAGTGCTGCAGCATGAATTATTAAGTCTGGCTTGTATTTTTCCAGTATTAATTTAATTCCAACATAATCCTTTATATCTGAGACTATGCACTTTTCAGAATGTGAGGCAGCGCTGTCAGAAAGACCCAATGCTAGAGCATGAAGAGCAGACTCGTCTCGATCCAAGAAGTAAACATCCTCTATTCCCGATAAAACCAATCTTCTCGCCACCGAGGAACCAATTGTCCCTCCCGCACCCACAATTAGAATTCGTTTATCTGAGTAGTAGTCAACAATTTTTTTCTTACTGATTGGATTATTTTCTACTCGCCCAACAATGTATTCAAAAAGTTTACTTGGATTCTTAAATTCTGACCCCAGATGATATCTCTCCATGTCCAGAGTCTAGCAATAGGGTTACAGTTGAGTCTTCGGAAGTAGTTGGTTGATTCTCTTCACACGACGCAAAAGTTCCACAGCTTGAAAACTGACTGGCAATAGAAGCGTGAACAGAACTACCTTCATTTTTGTTCCAGGTATCCATCCACCATAAACACGGAGAGCATGTATCATCCATTTCCGTCCTGGTACATCTGAGGTGAAGAAGGAAAGCATTGCAGCATGGTAATAGGAGTTCGCCTCGGCTTCTCGAGAGATCTTTACGTCAAGTCGATTATCGCTCAGGAAATTTCTAATTACCAAAATCCTTTCGTGGGCCATCTCAAAACCTCTCATCTTTATCGAAGTGGAGTCTTGGTGATTCCGCCATTGTGCGAGAAAATAGGGAATTCTATAAAACGTCCCGAACCTGCTCAACTTAAGCCAAAGGTCATAATCGCTAACAAATCGGTACCCGGGGTTCCTACCACCAGATTGTTGGGCGAGTGAAGTTCGAAATATAGCGCCTGGTCCTGGGATGCATTTAAACTTTCCTATTAACGTTTCTTCGGAGTATTCTTGTGTGACTACTTTTTGTATAGGTTCGTTTGTGGAATTAATCATTATCCAGTCCGGATAAGTTACAACTATATCTTCATTCTCTTCAAGAACTTGCAATGAAAATTCGAATAAATCTTCAGTTAATAATGGGTCGTCTGCGCTAACCACCAAACAATACTTTCCCCGAGCTTGCTTTAGGGCCAAGTTTATTGCTGAAGACTCTCCTTGATTCGTTTGGTTCAAGATTGTGATTCTATCCGCGTACCCGTTAACAATTGATAGTGATTCATCTGTGGAACCATCGTTAACTACTATGTATTCATAGTCGTATTTTTCAGCGCACTTCAGAACTGAATCAATTGTTTCAGAAATGTATTGTGCACCGTTAAAGACTGGTGTAATAATTGAGATCATTTTGGTAGAATGCATTTATTGACTCTCCACAAACTTATTTAGTTGAATATCAAAAAATTCAGGATTAGGCGTCATGCTATTCTTAAATGCCAACTTATAGCAATCTCCTTGTTTGCCGAAATCGTCAAGCTTTGCACATTTAATGAGAATTTGAGATTGATTGTTTCTAGTTTTATGCCACTCTAAGCCAGTTTTGGTTCCAGAAATTAGTACAGAGAATGAGAC
>JACCDK010930426.1_pt1 | contig 10246 bp, 8 predicted proteins | sample 7445871 | NCBI WGS metagenome assembly JACCDK01 (sample SAMN15323436, study PRJNA562643) | freshwater metagenome | isolation source: river surface water | place: USA:Blue River Watershed | collected 2017-08-15
CCATGCCGTTGAAGGCAGGCAGCAGAACAGTGAGAGTGTCGACGATGTCGAAAACCGGCTCTTTGTCTTCTTGGAGGTCACGGTTGTAGGCCAGAGGCAGTCCCTTGAGAGTTGCCAGCAGACCGGTAAGGTCGCCAATCAAGCGACCCGACTTGCCGCGAGCCAGCTCGGCGATGTCTGGGTTTTTCTTTTGCGGCATGATCGATGAACCGGTCGAGTAACTGTCATGCAACTTGACGTAGTTGAATTCGGCGCTGGCCCAGATGATGATCTCTTCGGCAAATCGCGAAAGGTTGATGCCAACCAGAGTTCCGATGAATGCGAATTCGGCGACAACGTCACGGCTAGAGGTCGCATCGATGGAGTTTTGGGTTGGGCCTGCCAAACCAAGTTCAGCCGCTACCAAGTTCGGGTCGAGTCCGAGAGTGTTTCCGGCGAGCGCCCCTGCCCCGTATGGAGAAAGGTTGGCACGCTTGCGCCAGTCGTGAAGTCGCTCTAGGTCTCGAACCAGCGGCCAAGCGTGTGCTAGTAGGTGGTGAGAAAGCTGAACCGGTTGGGCATGCTGGAAATGCGTGCGCCCAGGCATTGCAACGCCCAGGTTGTCTTCGGCTCGACTGACCAAGATTTCGATCAATTCGATTAGCAACGCTGCGATGACGTTCGCCTGATCAAGCAGGTAGGTGCGAATCAACGTTGCAATCTGGTCGTTGCGACTGCGGCCGGCACGAACCTTGCCGCCAATCTCAGCTCCAGCAATTTCAAGTAGGCCGCGCTCTAGAGCCGAGTGAACGTCTTCATCTGAAGGTTTTGGCTGGAAACTACCCTGTTGAACTCGATCTAGAAGGGCCACCAGAGCGCGATCGAGTTTGTCATACTCTGCTTCGGTTAGATAACCGCCGGCTAGCAAACCCTTGATGTGCGCTCGGGTGCCGGCTATGTCGTAAGCGGCTAAACGCCAGTCAAAGTGCACCGAGCGACTTAGCGCCACGAGTGCCTCAGAGGGGCCACCTTCGAAGCGACTGCCCCATAGGGCGTTTGATCCTGCTGCTTGAGAGCTCATTGGTTCCTTCGGTTGTGTTCTAAATTTAGTGCTGCTCGGCGAGCCAGGCCATCAAAGCCTTTTGCGCGTGCAGACGGTTCTCGGCTTCATCCCAGATCACCGATTGAGGCCCATCAAGGACTTCAGCGCTTACCTCATAGCCTCGATAGGCAGGCAAGCAGTGCATGAAGATAGCGTTTGGCTTGGCGTGTTTCATGAGTTCGGCATCAATGGTGTACCCGGCGAAGTCTGCCAAGCGCTTGGCCTTCTCTGACTCCTGACCCATCGAAATCCAAGTGTCGGTAACCACGATGTCAGCCCCGTGGATTGCCCCAACGGGCTCACCATAAACCTCAACCGATCCCCCGGTAGCTTCTGCGACCTGCTCTGCTCGCGCCACAATGTTGCGAGCTGGTTGATAGCCCGCTGGTCCTGCGACCGCAACGTTCATTCCGGCGAGGGCACATCCGAGCAGGTAACTGTTGGCCATGTTGTTGGCGGCATCGCCAACATAGGCAATTCTGAGGCCCTTAAGCTCACCCTTGTGCTCTTTGATGGTGAGCAGGTCGGCAAGAATTTGGCACGGGTGGTAGTCGTCGCTAAGCGAATTGATCACGGGCACACCTGCGTTCGCCGCCATCTCTTCAAGACCAGCGTGAGAGTAGGTGCGCCAAACAATCTGGGCAACCTGACGGCCAAGAACCTTGGCGGTATCGGCGACTGACTCTTTGCCGCCCATTTGGCTGGTCTGGCTGTCGATAATCAGCGGAATGCCACCCAGGTCGGCGACACCAACGGCGAATGAAACCCTGGTTCGAGTCGAGGTCTTGTCGAAAATAAGCGCAACCGTCTTTGGCCCCTCGAACGGCCTTACCGAGTACGGCGCTTTCTTCATCTCAAGAGCGCGGCGAAGAATCTCTGCTTGTTCTTTAGCAGTGATGTCGTCGTCTTTTAGAAAGTGGCGAACCATTTTCGTTCCGTTCTCTTAGTTGAGCTAAATAGCCTAAGCCAAAGGCCTAGTCGGGTTGAACCATGGTTCCGAAGCCGGTCACGGTGAAAATTTCAAGCAGGATGCTGTGCGGCGTGCGGCCGTCGATCACGTGAGCACGCGGAACACCGCCCTGAACTGCCTGCAGGCAAGCCTGCATCTTTGGGATCATGCCCGACTCGAGTTTTGGCAAGAGGTCTTGGAGCTCGCTGACCGTAATCTCAGACACCAAAGAGTCACGATTTGGCCAGTCACTATAAAGGCCAGGAACATCGGTGAGCACCATAAGCTTTTCGGCACCCAGCGCCACGGCAAGCGCCGCGGCTGCAAGATCTGCGTTGACGTTGAGAAGTTCGCCCTGAACGCTCGGAGCAACGGTTGAAACCACAGGGATTCGACCGGCGTCGAGCGCCTCGAAAACGATGCGCGGGTTGACTACGTTGACCTCGCCAACCAAACCGATGTCGACCGGACCATCTGGTGAATCGAGGGTCGTTTTTTCGGCCTTGAATAGATTGGCGTCTTCGCCCGACATAATCGTCGCCTCGGCACCAGCCTGATGAATCAAGTCGGCCAACTGTGCGCTGATTTGATGACGAAGGACATCGCGAACCACGCTAATGGTTTGATCGGTGGTTACTCTAAAGCCCCCAAGGAACTCGCTTTCGATGCCGAGTTCGGCAAGTCGCGCAGATATCTGAGGTCCACCACCGTGAACCACCACTGGCTTGATGCCAACCCAGCGAAGGTAGGCCATGTCTTGAGCGAAAGCACGCTGCAACTCTTCGTCGACCATGGCGTTGCCGCCAAACTTGACCACAACCACCTTGCCGTGGAACGCCTCGAGCCAAGGCAAAGACTCAATTAGAGTCTCGGCCTTGATGCGTGCCAGTGAGTGGTCTTGTTCTGCTGAAGGAATCATTAGCTTGAGTATGCGCTGTTCTCTTCGACGTATTCGTGGGTTAGATCGTTGGTAAAAACGGTAGCCGCATGAATGCCGGCGTTCAAGGAGATCTTGATTGCCACCTCGCGCGGGGTTAGGTCGACGAGGTCGCGTGACTGGTCAGGCTGACCCTTGCGCGAAACGCTCACGCCATTGATTTCGACATCGATGTCGTAGGGGTCGAAGGCAGCCTTGGTTACACCCACCGCCGCAAGGATTCGACCCCAGTTTGGATCATTTCCGTATATTGCCGCCTTGAATAAGTTGTTTCGGGCAACTGAACGCCCAACCTCAACAGCGTCTTCTTCGGAAGCAGCATTAACGACTTGAATGGCGATGTCGTGGCTCGAACCTTCAGCATCGCGAAGCAACTGCAGAGCAAGGCTCATCGCGACCTCGGTGAGAGCAGATGTGAAATCTGCCTCAGAAGGCGAAACGCCGCTGGCGCCAGAAGCCATGAGAGTCACCTGGTCATTGGTCGACATGCAACCGTCGGAATCAAGGCGATCGAAACTGACGCGAGTTGATGCTCGAAGGGCTCGATCCAGAAACTTACTGTCGGCAACGATGTCAGTGGTTATTACAACGAGCATTGTGGCTAGCCCCGGAGCAAGCATGCCAGCACCCTTGGCCATTCCACCGATCGACCAACCATCTTTGCTGATGTGGCTTGCGGTTTTAGAAACGGAGTCGGTGGTCATGATTGCCTCGGCAGCTAGCTGGCCACCTTGATCACTCAGTTCGCTAGCAGCCGCATCCACGCCCGCGATGAGTTTAGAAAGATCGAGCTGCTCTCCAATTAACCCTGTAGAGCAAACCAAAACGTCACCGGCAGAGACACCGAGCTTTTCGGCAACGGCCTCAGCGGTCGAGTGAGTAGTTTGAAAACCCTGCGCTCCGGTGTAGCAGTTGGCGCCACCCGAGTTGAGCACGATCGCCGACACCTCGCCATCGACGATAACCTGCTTGCTCCAGATGATTGGGTTTGCCTGGCAACGGTTGGTGGTAAAAACTGCGGCCGCGGCATTGAGCGGACCAAGGTTTTGCACCAAGGCTAGATCGCGATTGCCTGACTTTTTGAGACCGGCGTGAACCCCGGCTGCTGCGAAACCCTTGGCAGTGGTTACGGTCATTTATTGCCGCCGTTCTTTGCGAGTGAAATGTTGTCGAGGCCGGTAGCCTCAGGAAGACCTAGTGCGATGTTCATCGACTGGATAGCTGCCCCGCCAGTGCCCTTGACTAGGTTGTCAATCGCGCAGACCGCCACCAGACGGTTGGCATGTTCATCGACTGCGATGCCGGTTATTGCAAAGTTTTCACCAATTGTGTCGGCCGTAGATGGAAAGTGCCCCTGCGGCAAAACCTTCATGAATGGCTCGTCTGAGTAGAACTTTGCGTAAGCCGCTTGAAGGCTTTCGATGGTTACCCCCGCCTTCAGCTTGGCGGTGTTTACTGCCAAGATGCCTCGCTCGAGTGAGGACAATACGGGAGTAAATGAAACCTGAATTCGAGCACCCGCGGATTTTGATAAATTCTGCTCAATCTCGGGAGTGTGACGGTGAATGCCTCCAACCTGATAGGCATTTGCCGAACCAGTTGGTTCAGCCTCGAATAGTTTTTCTGTGGCACCGCGGCCGGCACCAGAGGTGCCAACCGTTAGAACGCTGACTATGTCTTCAACATCGACTAGACCGGCTGCGAGTGCTGGCGCTAGACCCAAAGTGATCGCGGTTACGTTACAACCAGGCACAGCGATGCGCTTGGTATCTTTGAGAATCTCGCGCTGCTTGGCTCCGCTTGGGCTAATCAAAAGTTCTGGCATGCCATAGGCCCAGCTGCCAGCGTGTTCTCCCCCGTAAAACTTTTGCCAGTCGGACTCACGTTCGAGCCTAAAGTCGGCACCGCAATCAAGGACCAAGGTGTCTGGCGAAAGCCAAGCTGCTACCTCGGCTGATTTTGAATGCGGCAGAGCGAGAAATACGATGTCGTGCCCGCTTAGCGACTGAGCATCGTTAGATGAGAAAACCAAATCGGCATACTTGCCAACGCCGGGGTGAAGCTTTGAAACTTTTTCGCCCACCATGCTGCTGGCGGTTACCGTCTTGAGTTCAAGCTGTGGATGCTTGGCAATCAAGCGCAACAGTTCGCCACCAACGTTGCCACTCGCGCCTGCGACGGCTACTGAGAATGTCATCGGGGGTTCCTAACTATTGAAAGATTGCGAATCAAGCCCTGAGGGTTGCGCCAAATTTGTCGTTGGCTAGCGCCACGGCAGAATCTCGAGCTTCGCTGGCTTCGGCTTGAGTGAGCGTGCGATCGGCAGCGCGGAATCTCAGAGCAAAAGTCAACGACTTCCTGCCTGGCTCGACATTTTCGCCGCGGTAGTCATCGACGAGAACAACGTTTTCGAGCAAATCGCCTGCACCGACCTTGATGGTGGTCAAAATTTCGGCGGCCGGTAGATTTGCGTCTACGACGAGCGACAGGTCTTGTGTTGCCGCCGGCATTGTGCCGATTTCAGAGGCTTGAACCACTTTTGGAGCCGCCGCATAAAGTCGGTCAAGATTAATTTCAACCGCAGCGATTCTTCGAGGAAGGTTGTTGTCGAGAGCGAGCTGAGGATCGAGCTCTCCGGCAAAACCAATCGAGAGTTCACCCGACGCGGTAGGAACCAATATTTCGGCGGTGCGACCCGGGTGGAAGCCTTCAGGTGATGCCTGACGAACGATCGGCTCTACACCAACCGCATGCGCGACCACTCGAACGGCTTGGATTGCATCCTTGAAATCAGCTGACCTCGCAGACAAGCCCACTTGATCAGCCACGCGATTGCCAGCAAATAGAACTGCCAAGTGCTTCGGCTGGGCCGGGATAGTTGCCTTTAGGGCCGCGAGTTCACTTGGGGTAGGAAGCTGGTTGCCAACTGGGAGGGGTTGGTTTTTGCCAATCATGGAAATCGGCTCGAAGACTGAACCCTCTTCAAAAATGGCTAGGTCGGTTAGACCACGAGAATAGTTTCGCTTTGCAGCCTCGATTAGACCAGGCAAGATCGCGGTTCGCATCTCGGCGGCTTCTTCTTGAAGTGCGTTAGCCAGCTTTACAACTGGGCGAGATTTGTTCTCGCTAAACCAGACATTGGCTTGGCTCGATAAGAATGGGTAGGTCAAAACCTCGACGTGACCCGAAGCGGCGAGTGAATTGACAATCGCACGGCGACGCTTTTGGGTTGTTGAAAGACCGCGGCCCGGAGGGGCCACCGGCAGGCGCGATGGAATTCGGTGGTAGCCACCAATTCGCGCAATCTCTTCGACCAGGTCGGTCTTGTGAGTGATGTCTGGTCGCCAGGTTGGCGCGATGACCTCGAAGCCGCCGTCGACAGAGGCAACCACACAGCCAATCTGCTGCAAAATGTCGGTGATCTCATCGGCGCTGTATTCGACACCGACAAGTTCGGTGGCAAATTCGGCTGGAAGCCAAATTGGGCTAATCGGAGACTCGGCACGGTAGTCGGCACCGAGGCTGTCGGCCGCGCCCATTGCGTGCACCTCGAGCAGCTGCACAACCCGAGCGGCGGCGTTGTCAGCCATGCGTGGGTCTACTCCACGCTCGAATCGCTTTGAGGCCTCAGAGGTCAGCTTGTGGCGACGAGCAGAACGGGCAATGGAAATCGGTTCAAAATGTGCGGCCTCGACTAGCACGTTTACGGTCGAGTCGCTGACTTCGGTTGACTCTCCGCCCATTACACCGGCAAGACCAACCGCACCGTTTTCATCGGCAATGACCAAGTCTTCGATGTCGAGCTTTCGCTCATGACCATCGAGAGTTTTCAAAGTCTCGCCAGGCAAAGCTCGACGAATCGTCATTCCACCTTTGAACTTGTCTAGGTCATATGCGTGGGTCGGCTGTCCGAGCTCGAGCATGGTGTAGTTCGTGATGTCCACAACGAGTGAAATTGAACGCATGCCCGCCATCTTGAGCCTGGCGACCATCCATGGTGGGGTTGGTTTGGTTGGGTCGATGCCTTTAACGACCCTCAAAACCACGCGCTGAGTGCAAGCGGTGTCGCGAATCGGCGCTTTGTCGCTAATAGTTAGAGGGAATCCTTCGGCACGTTCGATGTGCGCGTTGCTTTTTGGATCACGGAAGTCAGCACCGGTGGCGTGCGACAACTCACGTGCGATGCCTCGAATCGAGAAGCAATAGCCTCGGTCTGGCGTGACGTTGACCTCGGCAGCTTGTTCATTTAGGTGAAGCAACTCAAGCGCATCGGTGCCCACCTTTGGGTCGAGACCCATGGTGTGCAAACGAATGATGCCGGCGTGGTCGTCGCTGAGGTTTAACTCGCGAGCCGAAGCCATCATGCCGTCACTCACGTGGCCGTAGGTGCTTCTTGCTGCGATCTTGAAATCGCCCGGCAAGACTGCACCTGGAAGACAGACCACGACTTTGTCGCCAACCTCAAAATTGCTAGCACCACAAACGATTCCGCGAACATCTGCGCCACCATCTGCCGCCTGGGTTCCTTCGGCCGCGACGCGAACCTGACACCAGCGAATGGTCTTGCCGTTGCTTTGGGGTTCAGGCTCGAAAGACAAAACCTGCCCGACAACCACTGGGCCGGTCACACCAAAGTTGTGCACGCCCTCTTCTTCTAGGCCGACCTTGACTAGGTCTGCCATCACCGATTCAGGGGTGGCATCTGCTGGCAGGTCGACATACTCAGCCAACCAAGAAAGTGGAATACGCATTAGAGATTCACTCCAAACTGCTCACTGAAGCGAACGTCTGATTCGACCATGTCGTGCATGTCACGAACATCGTTGCGGAACATGAGCGTGCGCTCGATGCCCATGCCGAAGGCGAAGCCCGAATAAACCTCAGGGTCGATGCCGGCGGCTTTTAGAACGTTTGGGTTTACCATTCCGCAGCCACCCCACTCGACCCAGCGGGCACCGCCCTTGGCACCGGGGTGCCAGACATCGAGCTCAGCCGAAGGCTCGGTGAACGGGAAGAATGAAGGACGCAGGCGAATTTGAGCATCGTCGCCGAACATGATTCGAGCAAAGTGCTCGAGTGTGCCACGAAGATCAGCCATGGTTAGGCCCTTGTCGACGGCTAGACCCTCAACCTGGTGGAAGACCGGCGTGTGAGTGGCGTCTAGCTCGTCGGTGCGGAAAACTCGACCCGGGCAGAGAACATAAATAGGCACTTCGCGTTCGAGCATTGAACGAACTTGAACCGGCGATGTGTGGGTGCGCAGAACTAGGTGTGACTCGACCGGGTCAACGAAGAAGGTGTCCTGCATCGCGCGGGCTGGGTGGTCTGCATCAAAATTGAGAGCATCAAAGTTGAACCACTCGCTTTCGACCTCAGGGCCTTCGGCAATTTCCCAACCCATGCCCACGAACACATCCGAGATTTGATCTTGCAAAAGCGACAGCGGATGACGAGCGCCAAGGCGGGTAGGCGCTGCAGCCGAGGTGACATCGACGGATTCGGCAGCCAGTTTGGCACGCTCTTCGACGGCGAAAAGTTCTGCTTCGCGGGCCGCAAAAGCCGAATTTAATTCGCCTCGAGCTTTACCAATCAATTGACCGGCCGATGCCTTGAACTCATTCGGTAGGTTCTTGACCAAGGCGTTGAGTTTGGCAATCTCAGACTGGTCGCCTACCGAGGTAGCTCGAGCAGCCTTGAGCGCGGCAAGATCTGAGGCTTCGTTGATGGCGGCAAGCGCACTTGCAACGGCTGAATCTACGGCCGATTGTGTGATTGGATTTTCAGCAGACATATGCCTCTAAGTCTACCGATTTGCAGCCGATTAGCTGGCTTAAAACGCCCTACTGGTTTTGGGCGAACGCCGATGCGTAGAGGCAAATGCTCGCTGCAGTGGCAAGGTTGAGCGATTCGGCTGCTCCATAAATTGGAACCGCAACTTCACGATCGACTAGTTCGATAGTTTCAGGTTCAAAACCCCAAGCCTCGTTGCCGAATACCCAAACGGTGGGCTTTGAGAGTGTTTCATCACCAAGGCTAGGGATGGCGTCTCCCCCGCCGTTGGCGGCAAAAACCTGAAGCCCCGCGGCTTTGAGCTTGGTCACGGCATCTTCGATGTCGATATCGACCGCAAATGGCAGGTGGAATATTGAGCCCGTGGTTGAACGCACAACTTTAGGGTTGTATACATCCACACTGTTTGAACTGAACAAGACCGCATCTGCGCCAGACGCATCTGCCGCGCGAAGCACTGTTCCGGCGTTGCCCGGGTCGCGAATATTCGCCAGCAAGGCAATAAGCCGAGGCTTGGCAGCGATGATTTCATCGAGTGAAACATCGAGCTGTTCGCAGACTGCAACCACTCCCTGAGGCGTAGTGGTGTCGCTGAGGGCCTTCAAGACCGGTTCGGTGACCAGTTGAACTTCGATTCGAGCCGTGCGGGCGCGATCGAATAGCTCTGCATAGCGGTCGACGGCTTCTTCGGTGGCGTAGAGCTCGACGATTAGCTTTGGGCGTTCTAACGCCTCTTTTAGCCCCTGTGGTCCCTCAAGCAGAAAGAGCCCGGTCGATGACCGGGCGTCTTTCTTGGTGAGCTTGGCAACCCCACGAACCTTTGCGGCCTTGGGATCGATTAGCAAGGTCTTACTTGACCTTTGGTGCCGAGGTGTCAGCTGGCAATGCTGCCTTTGCGGTCGCGACAAGGCTTGCGAAAGTCTTTGCGTCGTTAACTGCTAGGTCAGCAAGGATGCGGCGGTCAACACCTACGCCAGCAAGGTTTAGACCCTGGATTAGGCGGTTGTAGGTTAGGCCGTTTGCACGAGATGCTGCGTTGATGCGCTGGATCCATAGGCGACGGAAGTCACCCTTGCGGGCACGGCGGTCGTTGTATGCGTAAACCAACGAGTGCAGCATCTGCTGCTTTGCCATGCGGTATAGACGTGAACGCTGGCCACGGTAGCCCTTGGCGCGCTCTAGTACGGTACGACGCTTCTTGGCACCGTTGACCGCGTTTTTTACTCTTGCCATTTGTTGCTCCTAAAGTTCACTGATTGGTGCCTGGGCACCCTCAGAATTTTGTCGGTTCGGGCTTACTTGCCTAGAAGGGTCTTGAGGGTCTTGTAGTCGGCTGGCGAAACAACCTGGTCGACGTTAAGGCGACGCTTGCGACGGTTCGACATGTGCTCCTGGTTGTGGCGCATGTTGATCTGCTGCTTCATGATCTTGCCGCTACCGGTGAAGCGGAAACGCTTCTTGGCGCCCGAGTGGGTCTTCTGCTTTGGCA
>JACCDK010861768.1_pt1 | contig 10242 bp, 6 predicted proteins | sample 7445871 | NCBI WGS metagenome assembly JACCDK01 (sample SAMN15323436, study PRJNA562643) | freshwater metagenome | isolation source: river surface water | place: USA:Blue River Watershed | collected 2017-08-15
AAGGATATAAAGAAAGCTTTATATTTGGATTGCCATATCGCGTATGAACCGCTAGGGCAGGGATATTCCATTTTTGCCGGAGATATATCCCGTGGCCCATGATTATGTCGTCGCCGATCTGAGCCTTGCCGATTTTGGTCGCAAGGAAATTGACATTGCTGAAACCGAAAGGCCGGGCCTGATGGCGCTGCGTGCCGAATATGGCGCGTCAAAGCCCTTAAAGGGCGCCCGCATCACGGGCTCGCTCCACATGACAATCCAAACGGCCGTGCTGATCGAAACGCTGGTGGACCTGGGGGCTGAGGTCCGCTGGGCGACGTGCAATATCTATTCCACGCAAGACCATGCGGCGGCGGCCATTGCGGCGCGCGGTATTCCGGTTTTTGCCGTGAAGGGCGAAAGCCTTGCCGAATATTGGGATTATGTGGGCCGCATTTTTGATTGGGGCAATGAAACCACCAACATGATTTTGGACGATGGCGGCGATGCCACCATGTTTGCGCTCTGGGGCGCCCGCCTTGAGGCCGGGGAAAGCCTGCCCGAACCCGGCAATGCCGAAGAAGTTGAATTCCAGCGTGCGCTGAAGGCGTTCATCAAGGAAAAGCCCGGCTATCTCACGATGTCCGTCGCCCATATTAAGGGCGTGTCGGAAGAAACGACGACGGGCGTCCACCGCCTGTATCAGATTGCCAAGGACGGCAAGCTGCCTTTCCCGGCGATCAACGTCAATGACAGCGTCACCAAGTCGAAATTCGACAACCTCTATGGCTGTAAGGAATCGCTGGTCGACGCCATTCGCCGCGCAACCGACGTGATGCTGGCGGGCAAGATTGCCTGTGTCGCGGGCTTTGGCGATGTGGGCAAGGGCTCTGCCGCCTCGCTGCGTCAGGGCGGTGCGCGCGTGCTGGTGACGGAAATTGACCCAATTTGCGCGCTGCAGGCTGCAATGGAAGGCTATGAAGTCGTCACGATGGAAGAGGCCGTGGAACGTGCCGATATCTTCGTGACGGCCACGGGTAATGAAGACGTCATTACCGCTGAACATATGAAGGCCATGAAGCCGATGTCGATTGTCTGCAATATCGGCCATTTCGACAGCGAAATTCAAATTTCTGCCCTGTCCAACTATAAATGGGATGAAATTAAGCCGGGCACAGACTTGGTGGAATTCCCCGATGGCAAGAAGATCATCATTCTCGCCAAGGGCCGTCTGGTGAATTTGGGCTGCGCAACGGGCCATCCCTCGTTCGTTATGTCGTCATCCTTCACCAATCAGGTGCTGGCGCAGATTGAGCTGTTCACCAAGAATGGCGACTATGAAAATAAGGTCTATGTCCTGCCTAAGCATCTGGATGAGAAGGTGGCCGCGCTTCACCTTGAAAAGCTGGGCGTTAAGCTGACCAAGCTGTCGCCGAAGCAGGCTGCTTATATCGGGGTAACAACCGAAGGGCCGTTCAAGCCAGATCATTACCGCTATTAATTGGTTTTAAGACCACGGGGCGGTTTCTTTCCGCCGCCGATTTTCGTAAGAGGTCCGACATATGTCGGGCCTCTTTGCGTATTTGAGGGGATGGTAACTCTCTCGACCACAGCCGCGTTTCTGGCGGGATCCGTCATGGCGCTTTGGCTTGCGGCAAGCGCATGGGCGCTGGCCACGGGCTTGCGGTTGCAACGGCGTGCGGGCCGCAGCAGTGATCAGGCAGATCGACTGACTATTCTTTTGGAGGGTGCGCCTGCCAGCCCCTTGCTCGTCCGCCAAAATGGCAAATTAGAGGCCCAGCCGCGCCTTATGTCGTGGCTGGGGCTGGCGCGGATGCCTGAAAATCTGGCTGATTTATCGACCAGTGATGCTGGCCTAACCGCCCAAGACCTTGTCGCGTTGGAAGAAGATATTGCCGCGGCTCGAAAAACAGCGCGCAGCTTTACGCGCAGCTTTGTGCCGCAAAAAGGCAATCGCACCTTGCTGGCGAAGGGCGCTTTAGCGTCGAGCCGAATTGCTGGGCCAAAAGCCGTGACCATCTGGTTTTTTGATGCGACGGAAACCAGCGCCGAAATTGCGCGCCTCACCGCAGATGTCGGCCATTTGTCTGCCGATTTTGCGACGATATCGGGCTTGCTAGAAGCGGCTCCATTTCCCATGTGGCACCGTGGCCCAGATTTGCGGCTGATGCGGGTGAATTCTGCTTATGTCCGGGCGGTGGAAGCCGAAAGCGCGCAAGAAGTGGTGCAGCGTGGCCTTGAATTGTCAGATCATGCGCAGGGCCTGTCGCCCGTGCAGGCCGCGGCTGAGGCAATGCAAAGCGGCCAAGCACTATGGCGGATTGTGCCCGCGACACTGACGGGCGAACGGCGCACCATCCGCATTGTTGATGTGCCGCTGGGCGAGGCTGGCGTTGCTGGCTATGCTATTGATGTCGAAGATGTCGAACGGGCGCGTGCCGCCTTTCGTCGCTTTGCTGAGGCGCAGCGCGATACGCTGGACCGTCTGTCGGCCGCTGTTGCCCAGTTCGCGCCCGACCATGGGCTGGTTTTTTGCAATCGCCCGTTCCAGCAACTTTTTAGCCTAAAGCCGGAATGGGTGGCCGAACGGCCCGATTTTGATCGGCTGTTAGATCGGATGCGCGAAGCCCGACGCGTGCCTGAAATGCGGGACTTTCCGGCTTGGAAAGCAGAGCGTCGCCAATGGTTTACCAGAACAGATGGTGCCATTGAGGAAAGCTGGGTTCTGCCCGGCGGGGCCCATTTGCGCTGTGTGGCGCAGCCTTTGCCAGATGGCGGGCTGTTGACCATTTTTGAAGACCGAACCGAGCAGGCGCAATTGGCTATTGCGCGTGATACGCTGTTGCGTGTTCGGCGCGCCACGCTGGACAATTTGTTTGAAGCCATTGGCGTTTTTGAAGCGAGTGGGCGGTTGAGCACGTGGAACCGCCGCTTTGTTGATATTTGGGATTTTGAAGAAGATTTTCTCTCGGGCCACCCGCGCGTGGATGCTCTGGTTGAGGCCATAGCGCCCAAGCTCGCCACGCCAGAGCGGGCAGGCCTGATGCGCGAATTGGTCCGCTCTGCCACGCAAGACCGCAAACAGCACATGGGGCGCTTTGCGCTGCGCAATGGCCGCCAATATGATTTTGCAGCCGTCCCCCTGCCCGATGGGGCAGCGCTCTTTACCATGCTGGATGTGACAGACAGCCGCCAAGTCGAACAGATGCTGCGGGAACGCGCCCTTGCTTTGGAAGAGGCGGACCGCGTCAAAACAGCCTTTGTTGCCAATATGAGCTATGAATTGCGCACGCCGCTAACGTCTATTCAGGGCTTTGCAGAAATGCTTCAGGGCGGTCTTGCCGGGACGCTGTCTCCGCAAGCGGCAGACTATATTGCAGCGATCTTGGAGTCGACGGGGCGGCTCGGCACGTTGATTGATAATGTGCTGGATTTAACCCAAGGCGATGCAGGTGCGCTGCCCATGGAGCGCAGACCTGTGGACTTGGCGGCAATGCTGGCAGAGGCAGCAGACGCTTTTAAGCCGCAAATTGAGGCCAAGCAGTTAGAGCTCGTGCGCGATCTTCAGGCCACGCTGGGCATGATATGCGGCGATGTGCGGCGATTGCGTCAGGCCATTGACCAGCTGTTGGAGAATGCCATTGTGTATACGCCAGTTGGGGGTCGTGTTCTTATCCATGGCAGCGGCAATGAGGGCACGGCGCTCATTGTTGTTTCGGATAATGGCCCAGGCATGGATGCGCGCGATCAAGCTCGGGCACTGGACCGGTTTAGCCGTGTGGGCGCACAGGCAGCAGAAGCCAGTGGCCGGGCGCTTGGGCTGGGCCTGCCTTTGGCCCGCCAATATGTCGAAGGCCATGGCGGGACACTCAATTTGATTTCAGAGCTTGGCTTGGGCACTGCGGTGCAGATAGAGTTGCCGCGCCTATGATTGAAAAAACACTTATCTTGCCAGACGCCCAGGCCACGCATGATGCAGGACAAGCCCTTGGTGCGGTGTTGCGCGCGGGCGATGTCGTCGCCCTGTCGGGCGATTTGGGCGCCGGCAAGACCAGCCTGACCCGCGGCATTTTGGCTGAGCTGGGGCTGGAAGAAGATGCGCCAAGCCCCAGCTTTGCCCTTGTTATTCCTTATGCCCCGCCGCAGATTCGCTTGCCGCTCTGGCATGTCGATCTCTATCGGCTGGATAGCCCGGAGGATGCGGAGGAATTGGGGCTGGATGATGCGCTTTATGATGGCGCGCTGGTCATTGAATGGCCCGAACGTCTGGCCTGGCTATGGCCGCAAACGCTGCGTCTCCACATCTCGCTGCCTGCAGATGGGCCACGCCGCTTGACAGCCCGCCTGTCCCCGTCTTGGGAAGATCGATGGCCCTTCAAATGACTCCTCCGCCCGGTGCTGTGGCTTTTTTGGATCAAGCTGGCTGGGCTGGCGCGCAGATTTTGCCGCTGGCCGGAGATGCTTCATTCCGCCGCTATTTCCGCATTGTTAATGGCGCGCGCAGCGCAGTCTTGATGGATGCGCCGCCACCGCAGGAAGACCCACGGCCTTTCATTCATGTCGCCGAATATCTGACGTCGATTGGCCTTGCCGCCCCGCAGATTTTGGCGCGTGATCTGGATCAGGGCTTGCTGCTGATTGAAGATTTTGGCGCAGTGCGGATGCGTGAAACCGTGGATGCTGATCTCGCGCTGGAGCCCAGCATTTATCAGGGCGTTGTTGACGTTCTGATTGCGCTGCACCGTCATGCTCCGCCAGCCGGGCTCAAGCCGCATGGTTTGCCACAATGGCTTGATGAAATTGGGTTGTTTACCGATTGGTATTGCCCCGCTGTTGGCCTTGATGTTGATAAGCAGAGCTTTATTGCAGCGTGGGAAGAGGCGCTCGCCCCAATTGAGGCACAGGGCCAGACTGTGACCGAATTGCGCGACTATCATGCCGAAAACATCATGCTGCTTGAGGGAAAAACGGGCCTGGCACGTTTTGGCTTGCTTGATTTTCAAGACGCGCTGGTTGGTCACCCGGCTTATGATCTTGTCTCGATGCTGGAAGATGCCCGGCGTGATGTCAGCCCATCGGTCGAGGCGGCAGAATTGTCCCGTTATATGGCTGAAACCGGCCAGGGTGCCGCGTTTGAAGCTGCCTATTGGGCACTGGGCGCGCAGCGCAACACCCGCATTTTGGGCGTCTTTGTTCGGTTGTGGAAGCGCGATGCGAAGCCGCATTATACCAGTTTTCAGCCGCGGATGTGGGGCCTGTTAGAACGCAATTTGGCGCAGCCCAATATGGCCCCTGTGCGCCACTGGTTCGACGCCAATGTGCCTGCGGAAAAGCGGGCCGCCTATTGGATTGATTTTCAGCCATGAGCACGGCCCGCAAGCCTTTGGCCGTTTGGGCAGATGTGGATGCAGCCCCGCCGCGCACCGCAATGGTCATGGCGGCCGGGCTGGGGAAACGGATGCGCCCTTTAACCGCCACGCGGCCCAAGCCGCTGGTGGAAGTGGGGGGCAAGACATTGCTCGACCATTGTCTGGATCGACTGGCTGAAGGCGGCGTTGAAAAGGCCGTGGTCAACGTTCATTATCTTGCCGATGCCTTGGAAGCCCATGTCCGCCGCCGCACCCAAGGTCCGGACATTGTGATTTCGGATGAGCGGGCCCAATTGCTGGAAACCGGCGGCGGTCTGATGCACGCCCAGCATTTAATTGATGCGGACCCGTTTTTGTGCGTGAACAGCGATAATTTATGGGTCGATGGCCCCGTCAATACATTGCGCCTTTTGGCAAGCCGCTGGGATGATCGCGCGATGGACGCGCTGTTGCTGCTGGTGCCACAGGCGCGGGCGCATAACCATAATGGCGCGGGTGATTTTCATATGGATGGGCTGGGCCGGCTGTCGCGCCGCCAGCCCGGCAAAGTTGCGCCTTTCGTCTATACGGGCATTCAGATGCTGTCGAAGCGCGTGTTGAAAGATGCGCCCGAGGGGCCATTTTCCACCAATCTCTTTTGGGATCGCGCCATTGCCGAGGGGCGGTGCTTTGGCCTTGTCCATCAAGGGCTGTGGTTTGATGTCGGCACGCCAGCCGCCATCCCGATGACAGAGGCTGTCATTGCCCATGGCTGAACGGCGCGACCCCGCCGTTTACACGATTCCGCCGCACCGGGCCTTTGCTGATGCTTTGGTGACGGGCGTTTTGGCGCAGCATGGGTCCGACCCAATGGCGTTGGCCCGGGGCATTATCTTGCTGCCCAATAATCGTGCTGTCCAAGCGATCAGCGATGCGTTTGTGCGCAAGGCAGACCAAGGCCTGCTGATGCCCCGGCTGGTGCCGATTGGCGACCCAGAGCTGGATGACCGCACGGGCCCCGCGCTTGACCCGTTAAGCGAAGCGCCATTGCCACCAGCGATTGAGCCTGTGCAGCGCCAGATGATCTTGGCCCGGCTGTTGCAGCTGGAAAGCCCTTTAGATGCCGCCCAAGCCTTGCGGCTGGCCGGGGATTTGGGCCGCGTGCTTGACCAGTTATTGGTGGAAGAACGCAGCCTTGCTGATCTGCGCAGCATAGAGCTGGCTGAGGGTTTGTCGGCCCATTGGGAAGCGGCCCTCGACGTATTGATGCGGGTGTTGGCCCGCTGGCCCGAGGAATGCAGCACGCGCGGCGTGATGGACTTGGCGGCCCGGCGCAATGCGCTGCTGACGCGCGTGGCGGACCGTTGGGCGGCGGAGGGCGCGCCCGGATTTGTGATGGCCGCGGGCATCAGCACGGGCGCACCTGCCGTGGCGCGGCTGCTGCGCACGGTGGCTCGCCTTGCCAATGGGCAGGTGGTGCTTGCTGGGTTGGACCAGCATATGCCCGATGAGGAATGGGCCGCCATTGGCGGTGTGGATGGACAAGGGGCCATTGAATCGCACCCGCAATTCCATCTGTTCCAACTGCTTGAACGCATGGGCGTAGGCCGGGCAGAGGTGAAGCTATGGCGCTATGGCAGCGATGTGGCTGCCGCGCCGGACCGATCACGCGCCATTTCTAATGCGCTCGCCCCGGCGCGCTTTACCGATAAATGGGTGGGTCTGCCTGCTTCGGAAAAGCGGCTTTCGGGCGTCCACGCCATAGAAGTGGCGACGTCGGCGGATGAGGCGCAGGCCATTGCCCTTGCCATTCGCGAGGCGCTGGACAGGCCCGGCACTGTTGCGCTTGTCACGCCGGATCGGGGCTTGGCCCGGCGCGTGACTGCCCATTTGAAACGCTGGGGTGTTGAGGCGGATGACTCCGCTGGCCGGCCATTATCTGCCACGCCACCGGGCATGTTGCTGCTGGACCTAGCAACGGCAGCGGCAGAGGGCTTTGCCCCGGTGCCCTTATTGGGCCTGCTTAAGCATCCCTTGGTCCAAGCTGGAGAGGCGCGACTGGCGTGGCTGGATGGGGCCCGCGCGCTGGACCTTGCGCTGCGTGGCCCGCGTCCGGCGGCTGGTTTGGCAGGCATTACGCGCTGTTTGGAAACAGGCGATGCGCGGACCGCACGACGCCGCCAGACGGCCCTTAGCTGGTGGCAGGCAGTTGTGCCGCTAGTGGCGCCTGTTGAGGCGGGTTTTGCCAAGGGGGGCAGTTTAGCCGATTTGCTGGATGTGCTGCGCCAAGGGCTGGAGGCTCTGGCGGGGGACGCTGTTTGGGCAGGTGAAACGGGGCGAAGCCTGGCTGATCTTTTTGCCAAGCTACAGCGTTTTGCCCCCGAAGGCCCAGCAACGTTCAACCCGGTTGATCTGCCGCGGCTGTTGCGCGATCTGCTGGACAGCGTCAGCTGCCGGCCCGCGCGTGGGGGCCATCCGCGGGTCTTTATCTGGGGTCTGTTGGAAGCCAAGCTGCAATCGGCAGATTTGATGATTTTGGCGGGGCTAAATGAAGGCAGTTGGCCGGCCTTACCCACGCCAGATCCTTGGCTTGCGCCACCCGTTCGGCGGGCACTGGGTTTGCCCAGTTTGGAACGGCGTATTGGCCTGTCGGCGCATGATTTGGCGGGGGCATTGGGCGCCCCGCACGTGCTGCTGACGCGCGCACGTCGGGATGGCAGTGGGCCAAGCAATGCCTCACGCTTTTGGTTGCGGCTGGAAACGATGGCGGGGCATTTGCCAGTGCCCCCCGTTCGCTATGACCTGCTGGCCCGCGCGCTGGATGCCAGCGCCATGCCGCCGCAGCGCGTGCCGCCGCCGGCCCCTTGCCCGCCAGTAGAGGCCCGCCCCAAGCGCATTTCGGTGACCGAAGTCGATCGACTGGCGGCAGACCCGTATAGCTTTTATGCGCGCGCCATATTGAAGCTGTCGGCATTGGAAGATGTCGATGCCGACCCCGGCCCCGCATGGAAAGGCACGCTTATCCATGCCGTGTTGGATGGCTGGGCAAAACAAGATGGCTATGCCGCGGGCGCCTTGGTTCAGCGGATGCGCCATGCGCTGGATGGCGGGGCCGTGCATCCCGTGGTCCGTGCGCTTTGGCTGCCCCGGCTGATTGAGGCCTGTGTCTGGGTGGAAGAGCAAGTGGCCGCCCATGCAGCGCAAGGCCGTATGCCCATTGCCAGCGAGGCGGAGGGGGCGGCGCATTGCGATGGCATTGAAATTTATGGCCGGGTGGACAGAATTGATCGCGGGCCAGAGGGCCTAACCATCGTTGACTATAAAACGGGCAAGGCCCCCAGTCTAAAGCAAGTCAACGAGGGCTTTGCCTTTCAGTTGGGCCTGCTGGGCTTCATTGCCGATCAAGGTGGATTTGATGGGCTGACGGGCTGTGCAAGCGGCTTTGAATATTGGTCGTTCCAGCGCGAAAAACAGGGCTTTGGCAAAATCTCGTCCCCTGCAGGCACGCGCGCGAACCAAATTGCGCCTGAGGATTTTGTCGACGCAATTGTAACGCAATTTCGTGCGGCGGCTGCAAAATGGCTGGTGGGGGAAGCGCCCTTCATTGCCAAAATCCACCCGGATTATGCCTATGGCGACTATGATCATCTGATGCGGCTGGAAGAATGGCAGGGGCGCAATGACGCGGCTTAAGCATTTTGACCCACTGCCTCAGTTGAAGGGCAGTCAGGCGGATGCAGTTCGGCCAGACGCGCAGATTTGGCTGTCCGCCTCGGCCGGGGCGGGCAAAACCCAAGTGCTCACGGCGCGGGTGCTGCGCCTGCTGCTTAACGGCGCCCCACCAGAATCTATCCTGTGCCTGACGTTTACCAAAGCGGGTGCCGCTGAAATGGCAGACCGCGTGCATGAGCGGCTGGGCGCATGGGTGACGCTGCCCGATCCAGATTTGCGCAAGGAATTGTACAATTTGGGCGAGGATCATCTGGGCGATCGGCTGGACGAGGCCCGGCGGCTGTTTGCGCGCGTGCTGGACGCCCGCGGCGGTGGTTTGCGCATTCAGACGATCCACAGCTTTGCGCAAAGCCTTTTGGCTGCTTTTCCGGCTGAAGCAGGGCTGCCCATTGGCTTTCGCCCGGTTGAGGGGCGCGAGGAAAGCCAGTTGCGTGAAGACGCCCTTGCCAGCCTGGTGGCGCAGGCAGAGCGCGAAGGACAATTGGGCACGCTTGATCGGCTCAGCTTTTTGGCGCGGACTTTGGGGGAAGATGCGGCCCGCACGCTGCTGCGCCGGTGCGCGCAACACCCTGATGCAATGGAGGCGATTGGCCCCGGCGTTGATGCCCGCGTGCGCAATTGGTTGGGGCTGGGGGCCTTGGATGTGGCCGCCCATGTGCGCGCAGGCTGTGCGGATGATGGTTTTGATCTGGCGGCGCTGGTGGCGGTGCAGCAGATGTTCACCTCTGCCCCCGGGGTGCGCCTTCAGGGGTTTGGGCAGTACATTACGGATTGGCGCGCCCGCGATGTTGCGGGTCGGGTGGCAACGCTGGACGACCTGATGAAGGCGTGGGCCAAAGATGATGGCAGCCTGCGTGAGTCAAAATCCTTTTACCCCAATGATCCCCAATATTTTGAATTGGTCCGCCCTCTTCATGATCACTTTCTCAGCCTGCGGGAATTGCTGCGGCTGGAAGACACCGCCCAAGGGTTGATCGCAGCGCTCACGCTGGGGCAAGATTATGCCCGCACCTATGCTGAGGCCAAGCGCGTGGCGGGTGTGGTTGATTTTAATGATTTGATTAGCGCCACTGTGCGCCTGTTGCAGACACCGGGCATTGGCGATTGGATCCGCTATAAGCTCGACCAGAGTGTTGATCATATTTTGGTTGATGAAGCGCAG
>JACCDK010516016.1_pt1 | contig 10240 bp, 8 predicted proteins | sample 7445871 | NCBI WGS metagenome assembly JACCDK01 (sample SAMN15323436, study PRJNA562643) | freshwater metagenome | isolation source: river surface water | place: USA:Blue River Watershed | collected 2017-08-15
AATCGAGGTAGTCGCTCATGTGGCCGTCGGGCGGATCGACCACGGTGGTGCTGCCATTGAGCACATGGTCACCGCTGAAGAGCAGACCGTCTTCTTCGAGCACCAGGCACAGGTGGTTGGCGGCGTGCCCCGGGGTGTGCAGCACGCGCAGGGTGTGGGTGTACTCCGGGCCGGACAGCACCAGGGTTTCACCGTCCTTGAGTTCACGGTCCGGCACGAAATGGCTGGCGGTGCGCGCGGTGGGCGCCGAGCTGAGGCCCAGTACCGGGGGCTTGGCGCCATGGCGTTCGCACAGCGCTTGCAAGGGCTTGGCGCCTGGCGAGTGATCCGGGTGCGAGTGGGTGCAGACGATCAAGCGAATATCACCGCCCGCCGCGCGCCACAGCCGCTCCAGGTGCTCGGTGTCGTCAGGGCCCGGGTCGACCGCCACATACCCACTGTCGGGGTCGCCCACCAGGTAGCTGTTGGTGCCGGGGCCGGTCATCACGCCGGGGTTGGGGCAGGTCAGGCGTTGCAGGTTGCGCAGCAGCGGCACGGGTTGTTCAGACTGCCAGTCCAGGTGGTGCAGCAGTTGCCCGTCGGGGCAGGTGAGGGCCAGTTCGCCAAACGGACTCTCGTGTTCCATGTAGCGCTCTTCGCGTCCCGCCAGAAAACCTGCGCGTGGGCAGCTGGTGAACCAGGGTCGCTCGCTGGCACACGCAGCCAGCACTGCTTCCACGGTGGTGAAGGCTTTCAAGCGTTGCAGGGTGCGGATGGTGGGAAAGATGATGAAGAACTGTCCGTTGGCATGCCGCTCCAGCGCGTCAGCGGGGCGCACCCACACCGGCTCGAACTGCTCGGTCTCATCCGCCACGGGCGTTTGTCCCTCGGGCATGCGGGCCACCAGAAACGGCACGTCGAAGCGACGCGGCAAGTCGCGGTCGGTGATCCAGTGGGCCAGCAGAAACACCTCATCAGCAGCCAGGGTGAGCTGGTGTGCCAGGCATTGCGGGAGAAAGGAAGCCTGGCGGTCAAGACGCGCAATGTCGTGGGTGTCTGCATGCGAGCCATCCGTCCGTCGCGCCAGGAGAATGCCCAACTCCTCAAAGCTTTCGCGAATGGCCGCAATGGCCTGCGTGAGGCACTCGTCGGTTTGGGTGGGGCGCCGACGCGCCTGTGCATGGGCTTGCGCATCGGCGGCATCAATGCCGCCGCCTGGAAAAACGTAGGCACCGGGCGCGAAGCTCGCCGTCATGGCGCGGCGCGTCATCAGCACTTCCAGGCCCTCAGGGCTGTCGCGCAACAGCAGGACCGTTGCGGCAGGGCGTGTGGGCGCAGGGGTGCGAGAGGCGTGAAGGCGTTGTGAAGAGCGGACCATGGCGCATTATGACCAAGCAGCTCAGTCTTCCGGCTGTATGCCGGTGGCAATGAGCACGCGGGCCACCATGTTGTAGGCCGAGATGGACATGGTCAGTTCGACCAGGCCCGTGGTGTCCAGGTGCTGCTGCAAGGCGGCAAACAAGGCGTCGTCTACCTGGATCTGGCGCGTGATCTGTGCGGCGTATTGGACGATCAGCCGCTCCACGGTCCCCAGACCCGGGTCGTCAACACGCTGGCAGGGGTCGGCTGCGATCACGCGCTCCAGGGCGTCGAGTTCCTCAGGCTGGCCCCCTGCCGACAGAAAGTCCGGTCGGTGGTGGTGGTACTCGTAGCGGGCCCCGGTCAGCAGTGCCACGGTGCAGATCCCCAGCTCCAGCCATTTGCGCTCGACCGACAGCCCGGTGCGCACGTTGCCCATGAAGGTGTTCCAGCCCCGCGCCACGGGCTCGCTCCACAACAACACGTGGTCGAGGTTGAGCAAGCGGCCTTTACGTCGGGCCAGGATGGTGTCCACGAGCTCGGCGGGTTGGGGTTTGAGCTCGGGGGTCCAGGGCGTGATGCGGGGGGTGGTAGACGTCGGAGAGGTCATGGTGAGGGGTTGATGCAGCAAGGAGACGGTTGAGTGGGGAGGTGAACTCTGCAGCAGCCAGCGTGCGAAACACCGGCTGAGTCGATGAATTACACCGCGAGAGGGGGTGGCTGTCCATGGCGCTTGCGCCTGTCGGCGACAACGCCTGCGCATGGCCCGATAATGCTGGCCCATGCACATCCGTTTCACCAAGATGCAGGGTGCTGGCAACGATTTCATCGTGCTGGACGAAACCCGCGGTCGCCTGGGGCTGAGCACAGCCCAGTACCGCTGGCTGGCTGACCGTCATTTCGGCATCGGGGCCGATCAGATCCTCAGCGTGCGTGCCGCGCCCCAGCCGGATGTGGATTTTGAATACGTCATTCACAACGCCGATGGCGCCGAGGTGGAGCACTGCGGCAATGGGGCGCGTTGCTTTGTGCGTTTTGTGCGCGAGCAAGGGCTGACCGACAAAACCTCGGTGCGCGTCAAGGTCCACGGGGGCGTGATTGCATTGCATGAACTGAGCGATGGTCAGGTGCGGGTGGACATGGGCGCTCCTGTGTTCGAGTTGCCCCGCGTGCCCTTCGACTCGGCCCACGCCACCCGCGTGCCGCAACCGGACGTGGGCTGGGAAACCTGGCGCTTGCGCCTGCCCGATGGCAGCGCTGCCGAGGTGGCCGTGGTGTCCATGGGCAATCCGCATGCGGTGCAGTGGGTCGACAATGTTGACACCGCGCCAGTGCTCACCCAGGGCCCTTTGATCGAACACCATGTGGCGTTTCCGCGCCGCGTCAATGTGGGTTTTCTGCAAACCCTCAGCCGCTCGCACGTGCGCTTGCGTGTGTTTGAGCGCGGAGCCGGCGAGACGCTGGCTTGCGGCACCGGTGCCTGCGCCGCCGTGGTGGCGGGTATCCGCCTGGGGCGTCTCGACCCCGAGGTGCAGGTGCACACCCACGGGGGCGTGCTCACCATTGCCTGGGACGGTGTAGGCACCTCCACCGCGGCCTTGTCGCACCCTGTTTTCATGCGTGGCCCAGCCACCACTGTCTTTCACGGCGAGATCGATATTCCGAAATGAACCCTTCCTCCATGAACCCCATCACCGAAGACGACATCGCCAACTTTCTGGTGAACACGCCGGACTTTTTTGCGCGCCATGCCGAACTGCTCTCGGCGGTTCGTTTGACCAGCCCGCACGGTCAGCGCGCGGTCAGCCTGCAAGAGCGTCAGGCCGAGATGCTGCGTGAAAAGATCCGCGCGCTCGAGCTGCGCATGATGGACATGATTCGCAATGGCAACGACAACGCCATACTGGCAGACCGTTTGCATCGCTGGTCGCAAAGCCTGTTGCTCACGCGGGTGAGCCGCGATCTGCCCCATACCCTCGCCGAGCAACTGCAGGCGCAATTCATGGTGCCGCAGGTGGCCCTGCGCGTGTGGGGCGTGGCCGATGAGTTCACCATCGAACCCTTCGCACAAGGCTGCAGCGAGGAGGTGCGCACCTTTGCCAGTGGCCTTCAGCAACCGTACTGCGGTGTCAACACCGGTTTCGAAGCGGTGCAGTGGCTGCCTGAGCCTGCCGTGGCCCAGTCGCTGGCGATGGTGGCCTTGCGCCCCCACACCGAGCCACAACCCGCGGCCTTGGGCGGTGCACCCGAGCGCACCACCCAACCCCCGGCCATTGGGCTGCTGGTGCTTGCCTCACCCGACCCGCAGCGTTACCACGCGGGCATGGGCACCGAGTTTCTGGAGCGCATGGGCGAGATTGCCAGCGCCGCCCTGAGCCGACTGCGCTGAGCGGCCCCGCCATGGCCCGATGTGCCACCCGGCCTGACGCTTGCTGAACAGCTCGACAGACCTGGTCATGCGCTCAACGCCCGCACCGCAGGACGAGACACCCGACAACCTGCCACCGCTCGTGCGGCGTTACCTCGACCATGTGCAATTTGAAAAGCGCCTGGCCGCTCGCACCCTGGCTCTCTACACCGAAGACTTGCGCAAGTTGTGCGCGTCGGCGCAACAGGCCGGTGTGCAGCTGGAGCAGGTGCAGCCTGCTCACATCCGGCGCTGGATGGCGGGCATGCACGCGTCCGGCCGCAGCGGTCGCGGCATTGCGCTGATTCTGTCGGGGTGGCGTGGCTTTTACACCTGGCTGGCGCGCGAAGGTCACATCTTGGCCAACCCGGTACAAGGCCTTCGGGCCCCGCGACAGGCCAAGCCCTTGCCCAAGGCCCTGAGCGTGGAGGAGGCGCTGCAGCTGGCCAACCACCAGGAGCCCGACGCTGATCCCTGGGCGGAGGCTCGTGATGCGGCCATGGTTGAGTTGCTCTATGGCAGTGGGTTGCGCGTTGGCGAGCTGGTGGGCCTGGACCGTGCCCCCTCTGACCAGGCACGGGGGTGGCTGGACATGGGGGCTGGGCTGGCCCACGTGCTGGGCAAAGGGAGCAAACGACGCAGTGTGCCGTTGGGCGCGCCTTCGGTGCAGGCGGTGCAGCGCTGGCTGGCGGTGCGCATCTCGGCTGCACCCCCTGGCATGGCGCTGGATGAGTCGGCGCTTTTCGTGGGTCCGCGTGGGCGGCGCATCACCGCCCAATCTGTGTGGCAGCGTTTGCGCACCCGCAGCCAGCGCGCCGGTGTGGCTGTGCCGGTGCACCCGCACATGCTGCGGCATTCGTTTGCCAGCCATGTGTTGCAGTCCAGTGGCGATTTGCGCGCGGTGCAGGAGTTGCTGGGCCACGCGAGCATCAGCACCACCCAGGTGTACACGCGACTGGACTTTCAGCACCTGGCCAAGGTCTACGAAGCGGCCCATCCACGGGCGCGCAAGAAACCGTAGGTCGGTCGACGGGGTTGCCTGGCGTGACCGGGTTGCGGTCGCCGCGTGTCTGACTTCAGCGACAGGGTTGCCTCTGTCACACCCATTGGCACAGTGCCTCGGGTGAGGCACTGTGAGCAGCCAGCCTGAAGGACAATAGCCGGCATGAAAACGATCAAACTGCGTCCCGGCAAGGAGCGCTCGGCGCTGCGCCGACATCCCTGGATTTTTGACAGCGCTGTGGGGCGTGGCGGCGCAGACCCGGGCGAGACGGTTCGGGTGGAGTCGGACACGGGGCAGTTTCTGGGCTGGGCCGCTTTCAGCCCCACCTCCAAGATCCGTGCGCGCATCTGGAGCTTTGACGAGACCGAGCGCATCGATGCGGGTTTCTTCGAGCGTCGGCTGTCCCAGGCCCTCGCGGCGCGCAGCCGCTTTGACATTCGAAGCGACGGCCTGCGGCTGGTTCACGGTGAATCCGACGGCCTGCCGGGTCTGATTGTGGACCGTTATGGCGATACGCTGGTCGCGCAATTTCTCTCCAGCGGCACCGAGCGTTGGAAAAGCGTCATCGCCGACGCCCTGCTGTCGTTGACAGGCCTGACCCGCTTGTACGAGCGCTCGGATTCCGGCGTGCGCCAGCTCGAAGGCTTGCCCGCTGCCACCGGTTGGCTGCGCTGCCCCGCAGGCGACGAGGGGCGCACCGAATTGACCTTGCGCGAGCACGACTGGCAACTCACGCTGGACATCGTCGAAGGCCACAAAACCGGCTTTTACCTGGATCAGCGCGACAGCCGGCACCTGTTTGCCGAGCATGTCGCCCGCTTGAACCTGGCCCGCGTGCTCAATTGCTACTGCTACACCGGGGGCTTCAGCGTGGCGGCCTTGGCCGGCATGCGCCGAAGCGGCCTGCTGGCGCAAGGCGGGCACGTGACCTCGATCGACTCGTCGGGGCCCGCCATCGCCCGTGCCCGCGGCAATGCGCAGCTCAATGGCTTTGAGGAGGCCAACGCCACGTTCCTCGACGCCGACGTCAACCAGTCTCTGCGCCAATTCCACCGCGAAGGTCGCACGTTTGACGCCATCGTGCTCGACCCGCCCAAATTTGCCCCGACGGCGGCCCACGCCGACCGTGCCGCCCGCGCCTACAAGGACATCAACCGGCTGGCCTTCAAGATCCTGGAGCCGGGCGGCGTGCTGTTCACCTTCAGCTGTTCCGGCGGCATTGGGGCCGAGTTGTTCCACAAGATCGTGGCCTCGGCGGGCACGGACGCGGGGGTGGATGGCTACATTTCGGCGCGCCTGCAAGGCGCACCCGACCACCCCATGACCATCACCTTCCCCGAGGGCGAGTACCTCAAGGGACTGATCGTGGTCAAGAAAGCGGGCTGAACCGGCGCCAGAACCCGTTCATCCTCAACGCTGGGGAGAGTTTCAGCGGGCAGCCGGCGATGGCTGGCTGGGTGCGATACCGCACACAAGCCCGCCGGGGAGCCACGCCGGCCGGTATGGGCTTCAAATGGCGGCTACACTGCCGGATTGACCTGTTTGTGCCCCACCGGGCCTACTCAAGACTGTCTCCCCATGCTGATTCCTGCCACCATCCTCACCGGTTTTCTGGGCTCTGGAAAAACCACCCTGCTCAAGCGTGTGCTCACCGAGGCCCACGGCCAGAAAATTGCCGTCATCGAGAACGAGTTTGGCGAGGAAAACATCGACAACGACATTCTGGTGTCGGACACCAACGAGCAAATCATCCAGATGAGCAACGGCTGCGTGTGCTGCACCATCCGCGAGGACCTGCGCACCACCCTGCGTGACCTGGCGGAAAAGCGCCGCAAGGGTGAACTGGACTTCGAGCGTGTGGTGATTGAAACCACCGGTCTCGCCGACCCCGGCCCCGTGGCCCAGACCTTCTTCATGGACGACGAAATTGCCGAAGGTTTCCTGCTCGACTCCATCCTCACCCTGGTGGACGCCAAGCACTCGGCCCAGCAACTCAATGACCGCCAGGAGGCGCGTCGCCAGGTGGGGTTTGCCGACCAGATCTTCATCAGCAAGTCGGACCTGGTGTCGCCGCAGGAGCTGGACGCCCTGCAACACCGCCTCAAGCACATGAACCCCCGCGCGCCGCAAAAGGCGGTGCATTTTGGCGATGTGTCGTTGGCCGAGGTGTTTGACCTGCGCGGCTTCAACCTCAACGCCAAGCTCGACATCGACCCGGATTTCCTGAACGACGGGCACGACCACGAGCACGGGGAACACTGTGACCACCCGTCGCACCAACATGGCCACGACCATGGCCATGCGCATGGCGGCCATGACCATGACCACGAGCATGGCGAGCACTGCGACCACCCCTCGCACCACCCCGGCCATCACCACCATCACGATGACGACGTCAAGAGCTTTGTCTTCAAGTCGCCGCGCGCCTTTGACCCGGCCAAGCTCGAGGACTTCCTGGGCGCCATCGTCAACATCTATGGCCCCCGCATGCTGCGCTACAAGGGCGTGCTGAACATGAAAGGCACCGAGCGCAAGGTGATCTTCCAGGGCGTGCACCAGCTCATGGGCAGCGATTTGGGGCCGGCCTGGGGGCCGGATGAGGCCCGGATTAGCAAAATGGTGTTCATTGGCATCGATTTGCCGCGCGATATTTTTGTCCAGGGTCTGGAACAGTCCTTAGTCTGAGTACAATCCGCGCGCCGCTCACGCCGGGGTCTTGATGTCCCGGGTCGTCTGGGGTACCTATTCCGTAGAACATGCACGACACCCACAGCGCCATTGACTTAGCCCTTTTCAGGCAGCGCTGTCGGATCGTGAGGAGACGCCTGTGAAAGCCCCTGCCCGTTCCCATACCGCCAAGGCCACATCCCCCGCGCGGCCCGCTGCCGCGCCCAAAGCCAAGCCTGCTGCCAAAAAGCCAGTGGCCAAAGCGGTCACCAAAACGGCCGCTAAACCGGCGGTGAAGCAGGCTGCAAAGCCGGTAGCCAAGGCGGCGAAAGCAGCGGCTGGCAAGTCGCCCAGCAAAGCCGCGGGCAAATCTGTCAAACCGGCGGCCAAGCCCCAGGCCAAGGCAGCTACCAAAGCCGCCCCGAAACCAGCGGCGAAGGCCCCTGCCAAAGTGCCAGCCAAATCTGCGGCCAAACCCGTGGCCAAACCCGCGGCTAAACCCGCGGCCAAGCCAACATCAAACGCAGGAAAATCCGCCGTCAAAGCCTCCTCCAAAGTCGCATCCAAAACAGCGTCCAAGGCCGCACCGACCGTTGCACCCAAGGTTCAAGCTAAAGCCCAACCCAAGGCCGCGGCCAAAGTCCCCACCCCCAAGGCCGTCAGCCAGCCAACTGGCAAGCTTGCGGCCAAGCCCGCTGCTGCGCCCAAAGCCCCTGCCAAACCGGTGGCCAAGGCCGCCGCTGTCCCGAGCAAGCCTGTGCTTGCACCGGTGGCCAAGGCTGCCCAAGCACCCGCAGTGCCCGCCACAACTCCTCCCGTTGCACCAGAAGCCACGCCGCGCAAGTCCTCCCGGGCTGCGAAGGCCGCCGCGATGGTGCCCCCTCCTCCGGCCCCCGTGGTGGCCTCCACGGCAGCGAAAGCCAGCTATGGACCTGCCAAAGCCCCACCCCCCTCATTAGTGCCTGTGATTCCCAAAAAAGACGCCAAACTCGCCAACAACTGGAAGACCAAGTCGATCGAGCAGCTCACCGATGCCGACCTGATCGCCATGCCCGATGCCGAGTACATGAACGACGTGCAGATGGCCTACTTCCGTCGCAAACTCGTGCAACTCAAGCAGGACATCCTGGCCAATGCCGGTGAAACCACCGAGCACTTGCGCGAAGACACCGTGATCGTCCCTGACCCGGCCGATCGCGCCACCATCGAAGAGGAGCATGCCCTGGAGCTGCGCACCCGCGACCGCGAACGCAAGCTGCTCAAGAAGATCGAGCAATCCATCCAGCACATTGACTCGGGTGACTACGGTTACTGCGATGAAACCGGCGAGCCGATCGGGGTGGGCCGTTTGCTCGCACGCCCCACTGCCACTTTGTCGCTCGAAGCCCAGCAACGCCGCGAATTGAAGCAAAAAATGTTCGGGGATTGAATTCCAGCTGAATTTCCGCGTGTAGGCGCTTTGTGGGCGCCGCCACATTCACAAGCCTCCCGCGGGAGGCTTTTTTATTCCTCAAGTCCCACATTCAGTGGGTTTTCTAAGTACTTAATTTAGAACGAAAAATTGTCTCGATCGGCTCGGCGGAGTCGACTCTAAGTCCTTGATTTCATTGAAAAAAATCGCATTCCACCCCTTGCGGCCGTCTAATTTCCTGTTACAGTGCAAGAAAGTGCAATTAAGTGGTGAAAAGTGTCATCTTGACTTTTCACCACGGGGTTGCTGTTGTTTCCAACAGGGTCGAAACAGTCGTGTTTCAAGGTGCATCTTCGCTGAGTCTCGATGGCAAGGGTCGCTTGTCGGTGCCAACGCGTCATCGTGACGTGTTGCTCGCCACTGCACAGGGGCAGTTGACCATCACGCGACATCCGCACGGGTGTCTGATGGTGTTCCCGCGTCCCGAGTGGGAGAAATTCCGTGAGCGCATCGCTTCCCTGCCGATGAGCGCCCAGTGGTGGAAGCGTATCTTCATGGGCAACGCCATGGACGTGGACATGGATGGCACTGGTCGTGTGCTGATTTCCCCTGAGTTGCGCAGCGCTGCCGGTATTCAGAAAGACACCATGCTGTTGGGCATGGGCAATCACTTCGAACTGTGGGACCGCGCCAGCTACGACGCGCAGGAGGCGCAAGCCCTGCAAGGCGAGATGCCGGATGTGTTCAAGGACTTCTCCTTCTGAGAGCAGGCGGTGGATTCGACATGGACACACACCACGGTTTTGTTGCAAGAGGCAGTCCAGGCGCTGCAGGTGCAACCGCAGGGCACCTACGTGGACGCCACGTTTGGACGTGGCGGGCACTCGCGCCTCATTCTGTCGCAGCTGGGGCCCCAGGGCCGCTTGATCGTGTTCGACAAGGACCCGGAGGCCATCGCGCAGGCGCAGGCACTGAGCGATCCCCGCATCACCATCCGGCACGAAGGCTTTGCAGCGCTGTCGAGTTTGCCGTCCAACTCGGTGGCCGGCGTGCTGATGGACCTGGGCGTGAGCTCACCCCAAATCGACAACCCGGCGCGGGGCTTTTCCTTTCGCGCCGATGGACCGCTGGACATGCGCATGGATCCCACGCGCGGTCAGAGTGTGCGGGAGTGGCTGGAGACGGCGACACAGCAGGATATTGCGGAGATCATTCGTGACTATGGCGAAGAACGGTTTGCTGTTCCGATTGCAAAGGCGATTGTTGCTCGCCGACAGGAACGGGGCACTCCTGCAACCACCGCTGAGCTGGCCCAGCTCGTGGCTGGCACGGTCAAAACCCGCGAGCCGGGCCAGGACCCTGCAACGCGCACATTTCAGGCTTTTCGGATTTTCATCAATGCCGAGCTTGAAGA
>JACCDK010376721.1_pt1 | contig 10239 bp, 10 predicted proteins | sample 7445871 | NCBI WGS metagenome assembly JACCDK01 (sample SAMN15323436, study PRJNA562643) | freshwater metagenome | isolation source: river surface water | place: USA:Blue River Watershed | collected 2017-08-15
AAAGGTAATCGAAATCAATCAAATTAGAATTTCTTTCAGAAAGATGTATTTTTGTCACTTCATTAACAATCCAAAACCGTATGTGGTCAAGTTTTTTTCGCAAGAAATCCATCGATAAAATTATTTCGGATCAATTAGAGATTGAAAGCATGGAGGGTAACTCGATGGATCGAAATCTGGGAGTGCGCGATTTGACCTTCATGGGTGTGGCAGCTATCATAGGCGCCAGTATTTTCTCCGCTATTGGTCAAGCTTCAGCTAATGGCGGACCTGCTGTTTCTTTGTTATTCGTGTTCACGGCGATGGCTTGTATGTTTACAGCCTTCTGTTATGCCCGTTTTGCAGCCACAGTACCCATTTCAGGTAGTGCTTATTCCTATGCTTACACCAGTTTAGGAGAGATAGTGGCTTGGATTTTGGGATGGAATTTGCTGTTAGAATATGCCATTTCGAACGTAGCAGTAGCTATTTCGTGGTCAAAATACTTTGTTGATCTAGTGGAAGGTTTAGGAGTTCACGTGCCTGAATACATGACCATGGATTATTTGTCTGCTAAAAGAGCTTTTGTCGAAACCTCTTCCGCTATTGCCAATGGTGAAAAATTTGAGTCCTTATCTGTAAATCTACGTGAAGGTTTTACGGCCTATCAATCGGCTCCTACCATTTTTGGATGGCATTTTGTGGCTAATATTCCGGCACTTCTGATTACAGTTGCCATTACGTATTTAGTATACATCGGAATTAAAGAGTCAAAAAATACGAACAATATCCTCGTGATATTGAAGCTTTTGGTCATTTTGATCGTGGTAGGAGTGGGCGCATTTTACGTGCAAGTAGAGAACTGGACTCCGTTTGCGCCTAATGGAATTTCAGGGGTTTTGAAAAGTGTAGCGGCCGTTTGTTTTGCTTATATCGGATTTGATTCTATTTCTACTACCGCAGAAGAGTGTAAGAACCCGCAGCGGGATATTCCCAAAGCGATGATGTATGCTTTGATCATTTGTACCGTATTATACGTATTAGTAACCTTGGTTTTAACGGGAATTGTACCTTCCGGAAATTTAGCAGGGATCGAGGATCCTTTGGCCTATATGTTCATGCAAGTAGGCCTAAACGGAGTGGCAGGTATCGTAGCAGCAAGTGCCGTAATTGCCTTAACTTCCGCGCTTTTAGTCTATCAATTAGGGCAGCCACGCATCTGGATGACCATGTCTCGCGATGGTTTATTGCCCAAAGCCTTCTCCCGCATTCACCCCAAATACCGTACACCTTCGTTCTCTACGATCATGACGGGCGTATTAGTAGGTGTTCCAGCCTTGTTTGCTAACCTTGAAGAGGTGATTAATTTAAGCAGTATTGGAACCCTTTTCGCCTTTGTGTTAGTTTGCGGTGGTGTTTTAGTGTTAGATTTAGACCCAGAAAACCAAAAGAAATCCAAGTTCAAAATCCCCTACATTAACTCAAGTTACTATGTGGGTGTTTCTTTGATAGTAGTGCTTGGACTAATTGCCTATTCAGGCGTAAATTTGAGTGAATGGTTACAAGGCTTGTATTCCGGTGAATCAAAAGTAGATCACTTTATTATGCTTGGATTCTTTTTCATTTGGACGATAATCGCTTTTTTTAGTGTGACGAAGAAATTGTCCTTAATTCCAGTGTTAGGATTATTAGTAAACCTGTATCTGATGACTCAAATGGGTTCTACGAACTGGGAGCGCTTTATGTACTGGTGTTTGGCGGGGTTGTTGATTTATGTTGGGTATAGCTATCGTAAGTCGAAGTTGAATGTAAAGCATTTGAATTAAAGCATAGAGCACAAAGAATAAAGCATAAAGATGGATGTTGCTTCGCAACGATTTATGAAATGTATATTTATTCAAACTTTATTCTTTGTGCTTTATTCTTTATGCTTTAAGAAGTGACTAAAAAATGGCGAATGATTTTCATTCGCCATTTTTTAGTCATTTCGTCTCCCATTCAACAAATTCAAATAATAAAGCAACTGCGCTAACATGCCCAGCGCGGCTACAACATAGGTCAATGCTGCCCACCAAAGTGCATCCTTAGATAAGGCAAATTCTGCTGGAGTAACGATTCCCTTTTCCTTGATCCAATTCAAGGCCCTATTGGAAGCATCGAATTCAACCGGTAGTGTTACGAAGCTAAATAAAGTGGCCATAGCAAATAAAGCAACCCCTAACGCTAACAAGGTGCTATTCCCGGTTGAATACAGAATCATCATCCCAATCATCAATAAGATGGGCATGAATCCATTGGCAATGCTTAACATGGGAACCATGGCGCTACGGAATTGTAAGAAAGCATAGGCTCTGGCGTGTTGTACTGCATGGCCACATTCATGGGCTGCTACTGCCGCCGCTGCTGCATTGCGACCGTAATACACATCATTACTTAAGTTTACAGTCCTATCAGCCGGATTATAATGGTCCGTTAATTGACCCTCTACTGAAATAATGCGGACATCTGAGATGCCATGGTCAGCGAGCATTTGCTGAGCAATTTCCTGGCCAGACAAATTACTTTGTAAAGGGGTTTGGGAATAGGTTTTGAACTTAGATTTTAGTCGCCATGAAATAAGCATACCTGCGACTCCGAAAATAATGGCAATGAAATACATGGTTATTATTGTTTAAGTTTTTGAATGATTTTAGTCGTGGAATAATCTGGCACTAGGGCGATGGTTTTTACTTCCCCGCCGGCTGCTATCACTTCTTTTGCCCCTACAATCGTCTCAATCGTATAATCGTCCCCTTTTACCAGGACGTCTGGACTGAGGGATTGTATCAGTTCTAGAGGGGTTGACTCTCCAAAAATGATGACCATCGAAACAAAACCCAAGGCTGCAATCAATCGAGCTCTAGCATATTCCGAATTCACCGGTCTTTCAGTCCCTTTCTCTAAGGTGCGAACCGAAGCATCTGAGTTAACAGCCACAATCAGTTTAGTGCCAAATTCGCTCGATTTTTCTAAGTAATCCACATGGCCTAAATGCAGAATATCGAAGCAGCCGTTTGTGAAAACGACTCTCTCTCCGTTCGCTTTCCATTGTTTCCGAAGTTCGCTTCCTTGGGTCAATGTGACAATTTTATGTTCAGTTCTGTTCGACACGTGAGCTAATTTTGGGTAAAAATAAGGTTAAAATAAAACTAAATCCACCCAATAACAACAGAGTAATCATTTGAGTTCCGTGAAAAAAGGTAGCCAGCATAAAGCCATCTTTGTAGGATAAGGAGTAAAATACAAAAGCAGACGCGACCAAGCTGTGATAAGCCCCAATTCCCCCTTGGGTGGGTGTGGCCATTCCAAAAGTTCCCATCACTAAAACAGTTAATGCTGCATTCATGCCTAGGTTTTCGCTGATGGGAAAGGCGAGAAACAAGGTAAAAGTGCTCAAATAATAGCATAACCAAATGCCCACACTATAAGCGATGAATTTACCAGGTTGAGCTAAGTGACGAATACTTCCAATTCCAGCGACCCATCCGAGGATCATTTTTCCTACTTTCGATTCTGCGCCTATGGTTTGGAGTAAATCCTTAAACTTCCATAAAACCCCTAAACCGATTAAGCCCAGTATGGAGGCTGCGATTATGAAGGCTCCTGAAGGTAAATGGAGGGTAGGGAAAAGGCTATTTTGCAAAGGTTCCCACTCCACTAGAAATGTTATTCCCACGAGCGTAATGAGGCCCAATAAATCCACGATTCTTTCTGTGATTACCGTGCCAAAAGATTCTTCAAAGGGGATTTCTGCTGTTTTTTGCAAAGACCCGCATCGAGAAACTTCACCCAAACGGGGTACTAAAAAATTGGCAAAATAGCCGATTAATACGGCAGAAAAAGTACGCACCGTTCCTGGTTGATAGTTTAAAGCACTTAAAAGTTGCTCCCATCGTAAGGCACGAAGAAGATGGGATAGGAAAGCAATCACCACGGAGACAGTTACCCAATTATAATCAGCTTGATGGAGTGTGGTCAGGATGTCATTCCAGTGCAGTTGGCTTTTTGAAAAAGCCCAATACAATAGGCCTGCTGCCAATAAACTGGATATAAGGTATTTTAGAATTGATTTTAGCATTTGGTTCTTAAATCAAAAGGCAAATTAAAGACCTTTCATTGTATAATGATGGTGATAATCCGATTATTTTTTTGTACTTTTGTAATGTTTTTTGGGGTAATTTGCCCCTAGTAATCAATTTAGAATGGCCAAATTACGTATTCTTTACGTTTCAAGTGAGGTAGATCCTTTTCAAAACACGTCTAAAATTGCTGATTTCGTACGCGCTCTTCCTACTGCTATGCAGGAGAGAGGGATGGAAATTAGAATTTTAGTACCCCGATTCGGTTCGATCAATGAGCGTAAAAACCGATTGCACGAAGTGGTTCGTCTTTCAGGTATTACCATTCCAATGGGTGAGGAGGAAAAGCCTTTGACCATTAAAGTAGCCAGTATTCCGGCCGCAAAATTACAAGTATACTTCATCGATAACGAAGATTATTACCAACGTAAATATGTGTTGACTGACAAGGAAGGCGCATTTTATCCTGATAATCATGAACGTGCTATTTTCTTCTGCAAAGGAGCTTTAGAGACAGTTGTGAAATTAGGTTGGGCCCCAGATATCATTCACTGTAATGATTGGATGTCTAGTTTAGTGCCTTTGTACATCTCCACGCATTACCAAAATCACCCGATCTATAAGGATTCGAAAACTATTTTCTCTCCACACAATTCTGCTTTTGATTTTACGTTTGAATCAGACGATTTGATCGAAAAAGTGAAAATTGGAGATTTAGACGATGCACATTTAGGTAGCTTAGCAGGTGGAAATTACGAAGCATTTATTAAGATAGGTGCGGAGTATGCAGACAAAATAGTTTCTTTAGTAAATGCGGATAATAGCCGTATTCAACCGATTATTGATGAATATCAACATAAAACCTCTCAAAACATTGCCGATAATGACCTCGATTTCTTCGAAAAAATGTACTTGGAAATGTCCGGCAATTAAATGGGTAGGAATTCTTTCCTTATTCCTTGCATCCTGTGATACACCTAAAGAAATTGGAGACGATTTGTTTAGCGTGGAGGTGGGATTGAATTATACAGATACAATTTCGATTAAATCCTCGACAGTATTAATTGATTCAATCTATACAGGGTCACCTAGTACCCTACTAGTAGGGACTTATAATCATCCTGTATTGGGTTTGGCAGAATCTGCGGTCTACACGCAAGTTTCTAATATTGACACGCTTTTTGCAAAAGCGACGTCTGTTTACGATTCATTAACCTTACGTTTGGCCTATTCAGGTTACCAAGGGGATACAACAAAAACACAAACATTGAGTGTTTATCGCTTATTAGATAGTTTAAACAGAGGTACGGATTATTTTGCAGGATCATCTGTTCGTTCTGATGCAGCGTTGCTTGGTAGACACACCTTTGCACCTCGTCCTATTCGTACTAAAGCGATGAATGGAGACTCTGTTCGCTATGATACGTTACGTTTCCGTATGTCAGATACTTTTGGTCGGGAATTGTTGAGTAAATATGCAGATACGAAAGTGGCTGCTGGAAGTAAAGGATTTAGAGATTATTTCCCCGGTATGTTGTTTAAATCTACTGGTTCCACCGCAGGGGCTATGATTGGATTCAATCCAGGCTATTCTCGTATGACTTTGTATTTCCATAATCCGGGAGATACGACGAAGTATTTCATGGATTATTATTTTAGCTTATCGAACGCGCTTTACCCTGAATTGTTAGCTCGTTTTAATCAGATTAAGTCGACCAAAACGGGAGCATTGGCCGCCCTTCAAAATCCTGGAAATATCGTTTCTTCAGCTGCAACAAGTGGTATAACCTATATTCAAGCGGGTACGGGAGTCGCCACTAAGGTGGAATTTCCTTATTTGCTTAGTTTAAAAGGTAACCGAAATGTGGCGGTGAATAAGGCAGAATTAGTGTTAACTGCTGCAGATAATATCGATTTACAGCAAACGATCGGTCAATTGTCTATCGTAGAAACTAACTCCACTAACCGCACGCTTCGGAATAGTTATGGCTTGAAATATTTACTATCGGAGGGTGGAACGAGTGTGATTACATCAGCAATCGATCCTAGTGCTAAGTCATACACCTTTAATGTGACTACAGCCATTCAATCCTTATTAGTAGGTAAGCAGGCAAATACAGGGTGGTTAATTACTCCGGCGCTGACTTCTAACTCATCAGGTAATACGAGGATCATCAATGAGAGTACTCGTTTTGTGCCTTTACAGGCGATGAAAGCTCGTTTGAAAATCTATTATTCTTATATTGCCAAATAAACTCCGGCAAATATGGCGAATCTACGGGTAAGCTTAGTTCAAACTGATTTAGGTTGGGAAAATCCTGCTGCTAATTGTGCGGCATTAGAGGAAAAATTATCTGGCTTAGCCGGTAAAACAGATGTGATTGTCTTACCTGAAATGTTCGCCACAGGCTTTTCTATGACGCCTAACGGTGCAGAGATAGGCAAGGGGCCTGTACTACAGTGGATGCAAGTACAAGCCAACCGCTTAGGGAGTTTGGTGGTAGGTTCTCTCAAAGTAAAACAACAAAACGCTTTCTTTAATCGGCTCTATGCCGTTCAGCCAGATGGGTCTTTTACCTCTTATGACAAGCGCCATTTGTTTCGGATGGGCGAAGAGCATATGTTTTATCAATCAGGTGATAAGCAGGTGATAATTTCCTACAGGGGGTGGAACTTAGCTTTTTTTATATGCTATGATCTTCGCTTTCCAGTTTGGTCACGCAATGTTAACATGGCTTATGACGCAGCCATTTATGTAGCGAATTGGCCTGCTCCTCGAGCGAATGCTTGGAGAACGCTGTTGCAAGCTAGGGCTATTGAAAACCTTTCTTATGTAATAGGAGTGAACCGGGTAGGAACCGATGCGAATGGCCTAGATTATGCGGGTGATTCTTTGTTGGTTGATTTTAAAGGAGCACTTCAGCTTGATTTAGCATCGCAGGATCAAATTTTGACAAGTGAATTATCGGCAACTGAATTAGCCGGGTTTAGGGCAAAATTCCCAGCACACTTAGATGCAGATTCGTTTAGCTTGTCTTCTCTTTAAAGAATTGCTCTAAATCCTTGATTTCTTTCATTGGGCTATCGCTCACTAATTTGCCTTGGTGAATCAATAAAACCCGGTCGCAGATAGCTTCTACTTCCGATAGAATATGGCTAGAGAATAAGATAATGCGGTCTTTTTGTAAGCTTTTGATTAAGTTACGAATTTCATCACGTTGGTTCGGATCCAAGCCACTCGTCGGTTCATCTAAGATCAATATTGGCGGATCGTGTAAGATCGCCAAGGCTATTCCCACGCGCTGCTGATACCCTTTAGAAAGCGCTTGGATTTTCTTATGCGCCTCTTTTTCAAGGCCAACCCACTCGATCACCTCTTGAATTCGCTTGTCTGGATACTGGATTTGGTGAATATTTCCTATGAAGGCTAAAAATTCCCGAACATACATTTCTGGATATAATGGGTTGTTTTCGGCTAAATAACCTATCTGCTTTTTAAGGGCAATTTCTTGTTCATGAGGATCTTTTCCGCCGATCGTAACGGAACCAGATGTAGGCTGGACAAGTCCCAAAAGCATTTTCAATGTCGTCGATTTCCCGGCTCCGTTGGGTCCCAGAAATCCCACTATTTGGCCCACTTCTATACGAAAGTTTAGGTCGTGAACGGCGGGTTGATTTCCGTAGTTTTTAGAAAGATTCTTTACCTCGATGAACATATTAACAAAGGTAGTCAAAAAGGGAATTATTTCGTGTAACTTTGTGTTTCTGATTCAAATGCCTACAAAATGCTAGATGATATTCGCTTAGATCGTATTGAAGATGCCTTGGAAGATATTCGCCAAGGTAAAATAATTATAGTCGCGGACGATGAAGATCGGGAGAACGAGGGTGATATGATTTGTGCCTCAGAAGCGATCACGCCTGAAATCGTGAATTTTATGATCAAGGAAGCGCGCGGTTTAATGTGTGTTTCTTTGACAGATGAGCGTTGCCAGGCATTGGGTTTAGAGATGATGGTGAATCAGAATACAACTTCCCACGAGACACCATTTACGGTTTCAGTTGATTTATTAGGCAACGGTTGTACGACGGGTATTTCTGCTTCAGATCGTTCCAAGACTATTAAGGCATTAGTTGATCCTGCCACTCAGCCATCAGATTTAGGAAGACCTGGTCATATTTTCCCGTTAAAGTCACGTACAGAAGGTGTTTTGCGTCGTACAGGACATACGGAGGCTTCGATGGACTTCGCCCGTTTAGCCGGGTTTAAACCATCTGGTGTATTGATCGAGGTTTTGAATGAAGATGGCAGTATGGCGCGATTGCCTGATCTTCGCAAGTTGGCTGATAAACACCAGTTGAAACTAGTGACGATCAAAGATTTAATCGAATACCGGTTAGCTAAAGAATCTTTGATTAAGCGAGAAATTGGAGTGAACATGCCTACTGAATGGGGCTCTTTCGAATTAGTAGCGTTCAAGCAAATCAATACGGGAGATACGCATTTAGCCTTAATCAAGGGAAGCTGGGAAAAAGAAGAGCCTGTGATGGTACGGGTGCATAGTTCTTGTGTGACGGGAGATATTTTTGGTTCTTGTCGCTGCGATTGTGGTGAACAATTACACGCTGCCATGGAAATGGTAGAGAAAGAGGGGAAAGGGGTAATTTTATATATGTTCCAAGAAGGCCGCGGAATCGGTCTTATTAATAAATTAAAAGCCTATAAATTGCAAGAGCAAGGCCGGGATACGGTGGAAGCGAACTTAGAATTAGGCTTCGCGATGGATGAGCGTGATTACGGCGTAGGTGCTCAAATTTTGCGTGACTTAGGTATTAACAAGATTCGTTTAATCTCAAATAACCCGAAGAAAAGAGCCGGATTAATGGGATATGGATTAGAAATTGTGGATTCGATCGGAATAGAGATTCCAGCTAATCCACACAACCAAAAATACTTAGAAACGAAAAGAGATAAAATGGGGCACGCGATTCGCTAGAATCACGTGCCACTTTACTTATTGATTCCCTAAGATAATCGGGGCACTCTTGCTACCCATTATGATCACTTTCGCGTTAGGGGATTTAGCTAATTCTTTTTGGGCAATAATCGACTCATACTGCAATTGCTTGTCGCTTAGACCCGTCGACAAAATCTTTTGGTAATCCGCGATACCCTGCGCCTCTACCCGCTTTCTTTCCGCTTCTTGCTTTTCTTTCTGTAACACGAATTGCATCTTTTGTGCATCTTGTTCCGCATTGATTTTCGATTCAATCGTTTGTTTTACAGAGGTAGGGAGATTGATGTTACGGATTAATAATTGCTCTAAAACCAACCCTCTTTTCTTAAAATTCTTTTCAATATCTTGGTAAATACGCTGTTGAAATTCGTTACGCTTTAAGGAATATAGTGCTACGGCATCATAATAAACTGCATTATCGCGAATCATGGTACGCGTAATTGGTCGTACGACCTTGTCCTTGTAGTCCTCTCCAATTTCGCGTAAGACGCGTGGAGCTTCAGATGGAATGATTCGGAATAGAACGGTTAAATCGACCACAACCTCTAATCCGTCGGCCGTTAAAACGCGGATTGCGTCGTCTCCTGCTTTGTCGCCTTCGTCATGGACGCTTGACATGGTATAGTTTTGGGTTTTTGCATCGAATACGACCACTTTTGCTAAAGGGTTAACGAAGTTAAGTCCACTATTTAAGGTGGAGGGTTGTACTTTTCCAAATACGCTTTGGACTCCTACTTCACCTGCATCTACTTGTACAATAGCTGAACTCGTAACTCCAAGGATAGCCAAAACGGCTCCTACCACTTTGAAGGTTTTGCTGTATTTCGAGAATACTAAATTGGGGTTAGAAATCGCATTTCCGGCGATAAATAACAAAATACCTAGGAAGATGAAAAACATAGTTTTTTGATTTAAATGTTATCAAATTTATCATAAAGTATTCAATAATCCCTAATTTTGAATATGATTGAAATCAAGGGTTTATCTAAATCTTTTAACGGTCGTGTTGTGCTGAATGACATTAGTGCGAATTTCCAACAAGGAAAGACGAATATGGTCATTGGTGGAAGTGGAACTGGGAAATCTGTTTTGCTAAAATGCATGATCGGGATTTTAGTGCCTGA
>JACCDK010523372.1_pt1 | contig 10236 bp, 6 predicted proteins | sample 7445871 | NCBI WGS metagenome assembly JACCDK01 (sample SAMN15323436, study PRJNA562643) | freshwater metagenome | isolation source: river surface water | place: USA:Blue River Watershed | collected 2017-08-15
ATTGTCATTCCCAGCTGATGCTGCTCCACAAGTTATTGAGGAGGCTGTATTAGCCAATGAGCAAGTGCAAAAGAATTTGGCAGGAGCTACACCTAAAAAGGTTATTGTAGTGCCAAAAAGAATTGTGAATGTAGTTGTTTAAAAATTAACAACTGTAATACCCGCGCCGCCGCGATCTGCGTGTTCGTCTTCAAACTTACGAACTTGTGGGTAGCGGCGGAGTTGTTCTCTGACTAAATTTCGTAAAATACCATCACCTTTGCCGTGCAAAATTTTAACTTCTGTGGCACCGGTTAATAGTGCATCATTTATATAGTGGTCCAAAATTCCATAAACTTCTTCTCCTCTTTTTCCTCTCAAATCTAGATTAATTGAAAAGTGAGCCATTTTGCTAGTAATATCTAGTCCAGAACTAACCGAATATTTCTTTTTCTCTTGTTTAGGAGCTTTAGCTTTCGTTAATCGATTACGTTTAATCGTACTTTTAATTCCTCCTAGGGCAACCACTGCATCCTTCGTTTTCAGTTCTAAAACCTGTCCTAAAGTAGCCTCATGCGCACCATTGTCAATCAGTACCCAGTCACCCACTTTCAATTCTCCACTCTCAACCTTCCCTTTTTCACTTTCCACTTTCCACTTTCCACCTTTCACTTTCAACTCTTCGCTTTCCACTTTCAACTCTCCACTTTCCAATTCTTTTTCCACATACTCTGCCAACTCTTTTCTTATCTGTTTTGTACTTTCTTTTTCGGCTTCCTTTTCTTTAATCTGTCGAATCGTTAGCTCAATTTTTTGATTGGCTTCTTTAATAATTCGTTTTGCCTCAGCTTTGGCAGTGTTAACTATATTTTTTTGCTCTTCATCCAATCGCAATTTTAATTGTTCATATTGCTCTTTGATGACCTTAGATTGTTTATTCTGCTCTTCTAATGCGATATTTTTACTTTCCCAAATTTGTTTTTCAGTGGAAGTTTCAACCAATAATTTGTCAAAGTCAACTTGTTTTTTATTCAATTTGCTTTTAGCTGATTGAATAATTTTCTCTGGCAAGCCAATTTTGTGCGCAATTTCAAAAGCAAAGGAGCTACCAGGTTTCCCAATTTCCAATTCATACAAGGGTTCTAAATGAACAGTATCATATTTCATTGCCGCGTTGAATAAACCCTTTTTTGTACTTGCTAAGCTTTTTAAATTGCCATAGTGCGTATTGATTGCTCCAAAAGAACCTTTTTCAGCAAATTTTTCTAATATAGATTCAGCAATGGCACCACCCAATCCTGGTTCCGTTCCGGTACCAAATTCATCGATTAAAAGTAATGTTTTTGCGTTCGAATGTTCAAGAAAATAGCGCATATTGGATAAATGCGAACTATATGTACTTAATTCATTCTCCAAGTTTTGCTCGTCTCCCATGTCTAAAAAGACTTGTTGGAAAAAACCTATTGAAGAATTTTCATCAACTGGTACCAAACATCCTGATTGAAACAAATATTGTAAAAGTCCTATTGTACTTAAAGTAACCGATTTACCACCTGCATTTGGTCCGGAAACGACCATTATACGTAAATCATTGCTTAGACTGATGTTTAATGGTTTTATCCTTTTTCCTATTTTCTTTAAGGAATTTTCGAGCAAGGGGTGGCGGGCATTTTTCCACTCAAAAGCTTGTCCTTCAGAAAGCTTTGGTAATATGGCCCTATGTTCCTCTGCCCAAAGTGCTTTTGCGCGGATAAAATCAATTAGTCCCAACCATTGCATCCATTGGCTCAAAAGCGGAACTAATGGTCGCACTCGATCAGATAATTTTGCCAAAATGGCTTGTATCTCCCTTCTTTCTGCTGATTCCAATGACTTGATTTCATTGTTGGCAGCTAGGGCATCTGCCGGTTCTAAAAAAACAGTTTTTCCTGTATCAGATTCATCATGTACAAATCCTCTAATTTTTCGTTTATGTTCTGCAGCAATAGGAATTACCATTCTGCCATTACGTAAACTCAAGGAAAAATCTTTGCTTACCCAGCCTTCTTTTTGTGCCTGAGAGAGCATTTGGTCAAGTTTTTTTCTTAAACCTTGTTCTTCTGCTAACTTTTTACGTCTAATTTCACCTAATTCAGCAGATGCATTTTCTTTAATTTGACCGTTGATATCAAATACCTGCTCTAAAGCTTGAATGATGGGAATTAAACTTCTGTAGTTTAAGCCCATTTCTTCATTTTTTTGAAGATTAGAATGGGTTAAACGATGTAATTCTGGATAATATTCGACAGAAATATGCTCAAAAAATCGAATGCATTGATATAAAACATCTAATGCTCTTTGCCAATCTCTCCATGATTCCGCACTTAGATAATTTCCCTCTAGTGCTAATGGGGCAAGCCACGGACGTAAATCAAAATAATCTGTTTGCGGCCATTCACCTCCATGATTTGCCATGAGGTTTTTCATTTCATTCACCTGATCAGCCCATTGTTTTACTAAATGAAATTTGGTTGAAAATTTCATTTTTTCCGCAAATTCTGTTCCCAAATTGCTGATGCAATGGCTTTTAATTTGATTTTGAACTTGATCAAAACCTAATTTTTCAGATAAATTACTCGGATAATTCATGTAGTATAAAATCGGAGATTTTCGAGGCCAACACCTCACTGATTTTTTGATAACTTTCGAAAGTCCATCCGGCTACATGTGGACTAAAAAGAGTATTTGGATACGATTTAATTTGTTCAAATTGGCTTTTTTCTAACTCAGTCCAAGTATCCAATTTTTCATTTGGTAGAACATCTGAAATCAATCCATTCAATTTTCCGGATTGAAGTCCCCATAGCATGTTTTCAAGTGAAAGGATTTCTCCACGAGAACTATTTATTAAAACAATTGATTTTTTGAATTGGTTCAAAAAATCAGGATTTACCAGGTTTCGCGTTTCTAGGGTAAGAGGAATGTGTAAACTTACAATGTCAGCCAATTCAAAAATATCATCTAAAGATGCATCAAATGCTGTTGGTTTATTGTATTTATCATAGGCCAAAATTCGCATACCAAAGGCTTTCAGGCGTTTGGCTACTGCTTTGCCCATATTTCCATATCCGATTATACCGATTGTCTTCCCTTCTAATTCCCAACCTCTATTTTCTTCTCTATTCCAAAGCCCCTTTCTAACATCAAAATCTGCCTGTTTTAATTTAGCACTTAACATGAGTAACTGACCAATCACATGTTCTGCCAAAGCATCTTTGTTCCCTTCATTGGCTGCAAAAACTTTCACCTTATAATTTTCTGCGGCCTCTAAATCGATTAAATCCAAACCAGCCCCTGCTCGTGCAATAAATTTCAACTTTTTTGCAGAGTCAAAAAAGTTTTGATCAATTTTAAACTTTGAACGAATGACTAAACCTTGTATAGCAGGTAAAATTTCTTGAATAGATTCTAAAGTGGCTTGTGGTTGATATAAAAAGTCTATTTCAAGTTGATTTAAACTTGAAAATAAGCTTTCATGGACGTCATCAACTACCAGCACTTTCATCATTAGGTATTCATTCTGTTTTTTACCAGTTCCAAAGCAAGATAAAATGCATGTAAAAATGAACCAGAATCGGCTTCATTTTTTCCAGCTATATCGTAAGCGGTGCCATGGTCTGGAGAAGTTCTGATGATTGGTAGTCCAGCCGTATAATTAACACCACTATCAAATGCGATGTATTTAAAAGGAATTAAACCCTGGTCATGGTACATTCCTAAAACGCCATCAAAGTCTTTAAATTGAGCTTTACCAAAAAATCCATCTGCTGGGTATGGTCCAAAAACCAATTGCCCTTGGTTTCGGTAATCTTCAATGATTGGTTGAATGATTTCTTGCTCTTCTTTTCCCAATAGCCCTGATTCACCTGCATGTGGGTTGAGTCCAAGAATTGCTAATTTTGGCTTACTAATGGAGAAATCTTCTTTCAATGATTTTAAAAACAAATCTATTTTTGATTTTAATAAATTGGCATTTAAATGTTTGCTAACTTCTTGTACAGGAACATGTCCTGTGGCAACACCAATACGAAAACCCTCAGATACCATCATCATCAAACTATCCTTTGCCTCAAACTTTTCTGTTAGGTATTCTGTATGTCCAGGGAAATTAAAATTTTCTGATTGTATGTTATTTTTATTGATGGGAGCCGTTACTAATGCGGCTATTTTGCCTGCATCAAGGTCTTTACAAGCTCGTTCTAAGCAAGCAAAGGCAGCTTCACCCGCCTCTTTTGTTTCCTTTCCGGGTTCAACTTGCGTATTTTGATCATCCCAACAATTGATTACATGTGCATTTTCATCCCTTACTTTATCTGGATCATTGATTACCTGAAAATGGAAATCGCGCATGTCATATTGTTTTTTATAAAAATTCAATACTTTAAGGGATCCATAAACCACAGGAGTACACCATTTTAACAAAATGTTATGATTCAAAGCCTTTAAAATTACTTCCGGACCAATCCCGTTGTAATCGCCAAGTGTAATACCAATTGCAGGTTTATTCATGATTAATACGTTCAATTTTAAAAGAATCTGCAAGTTACTAAAATAAAAATTGTGTGTAACCCGACAAATGTTAGATTTTTTCAATAAGTTTTGAATTTTAGGAAGAAAAAATGAGCATTTATCCCATATATTTTACATTTTTGTTACACTGCACAAAATGAAGTAAAATGCCAAAGTCACACATTAAAAAAATTTCCAGCCTGTTAGTAGCTAATCGTGGTGAAATCGCTATCCGTATCATGCGGGCAGCATCTGAATTAGGAATTCGAACAATAGCTATTTATACCTTTGAAGATAGATATTCTTTGCATCGATACAAGGCCGATGAAGCTTATCAAATTGGGAAAGAAGATGAACCTCTAAAACCATATTTAGATGTGGAGGGAATCATAGCATTGTGTAAATCTAAAAACATTGAGGCGGTTCATCCAGGCTATGGTTTTTTATCAGAAAATGTCAACTTAGCGAGAAGATGTAGAGAAGAAGGAATTGTATTTGTAGGACCTTCACCAGAAGCAATGAATGCCTTAGGTGATAAAGTTGCAGCTAAGGAAGCAGCTTACAAGGCACAAGTACCTATGATTGAGGATTCTAAAGGTGACTTAAGCGAATATTCAACTGCACTTTCTGAGGCACGACGAATAGGTTTTCCGGTAATGGTGAAAGCAGCAGCAGGTGGTGGTGGACGTGGAATGCGTGTAGTTAGGGCAGAAGAAGAATTAGAAAAATCATATACAGAGGCTAAAAACGAGGCAAAAAATGCATTTGGTGATGAAACCATTTTTATTGAGAAATTCATCGATCAACCAAAACACATTGAAGTGCAATTGTTGGGAGACCAACATGGAAATTTAGTCCATTTATATGAAAGAGATTGTTCTGTTCAACGCCGTTTCCAAAAGGTAGTTGAAGTGGCTCCTTCCTTCGGTTTGAAAGAAGAGACCAAGCAGAAATTATATAAATATGCCTTGGCCATTGGTAAGGCAGTAAATTATTACAATGCCGGAACCGTTGAATTTTTAGTGGATAGAGATGAGAATATTTTCTTTATAGAAGTAAATCCGAGGATTCAAGTTGAGCATACCATTACGGAAGAGGTTACGGGCATCGATATTGTTCGAACACAGATATTAATTGCACAAAATTATCAATTATCCGATCCTGGGATATTCATACATTCGCAGGAAGAAATTCCATTGAAAGGGTATGCCATTCAATGTCGAATTACAACGGAAGATCCCGCTAATGGATTTAAGCCTGACTTTGGAACAATCATTGCCTATCGTAATGCAGCAGGATTTGGCATTCGTTTGGATGAAGGTTCATCGTATCCTGGTGTTAAAATTTCACCCTATTTTGACTCCATGTTGGTTAAAGTTTCAGCCAAAGGAAGAACACTAAGAGGAGCAGCTGAACGATTAAATCGAGCATTGACTGAGTTTCGTATTCGAGGAGTTAAGACTAATATTCCATTCTTAAGGAATGTCATTCAACATCCTATTTTTCAAGATGGTAAATGTACTGTTCAGTTTATTGATACACATCCTGAATTATTTAAATTTACCCCAACTCGAGATCGATCGACAAAGGCTTTGAGGTATCTAGGTGAAGTGATTGTCAATGGAAATCCAGATGTAAAGGTAAAGCCCAATGCACCTTTTAGGCATCCCATTATTCCAAGTTCTGGTATAATAAAAGAATTTCCTAAAGGATTTAAGCAGCAGTTGGAAGAGTTAGGTCCAGAAAAATTGGCCAAACAAATCAGAGCACAAAAGCATGTTTTGTTTACAGATACGACCTTTAGGGATGGCCACCAGTCTTTGTTAGCTACTCGCGTACGAACACAAGATATGCTGGCTGTAGCTTCTGATTTTGCTTATTCATTTCCGCAATTGTTTTCAATGGAAGTGTGGGGCGGTGCAACTTTTGATGTGGCCATGCGTTTCTTGCATGAATCTCCTTGGAAAAGACTCAGAGAGTTCCGAGAGGCTATGCCTAATATGTTGTTGCAAATGCTTTTTAGAGGTTCAAATGCCGTTGGCTATTCGGCTTATCCAGATAATTTAATAGAGAAATTTGTTGAAAAGTCAGCTGAAGCTGGAATTGACGTGTTTCGAATTTTTGACTCCCTCAACTGGGTGGATGCCATGAAAGTGTCCATTCGTGCCGTCCGAGAACGTACAAATTCAATTGCTGAAGCAGCAATTTGTTACACGGGTGATGTGTTTACCAATGAAAAATATAATTTACAATACTATTTAGATCTTGCCAAACAACTTGAAGACGAAGGAGCTCATATGTTGGCCATAAAAGACATGGCCGGCTTATTACGACCATTCCAGGCCGAAAAGTTGGTGACAGAACTAAAGAAAGTTATTGATATTCCAATTCATTTACACACACACGATACAGCTTCGATTCAATCTGCGACTTATTTAAAATCAATAGAGGCGGGTGTGGATGTTGTTGATGGAGCCTTGGCAGCAATGTCTGGACTTACTTCGCAGCCGAATTTGAATTCCTTAGTTGCTATGATGAAAGGTCAAGAGGGAGCATGTGATATTAATTTGGATAAACTAAATGAACATTCAAATTATTGGGAGGCCGTTAGACATTATTATTTCCCATTTGAATCTGAACTAAGAGCTGGAACTGCTGAGGTGTATGAAAATGAAATTCCAGGAGGACAATATACTAATTTACGTGGCCAAGCCATTGCGCTTGGAGTTGGTGATAAATTTGAATTATTAAAGGATAATTATTCTGAAGCCAATAAATTATTCGGAGATATTGTGAAGGTAACACCATCCTCCAAAGTTGTTGGAGATATGGCCATCTTTATGACCGCCAATAGCCTAACGGCAGAAGATGTATATGCAAAAGGTTCTTCCTTATCATTTCCAGAGTCGGTAAAAGATTTCTTCAAAGGAGGACTTGGGCAACCGTATCAAGGCTTTCCAAAACAATTACAAGAAATCGTTTTAAAAGGAGAAGTGCCTATAGAAGGTAGGCCTAATGATTCATTGAAGCCAATTGATTTTGACCTAGATTTTGCCGCATTTAAAGCAAAATTTCCAGAGGCAGAAGATGGGTTTTATGATTATTTATCGTACAAAATGTATCCAAAAGTGTACGAAGATTATTATAAAAATCAGCAATTATATGGCGATTTAAGTTCGGTTCCTACGCCTGCATTTTTCTATGGATTGAAACAGGATGAAGAAATCATGATTACAATAGAGGAAGGCAAAACAATTATTGTCAAATATTTGTACATGTCTGAACCAGATGAATCGGGTTTACGAAATGTTACTTTTGAATTAAACGGACAAGCCAGAAGAATTAAGGTTTTGGATAAAACCATTAAGATTGAGCGACCACAACATCAAAAATCAAGTAAAAAAGGAGATATTGGGGCTCCTTTGCAAGGCAGATTGAGTAGGATATTAGTAAAGCCGGGTGATGAGGTTAAGAAAAATGCTCCTTTGTATGTAATTGAAGCAATGAAAATGGAATCTATAGTTTCGGCTCCTTTTGAAGGAATTGTAGGAAACGTAGTCTTGAACGAAGGTACTGTTGTTGAACAAGAGGATTTGGTATTAACATTAGAGGAGGCAAAATTACCTGAACCAGACAAAGAAGAATATCTATTTGTGTATGGCACCTTACGTAGAGACTGTGGAAATGATTTACATCGCTTAATTGCTAGAAACTCTGATTATGTAGGAATGGCCACTTACCAAGGGAAAATGTACCAAGTAGCCGAATATCCTGGTATCGTTCCTTCATCTGATACGAAAGATCAGGTTGTAGGTGAGTTGTATTTGTTGTCTAATACCATTAAATTGTTAAATGTATTAGACGAATACGAAGAATTTGACGTGGAAGATGCAGAGAATAGCTTATTTGTAAGAACTGAAGTTCAGGTTCAAATCAATGGGGAACTAAAGACGGCATATGCTTATTTATACAATCGAGCAACCGATTCGTCAACCAAGATAATTTCGGGTGATTATTTGAAAAAATAAAATGAAAGAAAAATTTCTTTTTTGTTTACTGATATTGGGCATTCAATTGAATGCCCAAACTTCTTTAAGAAAGGCACATGCTCATAATGACTATGAACACACAAAACCTTTTTATGAAGCTTTTGAATTGGGATTTGGCTCAATTGAGGCAGATGTTTTTGCAATCAATGGTCAATTATTAGTTGCACATGAAATTGGTCATGCAAGTGCCAATCGAACGTTAAAAAGCCTCTATTTAGATCCAATAGAAAAAGTTTTAAAGGAAGGAAAGCAAGGTAATTTTCATTTATTTTTAATTGATTTAAAAACAAGTGCAGATTCTACAATGCCACTTTTAATAAAGGCGCTTGAGCCTTTAGCTCATTTAATTCAAGAAAAAAACATCAAAATTGTCGTATCAGGTAATCGTCCACTACCTAAAGATTATATCAAGTATCCGAATTGGATAACTTTTGATGGCAGAAAGGATGAAGCTGTCCCCAGTTTTTCTAAAAATCGTATTTATTTAGTTTCTGAGTCTATATTTAAATTTGGACTATGGGATGGTAAATCACCCATGAAGCCTGAAATGAAGGCTAAATTGGAGATTTTTGTTCAGCAAGTTCATGATGATGGAAAGAAAATTCGATTATGGGCTACGCCAGACACTTTGATTGCCTATCAAACTCTCTTATCTTTAGGAATAGATTATATTGGCACCGATCATTTAAGTGCTCTTGCTGATTTTTTAAAAACCTTTTAACAATGAACAGAAGAAAATTTATTCAAAATTCTGCTGGATTAGCGGGATTATTATGGTTACCTCAATTAGGAAAAAGCGCTATTCGATTTGGTTATTCATCCATAACTTGGAGTGGAAAGGATTTACAAGCCATACAAGACATTGCCTCACTAGGCTTCAAGGGCATACAATTACGTGCCAACACTTATCCGATTTACAAAGATAATCCCAATGAATTAAAAGCTGCTTTGGATAAAGCAGGTTTAACATTAGCCATGTTTTCGAGTGGGAATGTTGAAATTGCTCCAGAAAAGGTGGAAGCCTCGATTGCTCAACATGTCAAACATGCTGAATTTGTTAAGCAGCTGGGAGGAAAAGCAATTCAATTGACCAATAGTCTACGTAAAAAAGATCAACTACCAACTAAAGAAGAATTGATTCAATTAGCAGAAGTAATGAATGAAATTGGAGCAAAAACAAAAGCAATAGGAGTTCAGTCTACCTACCATAATCATATGAACCAATGGGGAGAAACTCCAGAAGAGGTGGATGTGATTTTAACCCACATGGATCCGGATAAAGTATTATTTGAATTGGATATTGCACATTATTTTCAAGGTGGAGGTAACCCGGCAGAGGCTGTAATGAAATACAAAAAAATGCTACATACACTTCATATCAAAGATGTAGAATCACCAATTAAAGGGAAAGAAGACCAGCCGAAATCGTATAAATTTGTTGAACTTGGACAGGGAAAAGTTAATATCAAAGAAGTATTTAAAAATTTAGATAAAATTAATTTTTCAGGATGGGCAGTTGTTGAATTAGATGGCGTACCATCATCAGATAAAAATCCATTGCAATGCGCCACCATTAGTAAAGATTTTATAGAAAGTGCGGGGTATAAACTAAGTAACTAAGTGATTAAAGTGACTAAAGTGATTCAGTCTATATACTTTC
>JACCDK011264407.1_pt1 | contig 10236 bp, 11 predicted proteins | sample 7445871 | NCBI WGS metagenome assembly JACCDK01 (sample SAMN15323436, study PRJNA562643) | freshwater metagenome | isolation source: river surface water | place: USA:Blue River Watershed | collected 2017-08-15
AATTCTGCCCAAGGTTTTCATGCCGTTATTTCTTGATTAGTGTCTTGGTTTCTGATACCTGTCCATTTACGATTAACGAATAATAATACAAACCGGGCAACAAACTCTGATTTTCCAAAGTTACTGATCCTGAACCTTTTACATCAAAACTCAATACCGTTGTCCCGTCCAATTTAGTAACAACAATCATTGCATCTTGTTTTAATTCGTAATTTAATGAAATATTTATGCATTTAAAATTTCAATTCTTTTTAACCATTTGCTAAAATCACAATGAAAATAAAAAAACAATCGAATAATTCAACTTGAAATTTGATTATAAATTCATTAATTTTTCTATATTAAGTTCTTTTTCCAATTCTCTTAATTGATCCATAGGTGAAATTCTGTTCTTTTCTTTGTTGTAATCAACATAGATTAATTCATTTAAATTACTTAAGTATATCGATTTATTATCCGTAAGTTCTGAAAGTTGATCATAATTACTATCCCAAAGGACAACATCTGCTTCAAAATTGAAATTCTTACAAATTCCGAAAGCTCTACTTGTCATATTACTACTACCAATTATGCCAAAAATCGGATTACCCCCCTTTTTCAGTATGAAAATTTTTGCATGCCATTTACAAGATTTCGAGATTTTAGCGTTTACACGAACTCCACTTGACAATAAATTATCTCTAAATTTTACGTACTGGGGCCGCCAAAGATAATTGTACACTCCAATAGTTGTAATCTCAATGTTATTAAGATAAAGAGCCGAAGCAAGTCCAGTAGTTAAGGATGCCGAAAATGAATTTTCTTGAAAAAATCCTGAACACAGTATAGCGTTATCCGCTATGTTTAAATTAATTGAATTCAGTAATAATTCATTAAATACATTAATTTTTGATTGTTTACGAAGAATAATGAGTATGCTCATTATTTTTCACTTTTTAACATTAATACGCTAAAACAAAATCAACATTTACAAAGAAAAGTAATCAATTTCCACTGACATGATAGATTTATATCATCCAATTCATTTTTTTATTTATTCTTTTGCCAAAATAAAAAATTCAAATACAATCAAGTTATGACTACTAATCAGCACATCATCTCTTTAACTGAAGCAACCGAAATGACCCATGCATATCAAAATGCATCTCAATTCCAGGGAATGACCATCTCATGCATGATGGACAATGACGCTTATCAACAAGTAATGACTCAACCTGGCTGTGTAAGCCTAAGAACTTATTTTGCATTGGATGAATTTAATAATCTAACTATTGTTGTCGTAGGTGTAGATTCTCAAGGAAATGATATGACTAGTGGCGTATTAATCAATAGGGCATATCGCTGTCCAGCAATTTGTCCAGCAAATTCTGTACTTATCTTTTGAAAATTTACGCAATATTTGAGTTAGCATTAATAATATTGTTATTAATCCGTGTTTGTTTATATATCAATAAAAATTCACTTATATATAAACAACACCTAGAGATATTTCTATATTTCTTCTTACTGTTAATAAACAATATTGGATATTATTTATTTGGATATCAAAATAACTATTATCTGATTTTCGATTCAATAATTCCTTTGTCTGTAATAATTCCAATTTTAGGAAGAAAGTTAAAATTAAAAACTACAACAATAATAATTTCGATAGCCTTATTTTCTACAATTTTTATATTTTTTCAAGAAAAAATTAATTATAATTTACTATATATAATAGGGATGATTTTATTGACACGATTTACATTAAAGCTAGCAAATGGACCAAGTAATCAAATTAAAAAAACTCCTATTTATATTATAATAATAATCGAGTTTTTACTAATCACTTTGACCCAACAATTGGGGAAAATTGAGGTGAATTGGAACAGCTCGGTTTATTTGAATTTTTTGGGTTACTTTATTGGTTTTGCATATATTACCGACTTAATATTATTTCATGTTTTTCTCCGCAGATTTTGTATTACTTAACTTATTTACAATACTAATTCCCTCTTTCATTGTATTATTGGCTACATTATCTTATAGCTATATTATTATCACACGTTACAACAAAGTACTTAAGAGGCTATATAGAAGTAGTTTTAGAGGTGTAGATTTTGAAAGAAAAAGAATAGCTTCAGAATTACACGATCATTTAGCCGTTCACTCAATTAGTTTTTCTGAAGATATTTCCTTTTTAAAATCAAAGTTAACAGGCAACGAATTAATTGCCCTGCAGAATTTGGAATCTAAATTTGAAATTTTTCGATATAAAACCCATCAAATTGTTGAATATATGTATCCAAAAGTTCTTTCAGATTTGGATTGGGAATCAAGTCTCCAGCAACTATCCAATGAATTAACGATGGGGAAAATCCGGGTAATTTTCGAGTCCTATGCAAATAAATCTCCTAAAAACGACTGGCTATTCCACACCTATTGGGCAATAAAAGAGATAGTAACCAACGCAATAAAACACGGAAATGTTAAAAATGTACAAATCACGGCCACCGATGAAGACTCCCAATTTATAATATCTATACACTACAGAGCTACCGAGGAGGCGAAAAGATGGATAGAATCTAAATCAAAACCAAAGAACGGTTTAGGAACAATAATTATTCAAGACAGACTAAACATCGTTGGTGCCAAAATGATCAATGAAATTATTGATGGAGTAGTCACACAATCAATTATTTTAAAAAATGAAAATTCTGATTTTTGATGATCACGAAGCGATTCAACATTTTATCAAACAACAAATTACTGATATTTTACCAAATGTCGAAATATTACTATGTTCTCATTTAGAATGCGCTAAAAATACTATTTCAAGTCACCCATCACCGGACTTCGCTATATGCGATTTAGAAATCAAGTCCGGTGCAAACATTACCATCCCTGAACTATGTTTTAAGAAAAACATACCCTGTATGGTTTATAGTTCTCATGTAAACAGTGTTTTAATATCAGAATTACGAGAATTAAATATTTGTTGTTATGTTTCTAAAACCTCTGGGATTAATTACTTGAAAACTGGCTTAGAATGCCTGTTAAGCAATAAACAATACTTCTGTCCTATGGTAAACGACACCATGGACGCTAAAACAGTACATAAAGTTACCGAGAAGTTATTCCTTTCCAAAGGACAAAAAACAGTATTGGAAGTTATGGCAAAAGGATTCAACCGAGATGAAACGTCCACAATATTAAAGTTGAAAAAATCTACCATCAACAATCATATTGCTCGCGCACGAGAAATAAATGATTGCGAAAATTTTGATGAACTAATACGCCGGTATCGGTTTTGGGATATGCTTGAATGACAAAATCAGTTGCCCAATAAAGAGGAAAGATAGACTCCTTAGCTTCGAAATCCTTTCGAAAAAAGTAAACTATATTAATTTATTTTTAAAACCTATGTAAATATCGATTTCATGATATTTATATATCAGCCGTGTATGAATTTATAGCTTTTAATTAGCCGAATCAAATTTCAAGAACTCAGCTAAATGTAACTGAGGAGGCGAAGCTATGAATAATCTAATTTTAAAGAATATAAATATCAGCATGGCTAGTTCAATTAACACTTTAGCAAGAATTATTCTAAAATTTATTCTGAGGATTAAAAACAAATTGAACAATCAAAATCAAATTTATAATCTAACCCATAATAAAATATATTGTATTAATAGAACAACATTTCAAACAGCGAAAAAGTAGCTATAAATGCAAGTTACCGGTCATTGTAAAAGTCGAAACTGAAAAAAAAAGAGAACCAAAATGAATCAATCATTCCAAAGGCAACAGTTAATGCGTCTTTGCAAAAAAGCAGAGTACATTGACTATGGAATGACTATTAAACAACTTACTGATTCGCTTGAGATATATTATGAGGACATAGCAAATGATTCTTTCGAATTCTCACTCAAACAAGAAAGTGAATACTTATCGACTACAGATCTTCCTAACAAACTAATTCTAAGAAAACTAAATGACAACATAAAAAGAATTTACAAAGACGAGCAGGCGAATAGAAGAATTATTATATCCCAAATGAAAACACTTCTTACCGAAACATGTCCTTTTTGGGTCATAAAGACAGACATTAAAAGCTTTTATGAAAGTATTAATAGAGAAATACTACTTTCAAAATTTCACAATGATTCCATGCTTTCATATCAATCAATGTTTTTAATGAAAAGAATTTTCGAAAATCCACTACTGGTTAAAAAACCAGGTCTTCCAAGGGGTTTAAACATTAGTGCGACTATGTCAGAGTTGTATATGCGTAAATTTGACAGATGGGTTCGATCCTATAAAAGTGTATACTATTATGCAAGATTCGTTGATGATATAATAATTTTTTCAAACTCGCTAAAATATTCTTTAAACTTGATTGAAAATTTAAACCCTCAATTAAATATTCTTGCAGAAGGTCTGTCTATCAATCAAAAGAAGACAGAACTCTTTGACGGAAACTCTTTGCAAAGTCTAGATAACATAAGAGAGAAATGCAATCCCAAAAAAACAATTCATAATCTTGACTATTTGGGTTATTCGTTTTCAAAAATAATGGTACCAGGGAAAATTATTTCCAAGAAAATTCAAAATATAAATAAATTAAGATATACCATTGCAAATGAGTATTCCGTAATTGAAAACAACCCTGTATCAGTTGTTTTACTAGATACAAAACCGCGAGAAAAATATAGCAGTCTTATAGTATCCGTAGCGGATAAAAAAGTGAAAAAGATTAAAACTCGAACTATTAAAGCTTTTTTGGACTTTTCAAAAAATAAGGATTTTGATTTACTTGAGAAGAGAATACAATTTCTAACAGGAAACTATTGTATTCGTAAAAGTGAAGAAGGGCATTCATTGCGAGCAGGTATTTATTACAACTATTTACAAGTTACAAGTCATTCAGTTTTTATCGAATTAAATCAATTACTAAGAAAATCGATATACAGTAAGAGCCCGAATTTTGGACCGAAAATTGGACTAAGTGCTATTCAAAAAAGTAAGCTAAGTAAATATTGTTTCTTAGCAGGATTTGAGAAAAAGGTATTTTTCGAATTTTCTTATAAAGAAATGCAACAAATAATTAAATGCTGGTAAATGCGAAAGATTATAATAAATAAGGATGATAAGGCTAGGATTTTATTAACTGAACTCTTGCCCTATGAAGTACCAATGCTCTTTTCAAACGATGGTTTTTATAATTTAGTCAGCAGTGGAAAATATAACACCTTCTTTGACAGAATTTTACAATTGTCAAATGCGGACAGTGACAAAAAGAAATATGGTATTCCTTTTAATTATGAAATTAGGAAAAATACAGAAGGAGAAACTAGAACACTTAGTATAATTCATCCGTATTGCCAATTTTACTTTATTGAGCTTTATGAAAAGTATGATTCTCTAATGCTCCATTTATGTTCAAAAAGTCCAACTTCTTTAAGAAGAATTTCAAAAGTTGCTAAGTACTTTTATTCAACAGAGTTTGTTTTCTCAGAAGACAACCACAAAAATGCTGAATTAGAAGTAGAACCAGATAATTTAAGTTTTGAATCGCAGTATCTAAAATCATATTTCACTTATTACCCGATTGATTTAATTTATAAATTCTATGATAGAAATGAATTTCAAAGACTTGAGCAACGTTATAATTATTTAATGGAGTTCGATATTAGCAAATGTTTCTATCATATTTATACCCATTCGGTTACTTGGGCCGTAAAAGACAAAGAATCAGCAAAAAAGAACAATAAAGAAACGTCCTTTGAAAATTCTTTCGACAAGTTAATGCAATTAGCAAATTACAACGAAACCAACGGAATTGTTGTAGGTCCTGAAATATCAAGAATTTTCGCAGAAATTATCCTTCAACAAGTTGACATAAATGTTTTAAAAAGATTAGAAGTGAATTACAAATATGGAATTGATTATGATGTCCGAAGGTATGTTGATGATTATTTTGTTTTTTCAAATGACTCTAAAATACTTGAAACAGTAAAAAGAGAATTTCAAAAAGAACTTGAATTCTTTAAATTATATTTAAATCCCACAAAATCAGATATTAAAACTCCTCCTTTTATAACAAACATTACAGTTGGAAAACGTGAGCTACAAGAACTATTATTAAATCTGTATGAATCGCTTTTTGAAATCAAAGAAGTTGAAAAGTTAGAGCAAGTTAAAGTCCTTACAGGAATTAAACGACCCAATAGTATGTCGCAAAAGTTCATAAAGGATTTTCAGTGTATTGTAAAAAGAAACAATCTAACCTATGACATATTAAGCAAGGACATTATAAGATTTTTCAAAACGAAATTTTCTAAAATATTAAAAGAAGGTGAACTTGAAAAAGACATAGAAGTAGTTGAAAACTTATTTATCACCCTTTTTGATATTTTGTTTTATGCTTACTCATTAAACATGAACTCAAATACAACCTTTAAACTAGCTCAAATAATTGTATTAGCGTGTACGTATTTAGAACAGCAGAAAGCTGATTTAAAGCATACTATTTACTCTGAGATTTTTAGAGATGCTAAATTTGTATTAACCAATTTCCATAGAAAGTCAAAAACTTCTGAGGCTAATATTGAAATCTTAAATTTAATAATAGCACTTAAAAAACTTCAACCTAGCCATGGATTAAGTATTAAGAAACTCAAAGAAATATTGGGTATTGACAAAGCCGATGGTTTCAACAGATTAAACTACTTTCATATCATTACCTTGCTTTATTATATTGAAAATACAGCCGTTTATTCTGACCTAAAAAAAGAAATAGAGAATAACGTTGAAATTAGGTTTTTAGAAGATCAAGATCCTTTTTCAAAATCAGAATTAACAATGCTATTTTTTGATTACATCAACTGCCCATTTGTTGATGACAGGAGCAAGCGAAAAATAATGCAAAGTTCTGGTTATGCAAATAGAAACCTTGCTGAAAGGATTAAAGAAATTACCGACCAGAAAATTTGGTTTATGAATTGGGATACTGATATTGACTTGGAACGAGTTTTAAAGAAAAAAGAATGGGGTTCATCATATTAAGACTTTGGGATTGGTGCTGCAAGAGCAAAGGGTTTCGCGAGAAACCCGAATACGATTCAATAAAACAATTATTGAGACGTCTTGAGAATGGTTTTATCGAGTTGAGTCTGAAGTAATTTAGACACCACACACAACAACTTACAGTTACCAATCCCTATTTTGACTAACAGTGTAGAGAAAGAACAATGATACTCCAACATTTGTTATTCGTCCGGTGGGTTGAGATGTAAACTTGGAACTTCGTTCTTCATTTAAAACGCAGTGATGGTTAACAGTTTTGTGCTACAAAAATCGCATGAATAGAATTCATAACTCTGTGTTGGCAAGACACTAGCGACGAAGCCGTTCCTTAACTTTTTTTTTCTTGTTTTACTTTATTGTTTTTTACTTTCACTCCTCTATTCAAACCACACCATGTTGTACAGTGAATATTTGAACAAATAAACATTCCTCCCAAACCCATAAACAGGACCTCGCTTGAAAACAATCAAATTATGATGGGCATTAGCTAAAATGTAAGAAGCTGGCGAGGAATGGGGAAATTACTCAAGGTGCAAGCCCAAATACAAGAAATATACCCAAATTAGGATTGTTTTTTGCTATTTATTAAGGAGTTCAGAGTATATATTTATTACGAACTTTTTGATATTGTTAAATCTACCATTTGATTTATTATTCTATAAGTATATATACAAATTGTAATTATTATAAAAAACATACATATGTTTCAAGATTCAATCGAAAAAATAGCAGGTTTCACAAGACCAATACACACAATCTTGCGGACTTATGGGGGTAAGCAAATCATCCCCGGTGCAGCAACTTTATTTTTTGTTAACGAAGAGGGATATGCGATCACATGTAAACACGTAATTGAACTTCTCGTAGCTTCAGACAATTTAAAAAAGACTTATAATTCATTCAAAAAAGAGAGAGACAAACTACCGAGGGATGGAATATTCCGGAGAAATTTGAAAGGACTAGAACTGAAATATAAATTTAATCCAGAAACAGAAATTCAAATCGAAAATGCATTCATAGACTGTGTAGATTCAATGTCAGGTATCGATTGGCATGTGCATCCAAAATTCGACTTAGCAATTCTTAAATTCAATGACTTCAAAACACTTAATTATCAGGACTATGCAATATTTAAGAAAGACACTTCACAAATAAAACAAGGTGAATTTCTTTGTAGACTAGGATTCCCCTTCCCTGAATTTAATAATTTCAAATATAACGAAACTACAGACGAAATTGAATGGACAAATTATGGAATTCATAGATCACCAAGATTTCCAATTGAAGGAATGATAACTAGGTTTTTGGCAGAGGATAATAAAATAAATGGTATCGAAATGAGTACACCTGGACTAAAAGGTCAAAGTGGTGGGCCGTTATTTAATAAAGACGGAATTGTTTATGGAATGCAGTTTTCTACTAAATATCTACATTTAGGGTTCGACATCGTTCAAAAAGAAATATTACTAAATAACATAATTAACAAAGTATCAGACTACTCATTTATCCATCTTGGACAATGTATCCACGCCGATATCATTAAAGAATTCATGTCACAGCACAAGGTGAAATTCTATGAAGAATAGAGATAATCTATTGTAGTCTAATCTTCATTCTCAAAATGTATCAAATTGTCCAGCCCCTTTTTCTTTCGAAAAAATAATTTTTTAGGCGTCTATTGAAGCAAATACTACGATAAAAACAACCAACGGAATGCTCATGGAGCAGTTCATGGAAATGAAATCCATGCTCATGAATTTGCAGTCCGAAATGGACAGCCTAAAAAATCCAGACGATGAGTTTACAACCAAATGGGTTGACACTTACGATGTCATAGCGCTGCTCCTTGTTGGTCTCAGAACAATCGACAAATACATCACAGCGGGCACCCTCACTCCCACTCCGATTGGAAAGCGAAATCACTTAAAGATCACCCAAATAATTGGATTGATGTATACTCCTACAATTCCTAAAACCCGGTCCTTATATGACGAAGTTCAAATCATGATGCAGCGCTTAGCACAAATTGAAGAAGCCTATGAGGACTGGTAGATCACAATTTAATCAAACAATTCACTATTCAACAACTTTACCCTAAATAGGTATGATTACTGCCATTTATTTGGAGAGTAATTCCTTATCAATATCACAGCATATTTCATCAAATGCAGGATTACCGTTTAGCAAGTGAAGAGGCAAGCACATATGCATTTAACCATCTAGGAATATTAATAACTCATCAATACATACAACATGAAAAAATTTCTAGGCAGACCAGACGAATTTAAGCAAGCAATTGAAACTCTCGGTCAACGTGGATCGTGGGAAGAAGTTGAAATAGGACTCCGTTTTAGAACTATTGACGGTGGTACCATACAATGGTATCCGTCTACTGGAACAATATTAGTGCAGGGTAACAAGATGGCAAAAGAGCGTTTGACACAACTTATAGATGGGCTCGAACTAGATAAGATACAATTGGTTCCAACCGAAGATTTTTCTGTTGCGGTAGAAGCACAAGCGAAGTATTTAAAGTCAGGTAGTAAAATTTTCGTAGTTCACGGTCACGACACAATTTCAAGAGAACAATTAGAATTGGTCTTACACAAACTTGGGCTAGAGCCTTTTGTTTTAGCAAATACAAGTGGTGCTGGATTGACAATCATCGAGGCCTTAGAAGAGGAAATTGGAAAGGAAGGCAATTCCAAATTTGGTATTGTACTCTTGACACCTGACGACATTGGATACTCAAAAATTGATGGCGCAGAAAATGCCCAACCCCGAGCAAGACAAAATGTAGTTCTAGAAATGGGAATGTTAATCTCTACGGTTGGCCGAAAGAATACAGTTATTCTTAAAAAGGGACATTTAGAAGTTCCTTCAGACGCAAGTGGGATTTTATACTTAGGATTTAATGATCACGTTAAAGAAATCGTCCCGAAACTTGTAGACAGGCTGAAAGCATCTGGGTTTGAAATTGAATCAACCAAAATTACAAATGCCGCATCTTAGACCAAATGTACAAGATAACTTTGGTTTATTAACTTGTTGTCAGAGGTGCTTCGTAGGAAGTCTTATGGAAGGTTCAACATTTTCAAACTTCACATGAAAAGTAGTCCCCAAAAACCCTCACAACGCCATACCTAGAAACATTATTGGCATATA